>Ga0157358_1000537_pt1 | contig 15866 bp, 9 predicted proteins | sample AttcapACBM2_FD_111484 | JGI IMG/M metagenome (GOLD analysis project Ga0157358, IMG submission 111484) | Fungus gardens microbial communities from leaf cutter ant in Botucatu, State of São Paulo, Brazil - Atta capiguara ACBM2 | ecosystem: Host-associated > Fungi > Mycelium > Unclassified ... | reverse complement strand
TCACTAAAAAGAAAAAGAAAAAGAAATTCAAAAGAAAAGAAATATAAAATCAAGAAAAATAGATAAAAGAAAAAGAAAAATGTTAGTGTCCAAAGTGTTCCATAACATTGGAGATATACTAGATGTGGAAACTCTATACTAAGTATATGGTAATACAAGCTTTTTAGAATGACCTTGGCTTTAGCTTATATACTATACTATCTGTCTGCTATGTGGTTGCAACTTGAGAAAATAGAATAAGGTTTAAAGAGAGTAAGTGCTGATAGTATTATGTCACTGAAGAATACTGGAGATTAAGTTTAACTTGAATAATTGATTATTAGACTAGCAAAATATAATGTATTTACTTGTTACAACTCAAAGACCTTAGAGTGGATTAATAAGAAGAATTTTATATGAGGGTTAACATAAGAGAACTTAATAGAGAACTTTATACAGGATTGTCTATCTTATATACTTTAGACTAATAGTTTATGCTACACTATAATTAGCCTACTCTAAATAACCATGTATCTATCTTAAGATCAACATGTGTATAACATGCTATATAATATCATTTCTTCTAGAACTTTCTTCAATATTTCATGTAACTATAACTGATATATAACATCATGCTAAACCCTAGCCTGTTGTGGCAACCACTAATCACAAAGATTAATGACTACACAGCAAGTAAATCTCTTAAGTAGATATAATGTAGAAAGTTCACAAGAGAACTCGACAAAGAGTCTCTGCTAAATTAGAGTCCTATATATATGTTTTACATATGGTCTATGCTAACAATAATTAAACCTGCCCTCATGTCCATGTTGCATCCTCATATCTGCCTCATTTTCTACTCAAGGCCATCATGTTGTCTCCATATGCCCTGATGTTATCTTCCAGACCCTTCCACTATGTTCTAGGCTTATGACATCATATCATGTGACATGTCATGTGACTTCCATGTTATGTGCCTCTCCATTGTCCAAAAGAAAAAGAAAGGAAACAAAATCCATATAAAATTAGAAAAAATAAAATAAGATAAAATAAAAATTGTTAGTGTCCAAAGTGTCCCATAACATAGCCCTAGATCCAAAAATAGAAAATAAATAGAAAATACAATAAAATAAAAAAAGAAGAACAAAAATAAAACTAATTTTATAATTCTAACATTACTAATCTTATATACAAATACTTTAGAAAGGAAATACTCAGAAATTTCAGAATACAGCTCTAAGCAGAGATTTCAGTAGTAAGACACTAAAAGGAATTGATAGAAAAACTAGGAAAACTCCACTATAGAAAGCCAAATTAGAAAGAAGTATCTTTACAATAGAAGACAGAGTACTTATGAGATTTGAGATTGATTATATCATTACTGTGGGAACATGTTATGGAAATAAGGCCATCATAAAAGATAGGCTTTTGTTAGAATTTGAATGGGATATCACTGTCATGAAGATAGACTTTGAACAAGTATACTTAGTATATAATAATATTTCTCCCTTAGGATTGAGTCTTCAAAGTCCTATTCAGTTTATTCAGAAAATCTGTAATAATATTATGAACTTAAGGCCTAAGAGTTAGTTAATAGAGCAAACTTTATATTAGGGTTAAATAAAAGAACTCAATAGAGTCACTAGTATAAAACTGTCTGTCATAGTTAACATATGTCAAATACATTGTAATGATATTATTTCTTTCTAAAACTTTCTACTATATCATGAAGGTGATTGTGTGACTGTGACTTATTGTTGTGACACAGAGTCACACTGTGTGACAGTTTGTAAATGTGACATGTGACATCATGCTAACCCTAACTCTAAGTCCCAGAAATAAAATAAAATAACATAAAAATAGTTAAGTTCTATATTTCTGATTCTAATATATAACCTCTGAGCTTAATATTGAAATCTTCAAGTGTTAACACAAAGAAATAAAAAGATGATACAAGAAGAAGCAATAGCTCCTATTCTATCTAAAAAAGATAGTAAAAACACAATATACTGAGTAAGTAGCTAAGAAGATAAGGCTAACTATAGAGGTCAGAACAAAGAAAGCAGCTGTATGGAAGTAATAAGAGAAGGAGAAGCTGAAAAGGCTCTGAGAAAAATTTTTAGTAAGGGTTCTGATTTCATAGAGAGTATTGAGATCTCCCTGATTATAAAGACTAAGAGAAATAAAGTTTTTGAGATCTTCTTAGAGAATGAGGCTGGTTTAAGACCAGCAAAGAAGTCAAAATAAAAGCAGATAAAGAAGTACTGTAGGAATGATATGGTGATAATAGGATACAAGAACTCCTATGAGAGATATATACATGCTAGACATAAGTGCTTAGTATACTATAGCAGGTAAGTAGTAAATCTATTAGTTTTTTACTATTTTACTAAGTTTTCTTCTCCTCTAGTCAATCTCTAGTCTATGTAGAATAAATTGCTATAAAACAGTAGTGTATTCTCAATCAAGACATCACAGCTAAAAAGAAATAAAATCCTACTTATAGTAAGATTCTCAATACTACTGAAAAGATACTTTGAGAACTTATATATAAGTACAATGAGTGTTATAATTGATGCCTCCTGGATATAATGAGGACTAGGGTCAAGGATAATGATAAAATGATCAGCTACACCACAATAGTCTCAGTCAGCACCTCATATAGTAGGTGCCATATCCTTGCTTTATCCTCATGTTGTATAACTCAGTTGCTTTGTGTACTATGAACAATTCCCTCATAGTTTTCATATATATAGTGTAGAGATACTGCTGTATTTTTTATGCTTTACCAATTGACATCTTCCCCCTTTCTTACTCTTAAGTCTTTGCCTAAGTGCAACCTGAGCTCTAAGCTAAGGTTGTAACAATGAGATTGGTAAGTCTTTCTGGAACTTGATAGAGTCAAAAAAAAACATGATACAATTAGCAAAGATTAGAATTACTGTTAATATATAGTAGGATTTGGTAGCTATAAGAAAAAGTGAGGAGAAAAAGACAAAAATAAAAAAGAAAAAGAAAAATAAAATGGAAAAAAGTCTGTAGAAGAACCCAAAGATATTGAAAAGAAGATGTTGGTACAGATGTCATTGCCTTCTTTCTGCTAGATAGAATGTTTTTTGTTTTTAATTCTCTTACTTATTTTTCACTTAGTTATTCTAATTAAAGAACAAATTATAATTGAGTAATATACTAAAATGGTTAGAAGAAAAATAAGATGGAAGTCAAAGACCAAAAAATAAAAGAAAAATCTCATAATAAGTACATAGAGACTAAAGTTAGACAGAATTAGAAAAACAAACAAAAATATACTAAGAGAAACCTCATGAAAAGTATACAGAGGCTAGGGTTTTATTACAGCAATATGATTAAGACAGTAAAAGAGAATTAGGCTTGATGAAGTATATAATATTTTCACACTCTAACCAAATGATCTTATATAAAATATAAGTACTAGTTATGTTTTTTTTAGAGAAAGTGTTAGAAATGGTGGGTTTAAGCATGGTATTAGACATAGTTCACACTTTATTATCTAAGATCCAGTAAGATATCTCAGAAGTCCAAAATATGTTAATTAACATATTATCTAAAAATATGGAAAATAGGTCAGAACAATCTTTGGCTTCAGCTTGTATGTTATATCTCTACTAGTCACATTGGTTACATATTTTGGAATAGGACTTGGAGAACTTAGTGGGTAGAAATCACTAGAAGATAGTAAAATATGTTGTTGCCAACACTAGAAGAGGGTATCAGTCTTAGTCAATTTTCAGGATAAGATTAGTATAGTATAAACTATTAGATTATATACTAAATATGCTACCTAGGATATTTATCCAGAATAAAGACTGTTAAATGAGTTATCCTAATTTCTAATAATTCTTAGATGTTAGGGAATAGAGGTCCATAGAATTAACAAGAGTCTAGCAAGAATATCTAAGAAGAAATGAAGATATTTAATCTATACTAGAAGAGATTGAAAAGTGTGGATGAGAAAGAAAAGATTATCCAAAGATTGGGATGGATATAGTCAGAGTAGAATATAACAATGTGCTATGTCTCCACAAGTCATGATAGTTATATTTAAAAAGAAAGTTGTAACAGAAAGCAAATTATAGAGAAAGTCAAACTTCTAAGCATAGAAACTCAGAACAGTATACTATACTAGTTGATTTTTAAGTTAAGAAACTACAGAGTATTTATATGTCTTAAATACTAGTATTAAGACTATTCAAAGATCAGAAGAGATAGATAACTACTTTGAGTATATTAAAGTTCTTAGAAATCAGATCTAGAGTTATATAGAGATTATGAGGAGCCATGTAATCAGTAATGGAGTGATTAGACATGGAAAGAAACCAGGTTTATCTATACTAGAAGTAGTATACTAACCAGAAGAAAGAGATCTACTTCCACATAAATAAGCATTATCTATCATAGAATTGGATGGATATGTGATAGTTATGTAATAATGTGACCTGTGACTATGGTATATATCATATATTTATTATATTTGTGATATATATAACTATTATATGTAATATTATACTAACTCTAATCCTAAGTCTCAAATAAAAAAATTAATATAAATAAAAATGAAAATGAGAGAGAAATGAAATAAATAGAGTCCATTATATTCAACTCTGACATTACCCCTTCTTCAAAATTTTATCTTCAGAAAAACTAACTTTTATTTTTACCAGTTTCTTTCTAACTTCCTTTTATATTCTTTTTAAATTTTATATTGTTTCATCTATATAACATCTTTGTCATATACTTCTCTGATGACTCTCCTCTCCTAAAATCTCTTTCTTCCACTATATCCAACTTTTTTATCTTCTTACTTCTATATTCATCCTCCTTTTAAATTTTACTATTACTTTCTTTATATTCTCTAAATTCTTCTCTCTTCCCCATATATTATGCTCTACTGTAAACCTCTTCTATTATACCATATAATTCATCACTCCTTTTATTTTCCTTTTATTTAATGTTTTCTCTACCTTTCATTCTTTAACTCTTTCCATCTCTATATTAGATGTAGTTTATATCTCATTATCTGAGATCTGCTAATTGTTATGATTTAGAGGCCTTAAAGTTGGTCAATGAATAGAACCTTATATTAGGTTAACATAAGAGAACTCAATAGAGAACTCTGTACAGAATAGTCTACCTTATATACTAAAACCTCATAGTCTATACTAACTACTTCTAGCCTACCCTAAACAGCCATGTGTTTGTCTTAAGGTCAATATGTGTTGCATATGTTGTATAATGTCATCCTTCCAGAACCTTCTATATTCTTCTATGTGACTGTTACTGTGACCATGTCATCTGATGTGACTGATTGTGTGATAGCATGATCTTGTCACTCTAACCCTAACCTTAGTTCTAAAAATAGAATAAATGAAAAATAAATGAAAATAATTAGAGTCCACCACTTTCAGCTTTGACACTAATAGTCTCTTAGAAGTTCAAATGAGGTTATCTAAGAATACAGAATGTAGAAGTTAGAACAACCTTTGGCTTTAGTTTGTGTGCTATACTTCTATGAGTTATACTAGTTGTATATTTTAGGCAAGATACTCAAACATTATAGATAGCTAAGTTCACCAGAAAATAGAAGATATATTTTCACTAACACTAGAAGTTAGTTTTTAGTTAATCTTCAGAATGAGGCTTACAGTGTAAACTACCAGTTTATATACTAAGTGTACTAAGAATAGAATCAGAGTTCAAGATAGTAAACTTTATTTATTTTCATTTCATTTCTTATTTCTATTTTCATTTTCATTTTATCTTCTTATTTTGAACTTAGGATTAGGAGTTAGCATAATGTCACAAAATCACATATCATACAAAAGATCAAAGAAGGTTCTGGAAGCAAAAATATCATACTACATATTAATAGTATGTAATATACATACTCTTTAAGATAGACTAGGTTTAGTATGATATAGACTATCAGTCTAATATATATAAGATAGATACTTTGTACTTGGAACTCCATCAAGTTCTCTTGTGTTAACCCAATATAAGATTTCTTTCTTGATTTAACTCTGAGTCTTAAATTATAACAGATAGTTATCTAGAATAGAGACTACTAAACATTATCCTAGTTTCTAGTGATTCTCAGATGTTAGATATAGAGATCTATAGAGTTGACAAAAGTCTAATAAGAATGTTCAAGGTGAGATAGAGAGATGTAATCCATACTGAAAGAGATCAGGGAGTACAAATAAGGAAGGAGGTATTATTTATGAGTTGGGATAGATATGGCCAGATCAGAATATGATACTAATATCTTAAGTAAGAGAGTATGTTGTAAAGCATTCTGCTTACTAAGTATTTATATTATAATCAATAGTATGACTAATACAGTAATAAATATAAAATATTCACTTCAATTTTAATATACTACTTATTAGGACAACTAGATAGAAGAGTAAAGCACTTCAAATCTCTAGGAAATCCTAAGAGAATAGAATAGGAATTCTTGAAAGTGATAAATACTCTATATAATAATAGGTCTATTCTAATATATCAGAATTCTGGTTACATAAGCAAAGAATAATAATACTTAAGTAATCAGAAACAGCTTAGAATAGAGAAACCAAAATAAAAGAGAGCTAGAGTGTTTAGCAGATACTTCCAGAATATGAGAAAGTGGATAAGCAGATATATAGATAAGACTAGAAGACTTTAGAAGACCACAGAGTGTTGTAAAAGAGCAAGAGAGTACATAAAAGTGAGTTTAATGATATATCTAGATAGTTGAAAGTATTGGTATATAGCTTGAAGGGATTTAGAGTATGGGAAATTAGATGAGCAGATAAGTACAGATGTGGAAATGGATCACAGATCATGGATCAGCCAAAAAATGTAGAAGAGAAAAGTCTCAGAAGAGCCAGTCTTCTTATACTACTCCTACTTATTCTACTTTGCTCATACTACTAAACTTTCCACTACAGAACTTACTATTAGTAAGTAGTTGTTAGTTGTCCACACTACATCATGTTATTGTACATTCTGTTTTTCCAATAGTTAACTCTTGTAGACATTACAAAGTATAAAGTTCTTACCATATTTCTTATTATATACCATTCAAGCACATCTGATATATCCAACTCCATCATGGATAACAATTACATAAGCTCTGCTTTGCCCAAAACACCTGCAGAAGTGGATATTCTCTTTCTAGTCTACTTACTACTTCCAGTACAGATTAACCTAGTTCATTTTTATGTTTGATTACTCTATTACTGGTCATATAACTTCTTATGATCTCCATGGAACTCCAGACTTGATTTTTGAGTACTTTAGTGTATCCAGAGTAGTTATCCATCTTCTCTGATTTTCAGTAGTACTAGTATTTAAAACATATAAATACTCTTTAATTCTTTAGCTTGAAAATCAACAAGTGTAGTGCATTGTTCTGAGTATTCATGCTTAGAAGTTTGACTTCCTCTATGATTTGCTTCCTATTACAACTTGCTTCCAAAATATAACTAACACAATATGCAGAGACACAGTATATTCACTAAAGCCAAGATTACCCCAGATTCACATTCACAGATGTTGGATAATGTTCCCACACTCTTCTAATGTCTTCTGGAATTTTCCTACAGATATTTTCTTCTTCTAGGCATGTTTTGTATCTAATAATTTCTATACCATATATTATCATATTTTATACATATATAATTCTATCTTATTCTGATATATATGTATTTTACTTTTATCAGCATACTTTATCATATAATTATGACATTATATTGTACATCATACTATGTAATCTTAGTTATATCAAAATAAATAAAAGAAATATCAAATAAAAACAGAGAAAAAGAAATAAGATCAAAATAAAATTTAAGAATTCTAAGTAGGTCATGGTAGGAAGTAGAAGTGTATGAGATAGAGAAAATTCTAGACAGGAGGTATGTGAGAGGAAAGTCAAGATATTTGATATAGTAGAAGGATTATATAGCAAAGACAGATATATAGAAGAGATTAGAAAATTTAGAAAATACAAAAGAATTAGTAGAAGATTTTGAAAAGAAGTATAGAGATGAAAAATAAGAGGGATTAAGTGCTTAGAAGAAAGAAGTGTGTGTATAATAGAAGAGAGTTACTAGAAAGATGCACAGCAAAGCTATTGTATGGATGGAATGATAGAAAGTTTGAAATAGAATATCTGAGGAAGTTAGAAAGAAATTGGAAGAAGTTATTCTTTTCCTTTTCTTTATTTTTCTTTATTTCTTTCCTTTCCTTGGATGAGGAAGAGACTTGTGAACTATTGATGCTTCTTTCTCTTGTACCACTATCTTGTATGGTAGCACCCAACAGAGAATTAGCAAATATATCTTCTTTATTCAAGAACAGTCTACTATCCAATCAATACTCCAATGTTAATATGGAAGATAATATTGTCATAAGCCCCCCTAGAGGAAGATTACCTATATTAAAGAACAACAACTCCAGAAGTCCCTCTATCATCTCTAATGTTTCATTGAAACTATACTATGAATGTATAAAGATCTAGAGCAACAACCCTTTGTGGGCTGACTAAGTTGAAGATGAGTACAATTCTCATTCTTTATACACTAATACAGAGAAGACCAACATCTCTAATACTTTAAGTACATACAATAATCCCAAAGGAAAACAACATGATATCAATGAGGCACCAGCCCCAAACAACATGTTATCTTCCCATGAGGCAGGATTAGCATACAGTTAACATGCTCCAAATGCACAGCAGGATTATTTCAAAGTCCCAATCAATTATGACACCAACAGTCCTACTGAATCCAATACTTGGAATGGTAAAGCCCATTCTATTTCTATTTTTGATTACATAGAGTTCTTAGAATCAATTTCCAAGAATATATTTACTTCTTTATTGTAAATGGCTGACTTTATCAAAGCTAGGAAAATAAAAAAAGGTAAGGCAACTGACATTACTGAATTGCAAGTGTTGGGTGAAGTAGCTTGGTACTTCATTTTTGCAATCTATGAAGCTAACTGGGATTCACTTCCTATTGACAAAGACAATACCCCTTTCAGGGTTAAAGCTTTGAATAAGTTTACTCTCAAATTACTGAATATTAACTCAGGACCAACTTCAGGCAAAAACAAAGACAAAGCAGCTAAAATTGTAAAGCTTCCTCCTCCCATTCCTACATGCCTGTCCAAGGAAGTGTTGGAAAAATCAAAGTTTTTTGGCAAAGATAAAAGCTCTATATCAAAGGTTAATACAAATACCAGGAAATCTTATACCTAAGCTATAAATTCAAAGGTGTTAGACATCATCAAGATAAAGAAAAACTATCCAAATCTACTAGCTAAGAAGATTGAGAACATTTACAAGATTATCAACAATATGAGTAAATTAAAACTATATATCAAAATGACTACCAAAGAACCATCCTGAAAACAGGTTATTATTCCAATGAGCAAGGATAACATTGACAAAATCATGGTATTATCAAGTATTCACATTACTAATATTAATAGAGCATTCAAGAATATCAAGCTCAAGGTTATGGTGGACTATATTCATTCAGAATCAACAGAGATTACTATTGTTTCAAATTCCATAACATCTTCATTTGATCCCCAGGTCATCAAAAATTATATCAACAACATTGAGAACATTATGTCAGAGAATATTCAAGCTCCAAGGCTGTCCCAGTCAAAGTCCTATTTAAAAATAATAGAAATTCTGTATTTCATGAATGATACTAATGTTTCCATTAGCTCAGACTTTATTGAATGAGTTATCAAGTCCAGCCACATATTCAACAATCTATCACTTGCTTCCAAACCAAGAATTATCAAGACTTCTTCTAAATCTAATATGACAGTTATCTGGATAGATATCTAGGATGCTCAGAGTGGTAAAAACACAAAGATGCTGATCAATAGGTGTTTCAATGTAGGAAAACACATTGCCACCATTTGTAGTATGAATATGAACTCTGGTGTTTTCCAGTGCAAAAACTACTAGAAGTGGGGACATATAATATTCTCATGCAAAATACAAGGATTAATCCACCAAAACTCAAGACAAAAAAGAGTAAACTATACCCCATATATTCAAATGTCTCAATTGTAAGGGCAACTATCAGGCTGATTCTAACATGTGCCCCTTTTGGAAACACTGTTTCAACAAAGAATGGCATATGAGCAAGTATCAAGAAATCTGAGAAAATAGGAACAATTTAATTCGTTCATCTGTGAATGGTAAGAAAGCATAATTGTGAATAATATCAAGATTTTTTCACAAAATGTTCACAAGAATAATCTAGTAATTAACACAATCCTCAAAAATGAATGTGAATTCAATATCATTTTCATCTAAAAACTATTGTGGTCATATATATACTCTATACCAAGTCTAAGAAATGTAAAAGGAGAAGAATTGGTAGGAGTGCCTAACTATCCAAACTGGACAACATTTTCCAGAAACCTATCTCAAGATAATGACTCTCCAAGAGCCATAACCTACATCAATGTCTGATTATATTCTCTCTGATTTTCCTTGAGAAATGACATTTTTAATTACAGAAACATTTCTTGTGTTTCATTTTTTAATTATGGTTTGGCATATTTCTTAATCAATATATATTCAGATTCATCCCAGACAGCCTTAAAGTATCTTAAGAATACTAAGGTTGATATCAACAATGTCCTCATAATAGCAGGTGATTTTAACATTAGAGACAGTAGTTGGGATCCAAACTTTCCTCATTATTCTCAACATAGTTCTGATGTTTTTGATATTACAAACTCTCTTCATCTAGAACTGTCTAGACCTACTAAACAAATCCCTACTAGATATTTGGACAACCAACAAGATTCTAACTCAGTTATTGATCTCATGTTTCTTAGACTAGAATACTTGAAACATGATAATTATACCATTTATCCTGATTGGAGACTAAGCTCAGATTATGTCCCCTTTACAGTCAACATCTCAATCTTCAAAGAATACATGCTTGTTGAGAATAGCAAAAATAAAGACAAATTCATAAATAAACTCATTAAGATCATTAAAGGAACAAATATGGAGAATATTCAAAATAAAGATGTCCTCAACCAAATTGTCTAATTGCTTGCTAGTACTACTGAAAGAATATGGTATAATAATTCAAAAATCATTAATATCATGAAACATTCAAAAGAGTGGTGAAATAAACAATGCTGCAGAGATCTTGAAAACTATTGACAAACCAGGCATATTAAAGAATAGAAACAATTCAAGGGTATTGTCAAGAAGACAAAACATAAATTCTTTGATTTAAAGATTCAAGAAATTGCCAACAGGAAATGTGGGCCTTAGAAACTCATGAACTAGGTCAAAAAGTGCAAACTTCCAGCTATTGAAGCAATTTAGTATAATGGTAAACTGTGCATCAAACTTGATGATTTATGGAAAGCTCTATATTTGTCTTTCAATTCAGCTCAAAATTAACAAACAGATCCCCAATTGAGAAATGTAACAACTCCTTAACTCCTGGTCCAGACAAACTATCTTGGAGATATCTCAAGAGAATAATCAAAAACAACATGTGTTTCAAGAGATTCATTGATATCACTAATACATGTATCAATTTAGATCATTGGCCATTGCACTTTAAAACCTCGACTACCATTGTAATTCCTAAACCAAACAAGGAATCATATGACCTTCTCAAAGCCTATCAATCTATTGTATTACTCAACACAATCAGCAAGTTGATTGAGAAAGTCATTGGTGAAAGAATGCAGTTCTTAATGATTTCTAATAATTTTATCCACCCATACCAATTAGAAGGTCTTAAACAAAGATCTACCTCAGATATAGGTGTTGTGGCAACCACTTATCATAATGACAAATGATAACATGAACAAGTAAATCTCTCAGTAGGATATAGAGTGGGAAGTTCACAAGAGAACTCAACAAGGAGTCTCTGCTAAATTAGAGTCCTATATATACAAAGTATACATGGTCTGTGCTACATCCTCATGTCTGCCTCATTTCTTACTCAAGGCCACCATGTTGTATACATGTGTCCTGACATCATCTTCCAGATCCTTCTACTATGTTCTAGGCATATGACATCATATCATGTGACATGTCATGTGACTGCGATGTCATGTGCCTCTTCATTGTTACTAAAAAGAAAAAGAAAAGAAATATAAAATCAAGAAAAATAGATGAAAGAAAAAGAAAAATGTTAGTGTCCAAAGCGTTCCATAACAGTAGGTATTGCACTTACCCACTTTATATATATAGGATAGGTCAAATATTGTACCATTAGCATATTAACCTTCAACATCATGTAATTTTTCCTATTGCTAAACCACCAAGTACTTTTGTCAATCTTAAACAAAGCCAGTTTTGACTCCAAAGTCTTAATCTTTTTCTGAAACTATTTAGTAGGTAGAAAAATAAAATATCTCTGGAACAGCTTTTCTTTCCTTTTTTTTGATATTGACATTGGAGTAGGACAGAAATTGGTTCTTTCACCAATTCTTTCTGCTTTATATCTCTTGCCTATTTTTCATATTTTTGAAAAATGTTTAAAAAATTTAAAAATCCTGATTTCCATTCTTTTATTTGTAGACAATAGACTTCTTATTTCACAGGATAAATCTATTTTGATTTCTAATGTGAACTTCTTCTGTAGCTACAATGTTATTTCCAATCTTCTTATGAAAATTGGGCTAATTATGGAATATGGAAAAACAGAAGTGTTCTATTTTTCTATATTGCAGGGTATTTTTGATTTTCCTCCTCTAAACCTCACACCTCTAGAAGGATTAGTCTTATGACCCAAAGTTACTTGGTGTTACCTAGGATTCATCTTTGATTAAAAACTATCATTTCATCAACATATCAACTTCTACACCAATAAAGCCATCTCAACAATCAAATGTATGAAAATGCTAGGAAATTCTCTGAGAGGCCTCAACCTTATGCAAAAAAGACATTGTTACAGATATTGTGCATTACCTATAATCTTATATGGCTTTCAAATATGGTATTATAACAAAGTGCCACTAGCATATCCACTTGAAAAGCTTAGGAAAATGTAGAAAAGAGCCACTATATGGATCACAGAAGCTTTTTGTATGTCTTCTACAGCAGGAATCGAAGCTACAGCTGGCTTAATACCCATTTATCTTCATCTACAAAAACTTAATGGACAATTCCTTCTACAAGCACATTCATTACCACCTAACCACATAATCAGCTCAATTCTGGAGTCAAGAAACTCTAGTTCTCATGAATCTCACCATATTTCACTAGACAAACTAATACCTAGACAATGCTCAATTATCAAAGGTTCTCTAGTGAATATGGACAATAGATTTAACAAAGTCTTTCCTTCTTTCTCTCCTTTTAATTATGAATTTTCACCAGGAAACAGACTTATAAATATATTCTCTAATTGTTTTTCTTTCCACTCTTTAAATGAAAAAAGCAAACAAGATGTCAAGAACCACTTACAAAATCTTGATAATATTACTATTCAAGCATCATCTGACCCTCTATCAATGATTGTTGTAACAGACACAAGTATCAAGAATCAGATTGCCATGTTGATAGCCTACATCCATAGAAGTGATAACCTAGTCATCAAGACTATACATCATGTGGTCAATATCACATCTACTGAAGCTGAACTCTTTGCCATTAGATGTAGTATCAATCAAACCACCCTTCTTCCTAATGTGAATTGAATTGTTGTTATCATAGACTCCATCCATGCTACCAAGAGAATTTTTGATTCATCATTGTACCCTTACCAATGACAATCTGCATCTATCTCTCATGAACTCAGAGAATTCTTCAAGAGAGACATTGACAACCTCATTGAGTTTTGGGACTGCCCAAGTAATCAAAGATGGCATCTTCACAACATAGTCAACAAAAAAATGAAGAAGTTCAACCTATTACCCATCTTCCTATGCAAATCATCTTGGGACTTTAGCAGGAAAAATGAGTGCAACAACATTCTCAACAGCTGGAAAATGGCTTTCCAGGTGTCAGATGACAAAGGACAACATTTTATGGAACTTCTAGACAATGACCTACTTCCTATTGAACCATCAACAACAAATGGTGAACCATAGCTTAAATGTTTCAGACATTCTAATTTGCTTTGCACCAGAGCTACAAGAGCAATAGTCAAACATGCACCAATAGGTGAGTATAGACTTAGATTCTTCCCTCAGGAAGAATTTAAATGTCTATGTGGTCTCTATCCTATCAAAACTAGGCACCACATTCTTCATGAATGCAGAAGGTACAACAATTATTGGAATCCTAGAAGGGACACTATTACACACTTTACCCTGTTCTTAGAGTTCAACAAGCAGAGTGTTTTCGTTCAGAGAACATATCACTTAATCAAATGGCTCACTAGCTGCTCTAATAATTTCTTTTTTTATTTCTCTGATGTTCTTTTCTTTTCATACTTTTCATTTTCATAACTCCTTTTCTTCTTTCTTTATGTAGTGTGTGTCTTCATGTACGTAGTTACGAAGTAGCTACCACGGTCTGCCCTCGAGCCCCGTGTAATAAATCGTTGATATAAAAAATAAAAAATAAAAAAGAGGCATGTGATCATAGTCACAGGACAGGGACTGTCCCTTGACGTTGCATTCCATGACTACCTTTCATAGACAAGCGGATCATATGCACTGAGTCCCCGGATTTCTAGGCTCCTTATGACCTGAGTTTGGACCCAGATCGGGCCGAGCCCCTTGGGGGTGCATTCTAAACCGCATTTGAATGCCACAACAGAGCGCCGGACCGAACTCCCAAGGACTCCACGGGACTGGAGGTTTCTCATGTGGTTGTTCGGACGTGGGACTGAAAATGGAGAAAGATCTTGATCTATCACAGTGTCCAATGGCAGCTTTACCAGGTTTTTGAATAATAGATGCTCATCATACCGCTTAAATAGAGCATGGATTTTATTGATAGACCACCTTTTCTGTTCCCGGTCATGCCCTCCGACACAAAACCTCAATTCACACCTTACGACGAAAAGATTATTGAGGATGTCGTGACAGAAGAAGGTGTCAGTACGGAAGCTCTGGACCCTAGCCGAATTGCAGAAGAGAAGGCTCTTGTGCACAAGCTTGACTTCCGGATTTTACCTATTGCTTGTCTTCTCTATCTCTGCGCATGTGAATACCCTATATCCTGGATTTAGTTGACACTCTTATCATGTATAGATCTTGACCGCTCAAACCTTGGTAATGCGCGGTTACAAGGACTTCCGGAAGACGCGCTCGGCGGTGACCCGACGGGCAAGCTCTTCGACGTAGTCAACTCAGTTTTCTTCATCACATATGTCCGTACCACCTATTTGACATCATTTCAACGTATTCATCGATTTGTTGATCCTACAGATCGTCTTTCAAATACCTGTGACCATCGTTTCAAAGCTCTTCCCACCACGGTCGTTGATGGCAAGCGTTGCCATAGGGTGGGGAATTTCCTCAACCCTCATGGTAAGCACGCAAACTATAATAATATATTCCATGCTGATCCACATCTTAGTCAACGGCGTTCAATTATCCTGGCCTTATTGTTTGCCGACTGTTCTTGGGTATCTTCGAAGCTGCATTCGGACCTGGTATCCCGCTTTACTTCTGTACGTCAGTTCCAAATTGGAAGCATCCGCCATAACCAACATCTTTCCAAGCATTCTTTTATACTAAGCAAGAAATGGGTCTTCGGGTGAGTGACTATTTAAACTAATCTAACCAAGTAAAAATGCCTGCCAGATGGCCGGCTGGTTTGGATTCGCGGCGGTTGCCGGAGCCTTTGGTGGTCTTATTGCTTTCGGCATTCAGCATATCCGATCCCACATCTCAAACTGGAGAAT
>Ga0157358_1000535_pt1 | contig 15892 bp, 12 predicted proteins | sample AttcapACBM2_FD_111484 | JGI IMG/M metagenome (GOLD analysis project Ga0157358, IMG submission 111484) | Fungus gardens microbial communities from leaf cutter ant in Botucatu, State of São Paulo, Brazil - Atta capiguara ACBM2 | ecosystem: Host-associated > Fungi > Mycelium > Unclassified ... | reverse complement strand
GAAGCTGAGCGCTGAGCAGCTGCCGACCACCGAGAGCCTGGCGCTGACCATCGATCGCGTTATCCCTTACTGGAACGAGAGCATTCTGCCGCGCATCAAGAGCGGCGAGAAAGTGATCATCGCAGCGCACGGCAACTCGCTGCGCGCGCTGGTGAAATACCTCGACAACATGAGCGAAGATGAGATCCTCGAGCTGAACATCCCGACCGGCGTGCCGCTGGTGTATGAGTTCGACGAGAATTTCAAACCGATCAAACACTACTATCTGGGTGATGCCGACGAGATTGCAGCGAAAGCCGCCGCCGTCGCTAACCAGGGTAAAGCAAAGTAAGCGCGAGCTGAAATGTAAAAAGGCCAGACAATGTCTGGCCTTTTTTTATGGCTGCGAATTGAATGTTGAACACTATAAAGGCGCACGGCATTCAAAACGCGGTAAGCATGGACCGAAGAGCAAAGCGTCCCGCGTCAGGGATGGCGCGGGCCGAGCGAGCATGGATGCCTTGAGCGACTTTGCGATCGGTCCATGCTTGCCACGTCAGCACCTTGCTGTCCTTCGCTTTTAATCAGCCGCGGCGCTGCTTCACCGCGGCAGCCAGCTGGCGCAGCACCTTGTCGGTGTCAGGCCAGCCGATGCAGGCGTCAGTAATGCTCTTGCCGTAGACCAGCGGCTCGCCGCTCTCCAGGCTCTGGTTGCCCTCGACCAGATGGCTCTCGATCATCACGCCGATAATGCCGCGCTCGCCGCCAGAAATCTGCGCCGATACGTCATCCGCCACCTCGAGCTGCTTCTGATACTGCTTGCTGCTGTTGGCGTGGCTGAAGTCGATCATCACCTGCGGCGGCAGACCCGCCTTCTCCAGCCCGGTTTTCACCGCGCTAACGTGCTGCGCGCTGTAGTTCGGCTCTTTGCCGCCGCGCAGAATAATATGGCAGTCCGCATTGCCGCTGGTTTCGACAATCGCCGAATGACCATACTTGGTCACCGACAGGAAACAGTGCGGCGAACCGGCGGCGTTAATGGCGTCGATCGCCACCTTGATGGTGCCGTCGGTGCCGTTCTTGAAGCCGACCGGACAGGAGAGCCCTGACGCCAGCTCGCGATGCACCTGCGACTCGGTGGTGCGCGCGCCGATAGCGCCCCAGCTCATCAGGTCCGCCACATACTGCGGCGTGATCATATCGAGAAACTCGCCCGCCGCCGGCAGGCCGCTGTCGTTGATCTCCAGCAGCAGCTGGCGCGCCAGGCGCAGGCCGTCGTTCAGCTGGAAGCTGCCGTCCATATAGGGATCGTTGATCAGCCCTTTCCAGCCGACGGTGGTGCGCGGCTTTTCAAAATAGACGCGCATCACCACTTCCAGCTCGCCTTTCAGCTCGTCGCGCAGCTTCAGCAGGCGCGAAGCGTACTCTTTCGCCGCCTGCGGATCGTGAATCGAACAGGGACCGATTACCACCAGCAGGCGATCGTCTTCGCCCTGCAAAATTTGATGGATAGCGTCGCGTGCGCAAGCAACGGTGCGCGCGGCATTATCGGTAGCGGGAAACTTTTCCAGCAGCGCAACGGGAGGCAGCAGCTCTTTAATATCTCGAATACGTAAATCGTCATTCTGGTAATTCATAAATCATTCCATTTATTCCTGGCCCAACGCGCGTCGGGCACAACCCGACCAATTTATCCCGTTGCGCCCGGAGTGTAAATTCAGCGCGCGTCTTAAATGCATGCGTGAGATTTGCATTTATAGGGTTTTCAACTAGGCTTTTACATGTAAGCACTGAGGAACGCTTCGCTTACATTATTTATCCCTTCCGGACGACCTTTGGGTGAAATTAAATTTCGCCGGAACCTCTTTGCGTCAAACTGCACCATCGGGTTCAAAACAGCAGCTATCATTGATTACAGGAGCATAATGATGAATAAGTTTGCAATTATCTTTCTGACGGCAGCAATGACTTTAGGCAGCGGCGCGGCAATGGCTGACAATAACGGCACGGCTAACCAGGCGGCTGAAGCAGGCGCGGCAGCGGGCGGCGCGAAACAGAATCTGCCGCCGAATAACGTCGATAACAGCAAAATCAATAATACCGACACCAACACCAATCCTGCGGCTAACGGCGGCACCACCAGCGGCAGCAATATGTCCGCCAATGAGATGGACCAGAATAGCCAGTGTAAAGACGGCAAATGTCCCGATATTAACAGCAAGGTGCAAACCAAAGAGGGCGGCGGCAAAGTCGACCGCAAAACTGACGGCACCTCGCAGTAATATCTTCTGGAGAGCTTCGGCTCTCCATTATTTTTCTCTGCGTTAACTTCCGCTATGCTGGGGCAATGAATTCTGTCAGGAAACGTTCATGGCCTCGCTGTTGTTAATAGACGATCACCCACTGGTCGAAGTGGCGCTGGAAGCCGCGCTCGATCGGGCACCCTTCCCCATCCTTTTACGTTCCGCCGCCAGCGAACAGCAGGCGCGCCAGCAGCTGACGCAGCCCACCGACATTATCGTGCTGGATATCGGCCTGCCGGACGGCGACGGGCTTGAAATCCTGCGTCGCCTTAAAATTCACTTTCCGCAGATCCCCGTGCTGATCTATTCGGCGCAGCAGAGCAGCCACTATGTGCGCAGCGCGCAGGCGCTGGGCGCGGCGGGCTATGTGGTCAAAAGCCAGCGTATGGAGCAGCTGCTGAGCGCGATCCTCGCGGTGCTGGGCGGCCAGCTCGCTTTCCCGCCCGAGGTGACCGCCCCCACCCTGCCGCTTACCAGTAAAGAGCAGCAGGTGCTGGCGCTGCTGGCGACCGGCCTCTCGAATCTACAAATTGCCGAGCAGCTGCACATCAGCAATAAAACCGTCAGCACCCATAAAAAGAATATTCTGGAAAAAACCGGCGCGCGCTCGGTGGTGGAGCTGGCCGACCTGTGGAAAGCGCAGCAGTGAGGCGCTTCCTGCTGCTGCTGCTTTCTCTGATGGCCACCCTGGCCTGCGCCGAACTGCGGCCGGTCAGCAGTCTGGATCTGCCGATGATGATGCCGGTCAGCGGCGCCGACGCGATGCAGGGAAAGACGCTGCGCGTCGGCCTGCTGGAGGAGAGCAACGCGCCCTGGACGATGCGCGTCGGCGACGAGCTCTACGGCCTGGACGCCGACGCGCTGGCCGCCCTGCATCAGCTTACCGGCGCCCGCTTTACGCTCAGGCTGTTCGCCGATCGCGCGCAGCTGATGGCGGCGCTGCAGAGCGGCCAGATCGAGTTTGCGCTGGGCGCGCTGCCGAACCCGCTGCCGGCGGGCGTGCTGCACAGCGAAAGCTGGTTCAGCAGCCCGCTGCGCATCTATCGCAGCCAGCGCAACGCGCGCGCCGTGATGTTCAACAGCGAGAACGCGCAGCTCGCCATCAGCCAGGTCACGCTGGCGCAGCTGCCGGCGACGGTGGCGCAAAAGCATCGCTGGCGCACCTACAGCAACGACCTGCAGGCGATTTCGACGCTGCTTAATCAGCAGAACGACTATGTGGTGGCGGATGAGATCAGCGCCAGCTTTCTGCTCAGTCAGCTGCAGCAGGGCGAGATCTACCAGATCGCCTCGCAGCTGGATGTCGGCCAGCTGACGCTGCGCGCCTTCGGCCGCGACGCCGCGCTGATCGACTGGATCAACCAGAGCCTGCGCCAGCTGCCCGCCGAGCTGGCGACCAGCCTGCAGTCGCGCTGGGGCGCCCCGCTGCCGCGCTATCAGGATACGCAAACCCTGATGCTGAGCGCGGCGGAGCGCGCCTGGTTGAGCGCCCATCCGGTGATCTACTACGCCGCGGAGAGCGACAACGCCCCCTGGAGCTACCGTGACGGCAACGGCGCGGCGCGCGGCTACAGCGTCGATCTGCTCAACGCCATCGCGCAGAGCAGCGGCGTGCGCTTCGCGCCGCGCTGGGTCGCCGGCCCGCAGCAGGCGGACGAACTGCTGGCGCAGCGTCAGGTGATGCTGCGGCTGACGCAGCCGCTCAGCGGCGACGCGGCGCAAAACGCTACGCTGCCGGTCTGGCGCGCCCTGTGGGGCATCTACAGCCGGCGCGACGCCAGCTTCAGTCGCTGGCACGATCTGGCGGGCAAGCGGGTGGGCATGCTGCGCGACGACGTCGCGACGCGGCTGCTGCCGCCCGAGGTGACGCCGCAGGTGTTTGCCGATCGCGCCAGCCTGTACGACGCGCTGGCGAACGGACAGATCGACGCGCTGGCGGATAACGTGCTGTCAGCGCGCTGGCGCATTGCCGCGCGCTACGGCGATCGGCTGCGTCTCGCCTTCGCCGCCAGCGATATCGCCTGGCCTGTAGCGCTGGGCGTCGCCGCCGACCAGCCGCTGCTGCGTCCGCTGATCAACCGCGCGCTGCAGCAGATTCCCGTTGATACGCAGCGGCAGATGCGCGACGGCTGGCTGACGCCGCCGCAGCCGGGCAATGCGATGACGATGCGCGCGCTGCCGCAGCTGGTGCTGGCCGCAGCGGGCGCGGCCATCGTCGTGCTGCTGCTGCTGCTGGCGCGCCGCTACTGGCAGCAGCGGCGCGAACGCCTTCAGCGTCAGCAGGCCGAGCGCGCCAACGCGATGAAAAGCCAGTTCCTCGCCACCGTCAGCCATGAGCTGCGCACGCCGATGCAGGCGATCCTCGGTCTGCTGGAGCTGGAAAAAGCGCGCTCCGCCAACCTGTCGCTGGTCTACAGCAGCGCCCGCTCGCTGCTGACGCTGCTGAACGATCTGCAGGATCACGCGCGCATCGAGAGCAACAGCTTTACCCTCGCGCCGCGTCCGCTGGCGCTAGAGGCATGGCTGGCGCAGCAGCAGCGCTTTTATCATCCGCTGATGCGCGCCGGCGGCCCGACGCTGATCGTCGAGGCGCTGACGCCGCTGCCGGAGCGCGTGCTGATCGACGCGGATCGGCTGCAGCAGGTGATCAACAACCTGATGACCAACGCCCTGAAGTTTACCGCCCAGGGCGAGATACGCCTGACGCTCGCCGCCGATGAACAGCTGATCTTCACCCTGCGCGACAGCGGCAGCGGCATTCCGCCGGAAGAGCAGCCGAAGCTGTTCGATCCCTGGTATCAGGCGCCGTCGGGCAAGAAGGTGTCGGTGCAGGGCAGCGGTCTGGGCCTGTTTATCTGCCGGGAGATCGTGCAGCGCATGGGCGGCGATATCGCGCTGCGCTCGCAGCCCGGCCACGGCACCGAGGTCAGGGTAACGCTGCCGCTGGAGCGCTGCGAGGCCGCGCCGCAGGAGAGCGCCGTGCTGCCGCGCTATGCCGCGCTGCGCTGCGCCATCGTCGACGATCATCCGGCCAACCTGATGGTGCTGCAGCAGCAGCTGGCGCGCTTCGCCGTCGAGGCGGACTGCTTTGCCGACGGGCGCGCCCTGCTGCGCGCGGATGCCGAACGGCCCTACGATCTGCTGTTTATCGATCAGATGATGCCGCGCCCGGACGGCCAGCTGCTGCTGCGGCTGCTGCGCCGCCGCGATCGTCAGCGTCAGCGAACGGCGATGCGGGTGCTCTGTTCCGCCGACGCGCAGCTGCTCAGCCTGCCGCTACAGGCGAGCGAGCGCGTGCTGATTAAGCCGGTGCAGCTCAGCGATCTCGCCGCGCTGCTGGCGCATTTCGATCAGGATCCGCTGGCGGCGCTGGATGACAATCTGCGCCAGCTGGCGCAGAGGAGCGAGAAGTTTCTGGCGCGGCTCAGCCAGACCCTGCGCGACGCGCTGAACAACGACGTAGCGCGCATCACGGCGGCGCGCGCGGCGCGCGACTGGCCGCAGCTGGCGGAAGCGGCGCACCGCATGAAGGGAAGCTGGCTGCTTATCGGTCTGGAGCAAGGCGCTGAACTCAGCCAGCGGCTGGCGGATCGGGCCAAAGCGCAGCAGGACGCGCCGGATGAATGGGATTTGCTACTATTACTCGCCAACAGGTTACTGATAAAACTGGACTCTTATGGCTCATAACCACGCTCACAGCGCGCCGGCGGGCAATCGCAAACGCCTCGCGGCCGCTTTCGCCGTTACGGCAATCTTTATGCTGGCGGAGGCGGTCGGCGGCTGGATTTCCGGCTCGCTGGCGCTGCTGGCCGATGCCGGGCACATGCTTACCGACGCCGCCGCGCTGCTGATGGCGCTGCTGGCGGTGCAGTTCGCCCAGCGCAAGCCCAACGCCCGTCATACCTTCGGGCTGCTGCGTCTTACCACGCTGGCGGCCTTCGTCAACGCCATCGCCCTGCTGGTGATTACCGCGCTGATCGTCTGGGAGGCGCTGCGTCGCTTTTATCAGCCGCAGCCGGTGACCGGCGGTTTGATGCTCGGTATCGCGGTCGCGGGCCTGCTGGCGAATATGCTGTCGTTCTGGCTGCTGCACCACGGCAGCGAAGAGAAGAACCTCAACGTGCGCGCCGCCGCGCTGCACGTTATGGGCGATCTGCTGGGTTCGGTGGGCGCGATTGCGGCGGCGTTGATTATCCTCTATACCGGGTGGACGCCCATCGACCCGATTCTGTCGCTGCTGGTGTCGCTGCTGGTGCTGCGTAGCGCCTGGTCGCTGCTGCGCGAGAGCCTGCACGAGCTGCTGGAGGGCGCGCCGGAGGTGATCGATGCGGAGAAGCTGACGCGCGACCTGACGCTGAATATTCCGGAGGTGCGCAACGTGCACCACGTGCACGTCTGGCAGGTCGGCGAAAAGCCGGTGGTGACGCTGCATGTGCATGTGATCCCGCCGTACGACCACGATGCGCTGCTGCAGCGTATCCACAGCTATCTGCACCAGAAGTATCAGATTGGCCACGCCACGGTGCAGATGGAGTATCAGCCGTGCGCCACGCCCGACTGCGAGCTGGGTTTCGACGGCGGCTCAGCGACGGCGCATCACCACCATCATCATGGCGAACAGGCGCATCATCACTGACGCGCCAGCGCGCGCGAGCCATGCTGCCGCGCGCTCGCTATCCACAGGCGCGAGCCGTTAAGGGCGATTAGCGTCAGGATGACATATTCCAGCGCCATGGCGTAGACGCCCTGGCGTGCGAAGATCATCACGCTGATCACGTCGATAACCACCCACAACAGCCAGTTCTCGACATATTTGCGCGTCATCAGGATCATCGCCACGATGGAGAGCACCATCATGCTGGCGTCCCAGAACGGAAAGGCGTCGGGCTGCAGCGTCGGCATCGCCACCTGCAGGCCGAGCGCGTTCATCAGCGACACGGCGATCTGCGTCAGAAAGGCGAAGACCGGATCGATATAGCGCGTCATCAGCGCAATGGCGACGACGCAGGCCGCGCCCCATCCCAGCGCCTTCGGCAGCGGCAGCCAGCGGATTTTCAGCGCCGCCTGGCGATCGTCGTTCTGTCGGCTCCAGGCGTACCAGCCATAAACGTTGGCGACGAAAAAGAAGAGCTGCAGCAGCAGGCTGGCGTAGAGCTGGATCTGGAAGAAGATGGCGGCGAACAGCGTGACGTTAACCAGGCCAAACGGATAGTTGATCACTTTTTCCAGGCTGGCGAGCCAGATGCAGAGCAGACCTGCCAGCGTGCCGATGGCTTCAATCCACGAGAGATCGTAGCCGCCCGCGCCGATCGGGATATGAACCAGGATATTGCTTGTGCTGAAAAAATCCATCATCGGTTCCTCAGGCGTTCCCTTTTACCTTCAGTTTGAGATCCGCAGCGAAAGAGAGCATGCGGTTGAGCGGCAATAATGCCGCCTGGCGCAGCGCGGCATCAACCTCTATTTCATGCTGCGCGCCGCCCTGCTCCAGCCCCTCGGCGATAGCTTTCAGGCCGTTCATCGCCATCCACGGGCAGTGCGCGCAGCTGCGGCAGGTCGCCCCTTCGCCTGCGGTCGGCGCTTCCAGCAGCGTTTTTTCCGGCACCGCCTGCTGCATTTTGTAGAAGATGCCGCGATCGGTCGCCACGATCATCTGCGGATGCGGCAACTGCTGCGCCGCCTGGATCAGCTGGCTGGTGGAGCCGACCGCGTCGGCAAGATCGACCACCGCCTGCGGCGATTCCGGATGCACCAGCACCGCCGCGTCGGGATAGAGCGCTTTCATGCGCAGCAGCGCCTGGGTTTTGAATTCGTCATGCACGATGCAGGCGCCCTGCCAGCAGAGCACGTCCGCGCCGGTTTTCTGCGTGACGTAGCGGCCAAGATGGCGATCCGGCGCCCAGATGATTTTTTCGCCCAAGCTGTCGAGATGGTCGATCAGCTCTACCGCGATGCTGGAGGTGACCACCCAGTCGGCGCGCGCTTTGACCGCCGCTGAGGTGTTGGCGTAGACCACCACGGTGCGGTCGGGATGGGCGTCGCAGAAGGCATTGAATTCGTCGATGGGGCAGCCGAGGTCGAGCGAACACTCCGCCTGCAGCGTCGGCATCAGCACGGTTTTCTCCGGGCTGAGAATTTTGGCGGTTTCGCCCATAAAACGCACGCCCGCCACCAGCAGCGTCGACGCCGAATGCGCGCTGCCGAAGCGCGCCATCTCCAGCGAGTCCGCCACGCAGCCGCCGGTCTCTTCCGCCAGCGCCTGAATTTCCGGGTCGGTGTAGTAGTGCGCCACGATAACCGCGTCGCGCTCTTTTAGCAGGCCTTTGATTTTACTCAGGTAAAACTCTTTTTCGTCGCCGCTGAGGCGCGCAGGTTTCGCGGGAAAGGGCCAGGCCGCGCTGTCTGTATCGAATAAAGCACTCATTACACCGCTCTCGTTTTATCAAATGAACGAAAATCGCTTAAGACGGCGAAAACTGACGTGCATCCCGCCATCGTGTTTTATATGCTAAACACGATAGCGGAAACGCGCGGCGGTGTCGTGCTCTTTTTTAGGCGCGCGGCGGCGAAGGCTCCTCGGTGAACAGCGGCAGCATGGCCGCCTTTTGCGGCATTTCCAGATCCAGCAGGAAGGCTTTGACCTCCAGACCGCCGGCAAAACCGGTCAGCTTGCCGTTGGCGCCGATGACGCGATGGCAAGGCGCGACGATAGAGATCGGATTTCTGCCGTTCGCCGCGCCGACCGCGCGCACCGCCTGCGGATGGCCAATCTGGCGGGCGATTTCGCTGTAGCTGCGCGTTTCGCCGAAGGGGATCGCCACCAGCGCGTTCCACACTTTTTTCTGAAACTCGGTGCCGACGAAGTCGAGCGGCAGCGTGAAGCAGCGGCGCTCGCCGGCAAAGTACTCCCGCAGCTGGCGCTCCGCCTCGATCAGGATCGGATGCGACTCGTCGCGCGTTTGCGGCAGAAAGCGCGCGCCGTGCGGGTCGTCGTTTTTCCAGAGTATGCCTGCGAGTCCGCGATCGCTCGCCACCAGTTTCAGTTCGCCCACCGGCGTGGAGACAAGTTTGTAGTGATACATGATGCTGTTCTCCCTGTTTGAGACATCCGTTATTGTCGCATTTTAGCCACTGCGCGCTGGCCGTTTTCGGCCATCAGACTAAACTGCTTTGCTGTCCGAAAACAGCGAGTCTGCATCAGAAAGCGGGTATAGGCTCTGTTTATTTGCAGGAGTCACTATGTTTGATCCTGAGATTGCTTATCAGGCGCTCACCTCGCGCGATACCCGTTTCGACGGGGTGTTTTTCGTCGGCGTCACCTCGACCGGCATTTACTGTCGCCCCATCTGCCCGGTTAAAGCGCCGCAGCAGAAGAACTGTCTGTTTTTCGCCAGCGCCGAAGCGGCGGAGAAGGCCCATTTCCGCCCCTGTTTGCGCTGTCGCCCTGAGCTTGCGCCGGGCAACGCGCCGGTCGATCAGCCTCACCGCGTGGCGGACAGGCTGATTCAGCGCATCGAGGAGGGCATGCTGGAGGAGAGCGAGGGGCTGGAGGCGATCGCCGCCGAGTTTGGCGTCAGCCTGCGCCAGCTGCGCCGCATCGTGCAGCAGGAGCTGGGCGTGTCGCCGCTGGAGCTGAAGCAGACGCGGCGCATGCTGCTGGCGAAGCAGCTGCTGACGGAGACGCAGCTGCCGGTGACGGATGTGGCCTATGCCAGCGGCTTTACCAGCCTGCGCCGCTTTAACGATGTGTTTCAGGCGCGCTACCGCATGACGCCGAGCGCGCTGCGCAAGGGTGTCAGCGCCTCAACGCGCGCGCAGCCGGGCGACAGCACCACCCTGCTGATGGCCTATCGTCCGCCGTACGACTGGGAGGCGATGCTGGCTTTTTTGCAGACTCACCTGATGAAAGAGGTCGAGGCGGTGCAGGATGGCGCGTACCGGCGCACCGTGGCGCTGGGCCGCTGTCGCGGCTGGGTTAGCGTGTCGCATCTGCCGCAGAAGTGTGCGCTGCAGCTGACCTTTTCCATCTCGCTGACGCCGGTGCTGCCGCTGCTGCTGCGCCGCCTGCGCGATCTTTTCGACCTTAACGCGCAGCCGCAGCTTATCGCCGACCGGCTGGCGCAGGATCCACTGCTGGCGCCGAGTCTGGCGCGCAATCCGGGATTGCGCGTGCCGGGCGCATTTGACGCCTTTGAGCTTGGCGTGCGCGCCATTATCGGGCAGCAGGTGACGGTGAAGGCCGCGACCACCGTGAGCAGCCGTTTTGCCGCCGCCTTTGGCGAGCCCTGCGTGACTCCTTTTTCCGATCTGACGCGCTACGCGGCGCTGTCAGAGCGCGTTGCCAGCCTGACGGTAGACGACGTTGCGCCGCTCGGCATCGTGAGCGCGCGCTCACGCGCCATTATCGCCTTTGCGCAGGCGTGCGCTGGCGGCTCGCTGCGCTTTAACGCCACGCAGCCGCCGGAGACGGTGATGAAGCAGCTGGTGGCGCTGCCGGGCATTGGCCCCTGGACGGCGCACTATATTGCGATGCGCGCCCTGCGCTGGCCGGACGCGTTCCCCAAGGAAGATATCGCCATTCGTAATAATCTGGGCGGCCTGAAGCCCGCCGAAGCGGAGGCGCGATCGCAGCAGTGGCGTCCGTGGCGCAGCTACGCGGTGATGCATATCTGGGAGAGCCTGGCTGTGGTAAAGCCAAAGAAAGCGACGTGAGGTATGAGATGCGACGCGGCCGCTGAAAGGTCTGTGCGCGGTGCAGAGGTAGCGGACCCGATCGCAAAGGAAACCCACCTCCCTGTGGGTCGGCCTCGCCATCCTGGCTCGGACGCTTTGCTTTTCGGGTCTGCAACCCCTGCACCTGTCATGCTATGGTGTGGCTGCAATAAAGGCACAGCACAAAAACGAAAAAAGCGCCCATTGGGCGCTTTTTTCTGAATTGGTGGGTCGTGCAGGATTCGAACCTGCGACCAATTGATTAAAAGTCAACTGCTCTACCAACTGAGCTAACGACCCCTTGGGGCTTACAACCCGCAAACCTGAAGCCTGCGTAAAAGATGGTGGGTCGTGCAGGATTCGAACCTGCGACCAATTGATTAAAAGTCAACTGCTCTACCAACTGAGCTAACGACCCATCTTTAGGTTGTGAAGCAATGCTGAAGTTTCGCAGCAACAGAGAAGAAAACCTGTTCGCTGAGAAGATGGTGGGTCGTGCAGGATTCGAACCTGCGACCAATTGATTAAAAGTCAACTGCTCTACCAACTGAGCTAACGACCCATCTTCAGGCTTGCCAGACACATTTGCAATCTGTCCCGGCAACGGCGGCATATATTACTGATTTACCGAGGTAGCGCAACCCTTATTTTCCACCAGCGGCGTCAACTGCTTACCTTTCATGCTGCCAGACCAGAAATCAGGCAAAATCCGGTGCTGGCTGCACAAATTACAGCCCGTCGAGACGTTTTTGCGCCTGCTTCGCCGAATCGGTATTGGGGTAAAGTTTTATCACCTGCTGGAAAACGGCTTTGGCTTTCGCCGTATCCTTTTTCTCCTGCATGATAACGCCAACCTTTAGCAACGCTTCAGAAGCCTTTGGCGACTTCGGGTAATTTTTAACCACGGTAGCGTAATAGTACGCCGCGTCGTCTTTTTTACCCTTGTTGTAGTTCAACTGTCCCAGCCAGTAATTGGCGTTCGGCTGGTAGGTTGAGTCAGGATAGCGCTTGACCCACGCCTGCAGCGCGGCGATCGCCTGATCGTACTGTTTTTTTTCCAGAATCAGCGCCACCGCGGCGTTGTAGTCGCTGTTGGCGTCGCCGCTCTGCACCGGCGCGCCTGATGAGGCTGCCGCCGCGCCGCCTGCGCTGGCCGCTGCGCCCGTATCGGCGCTCGCCGCCGGCGTATCAGCGCCGCTTTGGGCCGTACTGTTCGCGCCGCTGCTGCTCAGGCTGTCGATCTGCTGATAGAGCTGCTTCTGCCGCTCGATGACCTGATTAAGCTGGTAGCTGTTTTGCTGGATTTGCCCGCGCAGCGAATCGATATCGCTTTGGTTGTCGCTCATCTGCTGCTGCAGTTGCTGCAGAAGCTGAGCCTGGGCGTTGGAAATGCGTTCAAGAGTGGTGACGCGGTCTTCGACCGAGCCAGAGCCGACGTTACTGATTGATGCCTGGGCATTAGCGGCCCAGGGGGCCGCTACGCCAACCAGTAACGACAGACCCAACAGGTGAAGTCTGAAGTTACTAATCATGTGATTCTCTTAGTAGACCAGAACGGCACGACGGTTTTTAGAGTAAGCCGCTTCGTCATGACCCAGAACAGCCGGTTTCTCTTTACCGTAAGAGACGATAGACATCTGGTCAGCCGACACGCCTTTGCCCTGCAGGTACATCTTCACGGCGTTAGCACGACGCTCGCCCAGTGCGATGTTGTATTCCGGCGTGCCGCGCTCATCCGCGTGACCTTCGATGGTCACTTTGTATGACGGGTTGCTGCGCAGGAAGGCTGCGTGCTGGTCCAGCATCTGAGCGTAGTCAGACTGCACGTCATATTTGTCCAGACCGAAGTAGACGATGTTGTTCTGCTGCAGCTGCTGCATCTGCAGACGCGCCTGCTCGTCAGAAGACATGTTGCCGTTGCCGCTGCCGTTCATGCCAGCACCGTTGCCGTAAGCGCCATCAGCGCCCATGCCAGTCTGGTCATTGTTGTTGTTTTTGTGTGAGCTACAAGCGGCTACAGCCAGAACCGGCAGAGCCAGCATCAACCCTTTCAGCACTTTGTTCAGTTGCATTTTGTTATCCTGTTATATTGTTTATCATACATTTAACCCCCTGCTGCGCAGGGGACCTATGCATTACAGATACGGCGACCAGGCAGGTGATTTTACCTGTCCATCAGTTGCCGGAAGACGCGCTTTGAAACGCCCATCTGTTGATACCAACTGCAACACGGAACCCATCCCCTGAGTAGAGCTATAGATTACCATCGTGCCGTTTGGAGCCAGACTTGGCGATTCATCCAGGAACGTGCTCGTTAACGTTTGAACGGCTCCCGTTACCAGATCCTGTTTGGCGACATGCTGAGCACCACCGGCGCTGCTGATCATCACCATGGTTTTACCATCGGCAGAGACGTCCGCATCCTGGTTTTGCGAGCCTTCCCAGGTAATACGCTGCGGCGCACCGCCGTTGATACCAATTTTATAAATTTGCGGCGCTCCAGCCTGATCCGAGGTGTAAGCCAGCGTCTGGCTATCCGGGAACCAGCTTGGTTCAGTGCTGTTGTAGCGACCGTCGGTGATTTGACGCGTCTGGCCGGAAGCCAGATCCATCACATAGAGATTCAGGCTGCCCGTTTTCGACAGGGCGAAAGCGAGTTTAGTCCCATCCGGCGAGAAGGCCGGGGCGCCGTTGTGACGCGGGAAGGAGGCAACCTGGCGAATCGCGCCGTTTGACAGCGTCTGTACCACCAGCGCCGATTTACCGCTTTCAAAGGTCACGTAGGCCACTTTGCTGCCGTCTGGCGACCACGCCGGAGACATCAACGGCTGCGGCGAGCGATGCACGACAAACTGGTTAAAGCCATCGTAGTCTGAAACGCGCAGTTCATATGGGAACTGGCCGCCGTTGGTCTGCACCACGTAGGCGATACGGGTGCGGAACGCGCCCTTGACGCCCGTCAGCTTCTCAAACACCTCGTCACTGGCGGTGTGCGCAGCATAGCGCAGCCACTGTTTAGTGACTTTGTAAGAGTTCTGCGCCAGAACGGTGCCCGGCGCGCCGCCGGTGTCCACCAGCTGATACGCAACCTGATAGCTGCCATCTGGATTAGAGGTGACCTGACCGACAACCACCGCATCGATACCCAGCGCGCTCCAGGCGGCAGGCTGTACTTCCTGCGCGCTGGTCGGCTGCTGCGGCAGACGTGAACGATCGATTGGATTGAATTTACCGCTGTTGCGTAAGTCAGCGGAGACGATGCCGCCCACATCTTCAGGCGCGGCGCCTGAGCCAGCCCATTTAAACGGCACCACACCAATTGGGCGCGCGGTGTTGACGCCCTGCGTAATTTCAATGCGTACTTCTGCGTGGAGCATTGCAGCCCACAGCAGAACAAAAAAACCTAAGGTTACACGAAGTGCCTGCTTCATCTTTTCTCCCTTACCTGAACCTGAGTTCATGATAATTCGCACAGTTCCTGAAAAACACGAGTATTCATCTAATACGGCAAGCTAACCTTAGTCCAACCTGCCGCGGGTTACTGCATTATTCCGGTTTGAAACGCATTGGCGCGTTTTTAAACACTTCATACACTGCTTGCGATGGCGGCTTAGGAATGCGAGCCTGCTTCGCGGCAGCGATAGCCGCCTGGCATAACGCCGGGTCGCCGCCTTCAGATTTGACGTCAATCAGCAAACCATCCGGTGCCAGCTTGATACGCAGGTTACACTCTTTCCCTTTATAAGTATCAGCATCGTAGAAGCGGTTCTGAATCGCGCCCACAACCTGCCCCAGATAAGAGTTAATCTCTGCGCCTGATGCGCCGGCTTTTTTCTGGTTGCCCTGCCCTGCCGCGCCGCCGCCACCGGCCGCGCCACTTTTCGGTGCATTCTTACCAGAGGTCAGGCCGCCAAGCAGATCGTCAACGTCACTGCTGTTTTTCGCCGCTTCCGCCGCCGCTTTTTTCTTTGCGTCGGCGGCGGCCTTGGCTTTCGCCGCGGCGTCCGCTTTGGCTTTGGCGGCCGCATCGGCTTTCGCTTTCGCCTCGGCCGCCGCTTTCTCTTTGGCGGCTTCCGCTTTTTCTTTGGCTTCCTGCGCCGCCTTCTCTTTGGCCGCTTCCGCTTTCTCTTTCGCTTCCTGAGCCGCCTTCTCTTTGGCTGCTTCGGCTTTCTCTTTCGCTTCCTCGGCCGCTTTGGCTTTCGCCTCCTGCGCCGCTTTAGCTTTCGCCTCCGCTGCCGCTTTCGCCTTCGCATCGGCTGCCGCCTTCGCGTCGGCCACCGCTTTCTCTTTAGCAGCGGACGCAGCGGCGGCTTTCGCCTGCTCTTCCGCTTTTTTCTTCGCGTCGGCGGCGGCCTGTTTCGCCTGTTCTTCCGCCTTCTGCGCCGCCTCGGCAGCCGCTTTGGCCTGCGCCTGCGCTTCTGCTTTCGCATCGGCTTTCGCCTGAGCTGCAGCCGCCTCGGCGGCTTTCTGCTGCTCCTGCGCCGCTTTAGCCGCCGCTTCCGCCTGTTTCTGCTGTTCAGCCTGCGCTTTTGCCGCTTCCTGCGCCTGCAGGCGCTCTTTTTCCAGCGCCTTCAGACGCTGCTGTTCCGCGGCCTGCTTCTGCTGCAGCTCTTCAGCCTGCTGCTGCGCCTGCTTCTCACGCTGCTGTTCGGCGCGCTGGCTGTCGCTTTTCTGGTTCTGCTGACGGTTGTACTGTTCGACCACGGCACCGGGATCGACCATCACCGCGTCGATATCGCTGCCGCCGCCGCCGCCGCTCGCCTCAATATTCTCGTTGAAGGAGCTCCAGATCAGCAGGGCGATCAGTACCACGTGCAGAGCCACCGATATAATTATCGCGCGCTTTAACTTCTCGTTTTGCTCGGTTGCCTTCGACACACTCGGTTCCCAAAAAACGG
>Ga0157358_1000534_pt1 | contig 15894 bp, 20 predicted proteins | sample AttcapACBM2_FD_111484 | JGI IMG/M metagenome (GOLD analysis project Ga0157358, IMG submission 111484) | Fungus gardens microbial communities from leaf cutter ant in Botucatu, State of São Paulo, Brazil - Atta capiguara ACBM2 | ecosystem: Host-associated > Fungi > Mycelium > Unclassified ... | reverse complement strand
GTCCAAAGTCCTCTTCTGTCTTATGCATTCATAAAAGAAACTATGCCAGATACTACAAGCAAAGGGCCTATGGTTAAATCTATGTATGTATTTCATGCAGCAGAAATTAATTGTAAAAATGTGTTAGGGGGTTTAGAACCTTTGTTAATTTCTTACAAAGTCAATCAATCTGCAGATCCACAACTGTGGGATGGTAATTTTTGCACCATTTCTCTTTTTGGGATAGACAAGTATTTAGAAAGTGATGCTAGGAGTATCACTTGCTCACTTTCTTAGGATAGTAGTATTCATCAAGCAATCTCTTCCATATATGAGTCTGGTTGGAATAGACTGATAGCTAACAGAGAAAACAAATCTTTTAAACAATATATATCTTTGCAGTTCAACAAATCATGTACTAACAACACAACTTCTGACAAACTGTTAAAAGAAAAGAAGACAGATATCTCAAGAATTCCTTCACTAATTTCGTCTAGGCCCAGCAAAAGTGTTCTGGCCAAATCTGAATTCTACAAGAAAAATCAATCCTCAATATTGGAATTGAAGTCCAACAACAAATCATATCTTCAATGACTTGGTTTTAGTTTCATAATCCAGGATTATAAAGACATCTCCAAAGTCTGACATAGCTGTAGTCTGGATTGATATTTGGGATTTGCAAAATGGTATAAAAGTAAAGTGCCTTATTAACAGGTGCTTTAATATAGGTTGTCACATTGCAACTATCAGAGGGATGAACATGAACCCCAGCATACCACAGTATAAGAACTGTTAGAAATAGGGATATACTACTTATATGTACCATATACATGGATCCAAGTGTCAAAAATGTAATGGGCCACACAAACTTAAATACCACAGAGAAATAACATGATATTGCAAAGCTAACTTTAAGACAAACTCTCTGAGACTCAAAACTCTGAAAGAAAACCTTGTACATATTCCTTCAAATGTGTTAATTGCAAAGATAATCATCAGGCTTATAGTACTAACTATCCATTCTAGAAGCATAGGTTTAACAAGGAATGGTATAACAAAAAAACACAAAAGCTTCAAAGTTAATTCAATTTGCTCATCTGTGGATGGAGGTAAACAATGATTTTAAAATCCCTCAACCTCTTTTCACAGAATGTTTGAAAGAACAAACTACTCACTGAGACTATTCTAGAAAATAATGAAAATTTCGATATTTTATTTATTCAAGAACCTCTTTAGTCAATTATTTATCAAATTCTGAGCTTCATGTCTGAAGAAGGAGAAGACATCATTAGTGCTCCTTATCACCCATCTTAGATCACATTTGCAAGAACATCTATTTACCAACAACAATGATTACCCAAGAGTTATCACTTATATCAATGTCAAACTGATTAGTTTGTACTTTTCACTAAGAAAAGACATTCTTAATCATTATGACATCAATTTAATTTCATTTTTCAATCATGGTATTATGTGTTTTGTTATTAACATTTATTCGGATGATCAATAGAATGCATTATAGTATCTAAAGAATACTGAGGTAAACTTAAACAATGTTCTAATCATGACAGAGGACTTAATATCAAAGACAATAATTAGGATCTGTCATACTCCCATCATTTATCACATGAAGATAAACTTCATAATATACTTCATAAGGTGGCTGACAGCTTCAGCTTAGAACTATCAACACCTATCAACCCAGTACTCACTCAATATATAGACAATTCTCAAGATTCAAATTCAGTACTAAACCTGATGTTTCTCTGAGCAGGACCAGAGGAATTCAACAATCACATAATCTTATCAGATTTTTGAAGTCTATTAGATCATGCCTCTCTATTAGTATCTATTATCATAGAGGAAGAATTTATTCAAGAAAAGAAACAATCTATTATTAGAAATAATGATAAAGAAAAAGAATTTGTCAATGAGCTTAGGAATAGGTTAGGTTCCATAGCAATGACTAATATCACCAGCTGCAAAATGCTTGAAGATATAACTTAAGAATTCACTTTTATCATAGATGATTTTTGGAACAAATTTTTAAGACTAGTCAATATCACTAAATGATCTAAAGCATGGTGGAAAAAAGATTGCAATGGAGACTTAGCCACATATAAAAATTCCAAAAAAAGAACTAACTGGATTAATTACAAAAAAACAGTAAAAATGGCTAAAAGAGTCTTTTTTAACAGAAAAATTAAGAAATTGCATTGTCTAACAAGAGACTATGGGATCTTATAAATTGTGTCAAGAAATATAAGCTACCAGCCACAGAAGCCATCAAATCTAATAGCCTTCCATATAATGATCTAAATAATTTGTGACATACATTACACTAATTATACAATTCAGCTCAGGATCAACCTATTGATTTGTAACTCCTTGATAAGATTTCTTCATGTCAATGAGTGGAGTGGCCTCCTTTTCTTAGTATGTGTTATAATCAATCCCCATGTCTAACATATTGCTGCAGCATGAACTATAGGGTCAAGGATTATTTCTTCTGTGACACAATTATCAGCTATACTGTAGTTGTTTTAGTCAGCATCTCATGTAGTAAGTATTATTTCCTTATCTTTTTCTTATGTTTGATGATATCACTTAGATATGTTTGCTATATGATATCCTCTTTGTCAATAAGTATATATAGTTGTAGATATAGTCTTGTATCCTTATACTTTACCAATTGACTCATTTCTACTCCTCTACTCAAGTCTTTGCCTAAGTTGCAACCTGACCCAAGTCTAAGGTTGTAACAGTGTGGAGCTTAAAGATGTTATCAATACATATAGTAATTTGTTTACTCTAGGCCTAGATCACATCTCTTGGGGCTATTTCAAAGAGGTATTGAATGATGTGAAATGCTATTCTAACATTGTCAATATAGCAAATACATGTATTAATCTCAGTTATTGGCTGTCTCACTTTATAAAATTATCATCTATCATTGTTCCAAAACTGAATAAATCTTCATATGATATCCCAAAGGCTTTTTACTCTATTATGCTTCTCAATATACTAGAAAAATTAATTAAAAAAGTGATAAACAAGAGACTTCAAGTTTATACTATTACATCAAATTTCATCCATCCAAGTCAATTGGGAAATATCAAACAACATTTAACAATAGATACTGGTATCTTTTTAACCCATCTTATACAAATAGGTTGGATAAAAGACCTCTATACAAGCATCCTTGTGTTTGACATAGCATAATTCTTCTCTTTATTGAATCATTGTCTACTTCCCATGATTCTAACCAAAGTGGGCTTTAATTCAAATATATCTCAATTTTTCTCTAATTATTTAATTAACAGACAAACCCAATATATTTGGAACTATTTCATATCTTTTTTTTTCAGAGCTAATGTGGATGTTGATCAGAGATCTTGTTGGTCAGGGATTTGCTCTTTCACTCATCCTTTCTGCTCTTTATATTGCTTTAATTTTTCATATACTAGAAAAAAAAACCAAAAATTTTCCAATTCCTATTCTGATTTTTTTCATGTTTTTTGTTGATGATGGTCTCCTTATTTCTCAGGGGAAAAGCTTTGAAAAATCAAATGCAAATCTCTTTTATAGTCATAGTATCATTTTTTCTCTTTTTAAACAATTCAGTCTTGTCATCAAGTATGATAAGTCTGAGATTTTTTATTTCTCCAGATCAACAAAGAACTTTAATCCTTCTCCACTAGATCTAAGGCCTTTAGAAGGTGCTATACTCAAACAGAAGAATACTTGGCAATATGTAGAATTTTTCTTTAACAGAAAACTCTTATTTTATTATCATACCCATTATTATGCCAACAAAGCTTTATCTATCATTAAAAGCATGAAGATGTTGGATAATTTGACAAGGAAACTTTCACCAATGCAAAAATATCTCTTATATAGAATATATGTACTCCCTATTGCACTATATGATTTTCAGCTCTGGTATTTCAAAGGAGCACCATTATACTACCCTCTCAAAGAGCTGAAGAAAATACAAAGAAGAGCAGTTCTTTAGATTACAAAAGTATTTTGTATATTACCATTATAGAAAGTTGAGGCTATCACTGGTCTTATCCCTGTTCATCTCCATCTTAACAAAATTAGTGGCCAATATTATCTCCAGATAACATCACTTCCCAAGTAACATGTAATCAACTCACTGTTGGACAAACATCACTTCAAGAAGACTACACCACATTATATGTCTGCAACTCATCTTATGCCTAAACAACATATCAAAATCAAGAGTTCTATAATGGACACCAACAATCACTTAAACAAAGTTTTTCCTTCTTTAAATAAAGAACTTTTGCCAGGATTTTAGTTGATAGACATTTTCTCTAATTGATTTTCTTTTCTTTCAGTTAATCAAAAAGACCTTAATGCTCTAACCACTCATCAGAACAGACTTGATAACATCTATGAGAATTCACTCATCAATCATAACACTGTGCTCATCATTTCAGATGCTAGTGTCAAGAATAATGTAGTCATCTTGATCTCACATATTTGCAGAGGCCAAGAAATAATTGCCAAATCTATTCATCATGCAATGAATATTACCTCTTCTAAAGCTAAACTTTTTGCCATCAGATGTGGCATAAATCATGCTACTCAATTACAAGATGTCTCACAAATTGTTGTTATCACAGATGCTATTCTTGCTGCTAGGAAAATTTTTGATTCTTTTATCCATCCATATCAACTTCACTCTATCATCATATCCAAGGATCTTAGAGCTTTCTTCAATAATAAAGAGTTAAAATGTCTCAAGATTAATCTTATTCTTCCATGTAAATTTTCATGGAAGTTGAACAGATAAGAAGAATGTGATGATATTGTTCACAAATAGTAAGTAGTCTTCCAAGCTTCAGAATACAAAGGAAGAAATTTCTTCAATCTAAATGATAATGATTACAAACCAATTCATCTAATGTATTTCAAAGACAGTGCTTGGCTGAAATATTTCAGTTTTTCAAATTTTATGTGTGTATACATTACAAGATTGATCACAAATCATGCTCTAATATAGGCTTAAGTTATTTCTTAAAGAACCTTTTATATGTATGTGTGGAGATTATCCTATCAAGACAAGAAGACATATTCTATATAATTGTATATGATATAGAAAATCTTGAAATCCTAAGAGAGAATTCCTCAAGGACATTCTTATGTTTCTAGAGTTCAATCCTAAAGTATTCTTATTATGACCTTAGCTTGGCTCAGATTGCAACTTAGGCAAAGACTTGAGTAAGAGTAAGGGATTAAGTTAATTGGTAAAGCATAAAGATACATAATAGTATCTATAGCTATATATACCTAAAGACCATATGTAATACATGAGAAAAATAGTGAGGAAAACATGATAAAGCCTCAGCTACTATATAAGGCACTGACTGATTATACATGTAGATAATACATGGCACAGCTGATCATTGAGTCATAAAAAGCAAACCATAACACCTGCTATCCATAAGCTAACCACCATGTAAACATAAGGTATCAATCATAACAATACTTCTGTTTTAGTGTTCATGTCCTCATAAACTAATCTAACAATGCTAAATCTCCAACCTCACATGATGCAACTAATTTCTTGATTGGTCCAATGATTGTCTTCTCTTGTAATATTAATATGATAAAGTGTGGGTCATGTGGAAGTCCTTCTATATATATTTTGATCAGAAAACCTTGTCTTGTTGTGTCTGCATTATATTAAGAGAATTAATTTCTGGACTTACTAGATGACAATAACAACACCATCGAACTGTCTTATGTCAAAGAGGGTCCATGGCTCATAATGTTTGGCCACTCTAATTTGTTATGCGCTCTATATTTTTATTTTAAGAATTTGACAACAATTTTGTAACAGTTTATCTTGTTCTTTTTGTGGTTGAAGGGATTTATAGTTTAGTGGAGAATAAAATGGCATCATCTTTACTGGTGATTGCATATACTTCATGTATTTGTTCAAATTATTAACTTTGTTTTGAACAAATGTTAGTTCTGGTATCTTGGATTTGCTGGATTTTGACAATACATTGTAAGGTTTGTATAGGAAAACTTCTTTGTCTTGTATTTCATTTCATTTTTGTTTATATATCTATCTGTGTAAGAGTTTTCTTTGTCTTTGTATCTGTCCAATTCATTGGCCAAAAGTGCTTGGATATGATATACTTGGTTTTCCATATCTCCTTAAATTATATTTTGTAGGTTTTCAGATATAATAAAAATATCTCTAGCTGTTTGTGTTCTGTATGCTTCACTTGCTTGTAGAATCATTGTTTTGATCTCTGCCAATTGCATGTTAGCTGCTAGCTTGATAATATTTTGTAATTAGAGTTGGATGTCTGCCATAGTTTCAATTCTCTATATGATTTTATAATACTTCTTCATCTAATCCTTTTTGTTGTTGTTTAAGATGGTGATAAAGTCCATGTTGTTTACAGTTTGAGATATGTATGGGTTAGGGAAAGTGGGAGTGGTTGGGCCATTTGAATCTGAGTTCTTATTGTGTACTTTGAGATGTTGATTGGAGTTTTACCTTTTCTCTTTATAGGTTTTGACTCAAAATTCTTGTACAATAGTCTTCAATTGTCTCTTTTGCATGTGGTAACCCTGTTTCAGAAATACATTAATTGTGTTCATTGCTATATCCCTTCCAATGAACCAAAAACTATATACTATATCCTCATTTTCTATAATTCCTAATTTCTTCCACCTTATATTCTTCTTCTTCATTGATGATATCTGATATAGATGCCAGTTCCATATGTTGTTTCTTGAATTCAGGTTCTCTGCATCATGTCAGCAGGTTCTCATTAAACATGTTGTGAATCATTCATTCTTCTGGTAGTTTTAGCTGAAACACTCCTTGACCAATGTCCTTTGAGACCCTAAAAGGTTCATATCTTCTCTGGTCCAGCTTTTTTGAGTATCAATTTGAATGGATATTTTTGGCCTTGAGCCGTACATTGTTACCAACCTTTAATTCTTGTGGATTTCTCCTTTTCTTGTCAAACTGTTTCTTTACAGCTTTTTTTGCCATCTCTATTAACTTCTTTGCTGCTTCCCAACTTTCTTGTAGTTCTTGAAGGAAACTCTCCAGTTTTGGTAATTCTATCTTCACAGTAAGATTTCCCTTCCATGGATATTATCCAAAGTTAAGTTCAAATGGAGTGTAACCTGTTACTACATGTTTCTTGTTATTGTATTGGAATTCTGCTGCTGATAACCATTTGGTCCAATTGTCTTGCTGATAATTGACATAGTGTCATAAAAGTATTTCAACTTTATGGTTAATTTGTTCCATTTGATCATCTATTTGAAAGTGATAAGCTGTTGACAGTATCCTCTTCATGCCTAATGCCTTTATCAAGTATTTCATGAATTTTGAAGCAAATTGTGGTCCTCTATCACTGAGAATTCTTTTGAGTACTCTATGTAATTTCCAAATTTTGTCCCAGTAGATTTTGGCAATTTCCTCTGATAATATTGCCATAGTTGTTGCTTTAAGTCTGATTATCTTTGTAAATCAATCTATAATAACAACTATAATATCCTTGTTCCTTAATTTTGGAAGTGGTCTTAATGATATCAATGCTAATTTCCTATTATAGTCCTTCCAGTACTCCCAATGGATATAGTTCTTTTGCTTTCTTCATATGTTACACTTTGTTCTGTTAATACTTGGTGCACTCTTGAACATATTTCTTAATATCACTTTTTATCTCTAGCCACCAGTAATTTCTCTTGATTAACTCAAGCATTCACTGTTGTCCTGGATGTACCACATTTGCTGGATCATAGTTTTCCTGTAAAATTTGCTCTTATATTCTCTGGTTGTTTGGAACATAAATCCTTCCTTTCACATAGACTATTCCATTGTCTTCCCATGCTTGTCCTTTATCTTTTTCTAGTTCTTTTAAAACTTCTTGCTCCTTAGTACTATTCCTTTATATTTTCTCCAATAACATAGTTTCTTCTACCACTTGGTTTCTTCAAATGATTTTTACTTCTGCTACTGTAGTATTTTTTGTTCATATTTCTTCCTTGAGTAGCTGAACATCCTTGTTGTCTTTTGTAGTATCCACTTGATCTTTTTTTGATAATATGTTAGCTTTAGTGTTCATTTTTCCTAGTATATGACATAATGTGAAGTCATAGTCTTATAACTTCAAATACCATCTTGCTTGTTGTCCATTAAGCTTATGTAGTTCTCTGAAATATTTGAGATTTTCATGATCTGTCCAGACTTTGTATTACTTCTATTTTATAAAGGCTTTCACTATTACAAGTAATTTTTTATCATAGATCTTGTAATTTCTTTCTGCCAGTTACATTGTCCTTGACAAAAAAAGTGATGGGTTTCTATTTTCCTTCTTGTTCCTAGGATAGGACTTCTCTAATTGCATGTTCTGATGCATCTGTTTCTACTCAAAATTTACCATTTCTTTTTAGAAGCACAAGTATAGGTTGACTTGTAATCTTTTTCTTGAGTTCTTTAAATGCCTTTTGATGTTCATTTTTCCATTTCCACTCATTCTTTCCTTTGAGTTTATTAAGAGGTTTTGCTGTATAACTGAAATTTTTTATAAATTGTCAATAAAAATTTGCAAACCCCAAGAAGCTTTCTACTTCTTTTATCTTGGTGGAGGTCTTTTGTTCTGTGACTTCTTTGACTTTATCATTTTTCATTCGTACTTCTCCTTGTCCAACTACTAATTCTAGGATAGAAATTTCTTCAGCATTGAAATCACATTTTGATTATTTAAAATAGATATTGTACTTCTCTGTTACCTTCAAAAATCAAATTGTCTATTCCTCTAGTTCTTTCTTGGTTTTGGTGGGTATTACAAAGTTATTCATATAATTTGCCAGTGCTTTCTTATGTAATAATTCTCAAAAAATACTGTTCATCATCCTTTGAAACATTCCTGGTGAGTTACATAGTCCAAAGTATACCACTTTTAGTTTAAATAGGCCTTTATTTGTCAAAAAGACTGCTTTCCATTTGTTTCCTTCTTTAACTTGTACTTTGATTTGTACATTGTTATAATCCTAGATAAGATTCAATTTGTTAAAGTATTTTGTTTTTTTTAACTTGTTGATTACTTCCCTGATTAAGTGTAGTGGTGTTTTGTTCTTTATTGTATGTTGGTTCAATTTTCTGTAGTTCTGTACCAATTGTAGTAATCTATCTTTCTTTGAAATGTAAAAAAATGGTATCATATATCATGAACTTGATTCCACAATTAACCCTGCTTTAAATTGTTCATCTAGCTATTGGTTTAACACTTTGTCTTTCTTGATAGTCATTGTGTAGGCTTTTGTGCTCAGTTCTTTGGGTGTGTCTTCTGTTGAATTGATTTTGTGATCCCATTCCCATTGTTCTGATAAATTTTTAAACTTCTTCTTGTTGAATAGATGTGTAAAGAGTTGAATGTACTCTGGAAGATCCTTTAAATTTGTCAGATCTGGTTCTTTGCTAATTTCTGTCTTTTGTTCTATATGTCCATTACTTGTGCTATTTATATATTAAATAATATATCTTGGTTTTGTGTTTTGCATATTTTCAGGTACCTCATAAAATATATTGTCCCTGAGTTCCAATTTGCTTCTAGGTTGTGCTTGACTAGCCAGTCATATTCTAAGAATATGTTTATACCATTTAAGTCCATTACCACTATATTAATTTGTTCTTTATATCTATTGATTTCTACCTTGAGTGGCATAAATCATGTGACTTCTCTATTCTTAGTTCTATCTTCATTGAAAACTTCAAATGCTATATCCACAGGTTTTGTCTTAATATTCTCATCTTTAACTAGTTATTTATTAATTCTTATATGTATGTATCCAGAATCTACTAGTGCTTGTAATCATAGTTTCTTTCTATTTTGTATCTTGATTTTGTTTGTACATTTAGTTCTCTTTCTTTGTTATTTCATTGATTTGAAATAATATATTGATTTTAATTATTAGATACATTGGTTCTTTATACTATATCTACTCAGAACCTTCTCCAAAATCCTTTTATTTGTCATCCTCTTTATTATTTGATTCATCCTGTATGCTGCAATTCTTTATCTTCTGTCCTGATATGCATACTTTGACAATATGTCTTATCTTGTTACATTTATAGCACTTTCTTGTATTTTTCTCTTTATTTGGTTTTTGGCTATTCTTTACTATATATTTGTATATGTTGTAGTTAAAGCACTTGAGCTTCATGTCTTTGTTGAAATTGTCTTTAGCCTTCCTAATGTCTATAGATGTGCCTCTTTCTCTATATATCATTCATGTTTTTATCCTGTAGTCTTGTTTACTTTCTATAGATTTATATCTTTGTCCTATTGAGGTGATTACCAACTTCTATTTTCTAAGTGTCTCTAGTACTACCATTGATGGGTATTCTAATATTGTTTTGATAATGTCCATTCATATATTCTTTTTTAATAAGAATATAGCATGTATGTTAGGTGCAGTTCACACCAGGGGTAAAAGTCTACAAGATGGGCTTGGATATATGTGAACTTGTGGAATGACCTTGGCTTTAGCTTATGTACTATGCTATCTGTCTGCTGTATAGTTGCAATTTCTGATAGAAGGAAGAAGTCCAAAATGGAAGTAAGTACTGATTGGTGTGTTGCTGTTAAATACCAGGGATTGAGTTCAATAGAAGTTATCTTTGTCAATTATCAGACTAGTGAATTACAGTGTAACTACTAGTCTTATATACAGATATATACTATAGGAGATGCTCAGAGTTCCAGTAGTATAGCTTTTATTGCCCCAAGCAGAAGTTTCAGTGTTGAGACACTGACAGAAGTATGACTCTGTCATAGAAGACCAAGTTAGATAGGGGTATCTCTATTATAGAAGATGAAATCTCCAGATTGTTACATCACTGCCATGTAGATATGTTACAAGGAAGGTAGCTGCTGTAGAAGACAGGCTTTTAGATTAGATGTTGACAAGAAGTATCATCATGGGGATGTGTTTTCTGGATGGGTGAACTTGGCATATAACAATATAGGTCATTGGTTTCAGCCTTTATGGCTAGTACTTGAAACTCTATCATAAAGTTAGCAATGAGTTTCTTACCCTGTCTAAATATTTCAATCTTCCATTCAGCATCCACTACTTTGCTTTTGTTGCTAAACATTATCTTGATTTCTTCAATGAATTCTTCCTAATCCTGGATATCTTCTTCTTTTAGGCATAAATGCCAGCTATATCCCCTCTAAGTCAGGCTAGAATTGCAGTAATCCTGTCATCTGTTCCTGTTACTCTGTTGCTCTTGAGAAATAATCTAATTCCTCTCCACTAGTCTTCAAACTTCATTCTGTCTCCATTAAACCATCCTAAATCTGGAACCATACTTTTTGGCATTTCTGCCTGTTTGTTCTATACTGTTCTAGGTGCTGATGCTACTGACATTTTGTCTATGTATTCTGTTGTTTCTTCTAAGGTGTCTTCTTCAGTGATCCTTAATGATCCCAATCTTTCTGATAATGCTTCAATATTGTTTCCTCAATGTTGATTCAACCTGCTGTCTGTAGACTATGCCACAAATGTTGTTTGTTCTTCCTATCAGTTTAGAACTGTAATCACTTCAGTAGCCTAACCATTATACACTCTTCATTTACAAGGTAAGCCTAGTGATACTTTACTAAATGTTATGACCTTAGCTTGGCTCAGGTTGCAACTTAGGCAAAGACTTGAGTAAGAGTGAGGGATTAAGTTAACTGGTAAAGTGTAAAGATACATAATAGTATCTACAGCTATATATACCTAAAGACCATATATAATACATGAGGAAAATGGTAAGAAAAACATGATGAAGCCTCAACTACTATATGAGGCACTGACTGATTATACATGTAGATAACACATGATACAGCTGATCATTGAGTCATAAAAGACAAACTCTAACACCTGCTATCCATATCCATAAGCTAACCACCTTGTAAACATAAGATATCAATCATAACAATTCTGAACTTTGAGTATAGTTTATATTGCCTACTTTTTATTTTTATTTTTTTATTTTTACTTTTTAACTAGGTAATTACAGTGTGTAGTTACCATAGTCTACTACTGTATCCAGTGTAATAAATTGTTAATTTAAAAAAAACTTTCCAAAGTTCAAGATATCAAACTATATCTTAAAAGATATAAGTGGCCAGAATAATTACCTAGGTATGGTAACAAGTTCTAAGATAAGTGAAAACAAAATGGAATATTATATATCTAAATTAATTAGGAAGATAATATAGTGTTTATAGCAATACAACTTCAAATGTTCCTACTATGATGTATAATAATGCTGATCTAGAAAAATCTAGTGTTACAATAGTAGATTTAAAAAAGACAGAGGTCCATAGATGAATTAACAAAATTAATGGTAAATGTTATATTGGTAGTTCTGTTAACTTATTTAATAGATTTTATTTATATTTCAATTTGAAAGCTATAAGACTTAATTTAACAATTTATCTGATTGCCAAAGCTTTAATAAAGAGAGATGAGATAGCATAGTGAAAGAGCCTTCCATCCACATATATTATACTTACCTCTAACCTACTTAAGGTTGTGGGCCTTGGTAGGAGCCCCAGCAAAGAACCAAAGTCTAAAGCCATAGGTAGCAATAGAAACAACACAGGAGCAATATAAGAAGTGTTTATGGAGTGGAAGAAGGCTCCTAGGTGAATTTCCAAGCATTTACCATTGCTTTAACCATTGATAATGCCTTGGTAGAATAATAGCAAACATTTTCCTTAAAGGACAGACATTGATCAAAGTAGAAACCCAAGTATCTCCAGTATATCTTGGGTTTGAGGGTAGGGGCACCTATTGCTAAGAGGTCTAGCTCTGAGTTAGAGTTGTTATGTGCTCTAGAAAAGTGAAAGATTTCAGACTTGTCATGCTCCATGACCAAACCAAAGCATATTATCAAGTTTATAACCACTCTATAGCTACTATGAAGCTCTGGCAGAGTTATATTCAAAAATTTGGATAAGAGGAGCAATATAAAGTGCAGAAAGAATAGAAGGCAGTGCAGAGCCTTGCCCCACACCTACATCTGCATAACAGGTTTCAGAGAGAAATGAATTCCAAGAATATTGAGTATATCTATCTACAAGATAGTTGGAAAAGAAGCCCATAATGCAATCTGCAAAACCAAAGTGTCTGAGAATTGAAGTAAGTATACTATGATTTAAGGAAGGGAAGAATTGTGCAATATCAAAAGCAATAATACTTGTTTTAAGACCCTTGGCCCAGCCAGCTTGTACCAAATGAGTCAGAAATACATCAGCATCTTTAGTGGACCATTGGGCCACATTTCCTAGCTGGTTAGGGTGAAAGATACCATACTTGACAACATCAAATTGAAGTCATCTGGCAATCATCTTTTTAATAAGCTTGCTCAGAGTGTTAAGCAGAACAATAGGCCTAAAGATCTTAGAGATATCATAAGCAAGCTTGCCTGGCTTGGGTATAATCACAGAGACCAGCTCCTTGAAGTGTCCAGGCCAGTGGTAAAGTGATAGACAGGCATTGGCCAAGGAGAGAATGCCTACAGCATAGGTATTGGTGGACACCATCCTCTTCTTCTAACCATCATCATAGTTAACTTGAAAAATCATAATAAATCAAATAAAAGTCCTACACCTCCTCCTGGCATCCAGGATGGTTTAAAATGTGTTGGTGAGTCTCTCGACTCTCTAAATCTTCTCTCCAAAACCAGTTCTAGAGCTGGTAAATAGATTCACTCAAGGGAGAGACCCCAAACTTGTTGTATTGCAAGACGCTCTTCTAGGAGTGTCTCTGCTTCCTTTATCTCAAGGGACTCTTCTTTTGAGGCCTTATCTTCATCTTCTTCAGGAGAAAGTGAGAAGGAGAGTATGGGTTCTGACCTTAGAGCATCTACTGCCCCAAAGGTAATTACAGGCAAGCTCTCTTTCAAAGAACTGTCTCCTTTAAAACTTCCTGCTGCTTTTCCTGATGAGAATGCACCTACTATGATTTGAAGTGACTAGGTTGCCACTGAGGAGGGCAGCAACATGGTTTCTGGGGCTGAAAATGTCCCAAAAAGCACCCAAATGCCCCAAGCCCCTATGCTTGGACCATTCAACATGATCCATGGATTAGCTAAGTCATCTTTCCTTTTGTGAATTCAAAACATTGCTCACAATTATGAGCTCTGGGATGGTGAACACCATGCTTTGCCAATGTCTGGATATTCTGAACACTTGGAGACTGATACTAAGATGCTCTCATCTTCTCTTAAGTGTCTTGCATGCTTTATTAAGCAGCACCCCCTTGGAGGGCACCCCATTGAACAGTTCCCTATTATTTTGGAAGTTGGCTCTTATATCTGGAACTTGCTTCAGGAAATTTCTAAGTCTGGCTGGGATTGCTTTAAGATCTCACCTCAACTTAATACTCTTACTCTTGTGAAAGCTATGAGGACTGTTTATGGTCCTAACCCTATTCATTCAGAATAGACCCAGGTATTCTGATTTCCACAGGACTCTGAGCAGACACCCAGAGTTATGTGTTTCATTTATTCTAGACTGTCCAGGCTTTGCTTTGCTTTCAGGAGAGATATAGTTAACCACAGGAACATTCAACTTCTGTCTTTCTTCAATAAAGGGAGATGCCAGTTCCTTATGAATGTTTACTCAGATAATCTTCATACTGCAGTTGATTTTTTGGCTGGAGAAGCTTTGAACATTCCTAACTTGTTGTACATGAGTGAGGACTTTAATACTAGAGATCCTGAATGAGATCCTTCTGTTTCATTGTACTTTGTTGCTGGTCAGACTCCTACAGTCTTGTGCACTTCCTTCTAGTGCTCTTTGTCCCTATTTACTACTCAGACATTAGTGGTCATGCTAACTCAGTTATTGACCTTATTTTCTTAGGCATAAGCTGTGCCCAAGTTATCCATTGCATTGAGCCTGATCTTAGATGACCCTTAGACCATGCTCTTCTCATAGTTGACCTTTATATTGCTCCAGAGAATATTCAGGTACATAAGAAAGTTTTGAAACAAAATAGTGATAAAAAAGCAGCTTTTCTACTCTCTATGAGCGAAGAGCTTTCTTAACTTGACTTCTCTGCTCTGGACTCTGTTACTAGTCTTGACTTGCTCTCTGAGGCAATCTCTGGGCTCTTTGCTGACTACTGGGCTACTTATGCCAAGAGAATTACTATGACCTCTTGTTCTAAGGAGTAATGGAACAACGAGTGTAGAAATGCACTGGAGACTTATAGGTAAACTGGGGAACAGTCAGACTGGTCCTCTGGCCCTGAAACCTTATGAGCTAGGTCAAATAGTAAAAGCTCCCTACAGTAAAGGCCATCTGCTTTCAAGGTCAATCTTGTAACAACCTCTCTGACTTGTAGAGAGCACTCCACCAGTCCTACAATGCTGCAGCTAATTGCTCTGTAGAAGGTATGGCCCAACAGTCTACTAAGGATGCTAGTGTATTTCTAACTTATTTGGTACAAGCTGGCTGGGCCAAGGGTCTTAAAACAAGTGTTATTGCATTTGATATCACTCAATTCTTCCCTTCTTTGAATCATAGCATGCTTACTTCAATTCTTAGTCACTTTAGTTTTGCAAATTGCATTATAGACTTCTTTTCCAACTATCTTGTAGGTAGATCTACTCAATATTCTTGGAATTTATTTCTTTCTGGAGCCTGTGACACAGATGTAGGCATGGAGCAAGATTCTGCATTGGCTCATATTCTTTTTACACTTTATATTGCTCCTCTCATTTGTATTTTTGAACATAGAGCTCAAGCTCTCAATCTAGATACTTGTATTCTTTCATTTGTGGACGATGGTCTTCTTATCTCTCAGGGAAAAACATATAATAAAACCCTGCCAGAGCTTTAT
>Ga0157358_1000532_pt1 | contig 15907 bp, 10 predicted proteins | sample AttcapACBM2_FD_111484 | JGI IMG/M metagenome (GOLD analysis project Ga0157358, IMG submission 111484) | Fungus gardens microbial communities from leaf cutter ant in Botucatu, State of São Paulo, Brazil - Atta capiguara ACBM2 | ecosystem: Host-associated > Fungi > Mycelium > Unclassified ... | reverse complement strand
TCTCACACCGGTAACATGGGCTCCGTTGCGCGCGCCATGAAAACCATGGGCTTAACCAACCTCTATCTGGTTAATCCGCTGGTCAAACCCGACTCACAGGCGATCTCCCTGGCCGCCGGTGCCAGTGACGTTATCGGCGACGCAAAAATCGTCGATTCACTGGATGAAGCAATCGCCGGATGCAGTCTGGTGGTCGGGACCAGTGCACGTTCACGTTCGCTGCCCTGGCCGATGCTGGATGCACGTGAATGCGGCGTAAAAAGTGTGGAAGAGGGCCAGCAGGCACCGGTCGCGCTGGTGTTTGGTCGTGAACGCGTTGGCCTGACCAACGAAGAGTTGCAGAAGTGTCATTATCACGTCGCGATTCAGGCTAACCCGGAGTACAGCTCGCTGAACCTGGCGATGGCAGTACAGATTATCGCCTATGAAGTGCGCATGGCATGGTTACAGTCGCAGGAGCAGGCCAGCCCGCCGCCAAAGTTTGAAGAATCGCCTTATCCGCTGGTGGATGACCTTGAGCGCTTCTATCAGCATATGGAACAGATGATGCTGAACAGCGGCTTTATCCGTGAAGCCAATCCAGGCCAGGTGATGAGCAAACTGCGTCGTCTTTATACCCGTGCCCGTCCGGAACGCGATGAACTGAACATCCTGCGCGGTATGCTTTCGTCGTTTGAAAAGCGAAAAAACGAGAAAAAAGAACCAGATAATAGTTGAGTAAATTACCTGGTTAAATACCTGACTAATTTACCAGGTTAAATAGTTGACCAATTTACTCGGGAATGTCAGACTTCATGGCATCTGTTGCTAATCCTCCGATAACCGGACGCTATTGAGGTCGTACGCTATGAGACTGACATCCAAAGGACGTTATGCCGTTACTGCAATGCTGGACGTTGCCCTTCACTCCCATGAAGGTCCGGTCCCGCTGGCTGATATTTCAGAACGTCAGGGCATCTCGCTCTCCTATCTGGAGCAGTTATTCTCCCGACTGCGTAAAAACGACCTGGTTTCCAGCGTTCGTGGCCCGGGTGGCGGTTATCTGCTGGGTAAAGCGTCAGACACCATCTCTGTCGGCGAAGTGATCACTGCGGTTGATGAGTCAGTTGATGCCACCAAATGCCAGGGCAAAGAAGGCTGCCAGGGCGGTGAGCGTTGTCTGACTCACGTGCTGTGGCGCGATCTGAGCGTGCGTATCAGTGACTTCCTGAACAATATTACGCTGGCTGAGCTGGTGAATAATCAGGAGATTCTGGATGTGGCCGATCGTCAGAATGCGATCGATAATCGTCGCTTCCAGAGCCCGCGTTCGCAGGAAATTAACGTCAACCAGCGCGCCTCGTAATCCCCGCTGTTGCGGCCCTTACTGCTAACGCGGTCAGGGCCGAATCTGCTATAAAGACGTATGATTTTCTATACGGAGCTGTAGCGCAATGAAATTACCGATTTACCTGGATTATGCCGCCACCACGCCGGCCGATCCGCGTGTAGCCAGCAAAATGATGCAGTTTCTGACGCTGGATGGCACGTTCGGTAATCCGGCTTCGCGATCGCACCGTTTTGGCTGGCAGTCTGAAGAAGCGGTCGATGTTGCCCGCAATCAGATTGCCGAACTGGTCAACGCCGATCCGCGCGAAATCGTCTTTACCTCTGGCGCCACCGAATCCGATAACCTCGCGATTAAAGGCGCAGCCCACGCCCATCAGGCGCGCGGCAAACATATCATCACCAGCCAGACGGAACACAAAGCGGTGCTCGACAGCTGTCAGCAGCTGGAGCGCGAAGGTTTTGATGTCACGTATCTGACGCCGGCAGCTAACGGCATTGTCTCGCCTGAACAGCTGCGTGCGGCGCTGCGCGATGACACCATTCTGGTTACTCTCATGCACGTCAATAATGAAACCGGTGTGGTTCAGGATATCGCCGCCTTTGGCGAACTCTGCCGCGAGCGTGAGATTCTGTTTCATGTGGATGCGACCCAGAGCGTCGGTAAGTTGCCCATCGACCTCAGCCAGTTACCGGTCGATTTGATGTCCTTTTCGGCCCACAAACTCTATGGCCCGAAAGGCATCGGTGCGCTCTATGTGCGGCGTAAACCGCGCGTGCAGATTGCTGCGCAAATCCACGGCGGCGGGCATGAACGCGGAATGCGCTCCGGCACCCTGCCGGTGCATCAGATTGTCGGTATGGGCGAGGCCTATCGTATCGCGGCAGAAGAGCGCGAAACGGAGATGGCGCGTCTGCAGGCGCTGCGCGATCGTCTGTGGCAGGGCATCAGCACGCTGCCGGACGTTACCCTCAATGGCGATCCGCATCAGTGTGCGCCGAACATTCTTAACATCAGTTTCGCTGACGTTGAGGGTGAATCCCTGATTATGGCGCTGAAAGATCTGGCCCTCTCTTCCGGCTCGGCCTGTACCTCTGCCAGCCTGGAGCCTTCCTATGTTTTACGCGCGCTGGGCGTAAGTGAGGAGCTGGCGCACAGTTCGCTGCGCTTCTCGCTGGGACGCTTCACGACCGAAGAAGAGATCGACTACGCCATCGCCCTGGTGCAGAAGTCGGTAACCCGGCTGCGTGCCTTAATGAAATCCTGATACCCGGTCATAGTCCGGAAACTGCGCCAATATGGGCGCTTCGCTGGCAACGTCCGGCGGAATCTGTTATCAGATCTCTGCGAAATACATTTAACATCTTATTAAAGCCGTCATAACAATCAGGCTGGATGAAACAGATAACGATTACGGAGCTTTTCGATGACCACACAACCCATGAACATTACGCTTAGCAGCCAGCCCGCCGATGCGCGCTGGGGCGAAAAAGCGATTCTGAGCAGCAACGACAGCGGTATGACGCTGCATCTGACCGGCGCGGATGCGCTGAATACCATTCAGCGTGCGGCGCACAAAATCGACAGCCAGGGCATCCGCCACGTGGCGCTGACCGGCGAAGGCTGGCACCTGGAGCAGTGCTGGGCATTCTGGCAGGGCTTCCGTGGCCCGAAAGGCCAGCGTCAGGTTGAGTGGCCAGCGCTGGGCGAACATGAGCAGGCGGAGTTTGATCGCCGTCTGAAAATCATCGACTGGGTCCGCAACGTCATTAACCTGCCAGCAGAAGATCTGGGGCCGGAACAGCTGGCGCATACGGCCGTCGATCTGATCAGTGAAGTGGGCGGCAGCGCCGTCAGCTATCGCATTACCAAAGGCGACGATCTGCGCGTTCAGGGCTATACGGGCCTGCACACCGTGGGACGCGGTTCAAATCGCCCGCCGGTTTACCTGGCGCTCGACTACAACCCAACCGGCGATGAGAATGCACCGGTCTACGCCTGTCTGGTCGGTAAAGGCATCACCTTTGATACCGGCGGCTACAGCCTGAAGCAGAGCAGCTTCATGGACTCGATGAAGTCTGACATGGGCGGTGCGGCGACCGTTACCGGCGCACTGGCTATGGCGATTTCGCGTGGCCTGAACAAGCGCGTCAAACTCTACCTCTGCTGTGCCGATAACATGGTCAGCAGCAACGCCTTCAAGCTCGGCGATATCATTCGCTATCGCAACGGCAAATCGGTGGAAGTCATGAACACCGATGCGGAAGGTCGCCTGGTCCTGGCCGACGGTTTAATCGACGCCAGCGAGCAGAACCCGACGCTGATCATCGATGCTGCCACGCTGACCGGCGCGGCTAAAACGGCGCTGGGCAACGACTATCATGCGCTGTTTACCTTTGATGATGTGATGGCACAGTCGCTGATGGGCAGCGCGGTAAGTGAGAACGAGCCTTTCTGGCGCCTGCCGCTGGCTGAATTCCATCGCAGCCATCTGCCGTCTAACTTCGCCGATCTCAATAACATCGCCAGCCCGTCTCATGCGGCAGGTGCCAGCAGTGCGGCAGCGTTCCTGTCCCACTTCGTGAGCAACTATCAGCAGGGCTGGCTGCACATCGACTGTTCCGCTACCTATCGTAAAGGGGCAGTTGATCAATGGGCGGCGGGTGCAACAGGTCTTGGCGTGCGAACCATCGCTAATCTGTTACTGAAATAAGAAGGGCTCAGCGGTGGCAGGTGCCGCCGCTGTTCAGAGGGAAACTATGAACCGTCTTGAAGAGGTGCTGAAGCTGGCAGCCACCGAGCCTGCCCATCGGCCCGAATTTTTTCAACTGCTGCTGGAGTCTGATGTCTTTGTTCCAGGCGAAAGCACTACGCAACAGCTTGATGCCAGCACGCCCGTTGATCTGCAGCACTGGGAAAAAGAGGATGGCAGCAGCATCATTCCTTTTTTCACGTCTGAAGAGGCGATGAGTGAAGCGGTGAGCGGTGAGCAGTCCTGGCTGCGTCTGCCGGTCCGGACGCTGTTTGAGATTACACGTGGCGAGACGCTGTTTCTCAATCCCAAACTGCCTTCCGGTAAAGAGTTTACTGCAGCCGAGATCACCCATCTGCTGGCTGAAGAGGGCAGTGCGCTAAGCCAGCAAACCCTGCTGGAAGGCGGACAGTCCCTGCTGTTGTCTGAAGTGGCCGAGCCGCCTGCGCAGATGATCGATTCGCTGACGCAGCTGTTCAGTAAGCATAAACAGGTGCGTCGGGCGTTTATCGCCAGCATTCGTGAGCGGGCAGACGAAGCGGCCAACCTGCTGATTGGTATTGAAGCGGACAGCAACATTGAGGCGATTATTCAGGCGGCGGGCAGTGTGGCAACGGACACGCTGCCAGACGATGCACCGATTGATATTTGTGAAGTCACGCTGCAGGACCGTGGCATCAGCCACTTCTTTACCGCCCACATCACGCCATTTTATGAACGTCGCTGGGGCAGTTTCCTGCGTGACTTCAAGGGCAGTGAGCGGATTATCTGATTCACTTAAAAAAACAGGCGGCTTATCAGCCGCCTGATTTTTATTTCGCTATCGGTAAGTCGTCGCGACTGCCCCATTCGCCCCAGGACCCGTCATACAGCGTGGCATCCCGAGCGCCCAGCGCCGTCAGCGCCAGAATCAATACGACCGCCGTTACGCCAGAGCCACAGCTGGCGACCACCGGCTGGGTGATATCGACGCCTGCGTCAGCAAACAGCCTGCGCAGTTCCGCTTCCGGCTTGAGTTTTCCCTGCTCAACCAGCGTATTCCACGGCACGTTCAGGCTGTTGGGAATATGTCCGCGATGCAGGCCGGGACGCGGCTCGTCCACTTCGGCGTTAAAACGATTAGCGGCACGCGCATCAACAATCTGTGCACCGCCTTCATGACTGATCAGCAGCACGTCCGTCAGACGTTTCACCCGGCTTTCATCCGCGTGGGCTTCAAACTCACCTTCCGGCAGATTCACGTCGCCGGTTGCCAGCGCAAAACCCGCCTCTTTCCAGCCCTGCAAACCACCGGCCAGAATCGACACCTGCGCCACACCAAAGGTCTTCAGCATCCACCAGGCGCGTGGCGCGGAAAAGAGGTTACCCTCGTCATAGACCACCAGATGCTTATCACTGCTCACGCCCAGCTCGCGCATCGCGACGGCAAAGGTCTCGGCACGCGGCAGCATATGCGGATAAGGGCTGGTGTGATCGGAGAGCGCTTCAATATCAAAGTAAGGGGCGTCGGGTAGATGACCTGCCAGATATTCAGCCTGGACATCGCGAACCGCTTCCATTCCGGGTGGCAACAGACGTGCATCCAGCACCTGAAGTCGCTCATCGTTGTAGTGTTCTTGTAACCAGTCGGCGGACACAAACAGTGGCGTCGTCATAACAACCTCATTTCAGCAATCTGTCATACCAGTGTCAGGGAATGTGCGCACCATCTCAAGAGAAGCGTTGATTAAATGCGAGCATTGATATGAAATTGCGCAGCGTAATCAAACGACACTCCCTGCGTCCCGGTGAAGGAACTACCATGAAGAAACGCACTACCCGGCTGCTGCTCAGCATGCTGATCGGTGGCTCGCTGCTGTCAGCGACCCTGTTACCTGCTTTGCCTCTCCAGGCAGCAGAGGCACCCGCAACCAAACATGTCAGCAAACCGCTGACGATTATCGATCTCTCGGAACTGCAGATCGACGGTGCCGCTGCGCTGGTTTTAACCTTCAGTCAGCCGCTGGATGACAAACAGGATATCGCGCAGAAAGTCAGGCTGACCGATGATAAACAGGGTCGGGTGGATGGCGGCTGGGAGCTTTCCGCTAACCGTAAAACGTTGCGCTTCCGCCATCCCGAACCGTCGCGCCACTTCACCGTCACGGTGGATGCGGGACTGCGTGCGGCCAGCGGTGAGACGCTCGCCGCCGATTACAGTAAAAAAATTGCGTCCAGCGATATCCAGCCGATGGTGGGCTTTGCCAGCCGCGGTTCACTGCTGCCGCTGCGTATCACGCAGGGCCTGCCGGTACTGGCGCTGAATGTTAACCAGGTCGATGTCGATTTCTTCCGCATTAAGAATGCTGGCCTGGCGGAATTTCTCTCGCAGTGGAATTACGGCAATAACCTTTCCAGCTGGCAGTCACAGGATCTGCTGAAAAGCAGCCAGCTGGTCTATACGGGACGCTTTGAGCTTAATCCGGCGCGAAACACCCGTGAAAAACTGCAGCTGCCGATGAGTGACATCAAGGCACTTCAGCAGCCGGGCGTCTATCTGGCCGTCATGAAGCAGGCAGGGACTTATCACTACAGCCAGCCTGCTACGCTTTTCACTCTGAGCGATATTGGCCTGTCACTGCACCGCTTCCCGACTCAGTTCGAACTCTTCGCCCAGAGTCTGGCAAATGGCCAGCCGCTCTCCGGCGTCAGCGTCAGGTTGCTGGATGAGAAAGGGCAGGTGCTGCAGAGCGACACCAGTGACAGCACCGGTCATCTGCGCCTGAAAGCGGATGAAAAAGGCAAGATCCTGCTGGCCGTGCAGGGGGAACAGACCTCAATGATCGACCTGGCGCGTCCGGCGCTGGATCTGGCTGAGTTTCCGGTAGCCGGGCCGCAGGGCTATGACAAACAGCTGTTTGTCTTCGGGCCGCGCGATATCTACCGTCCCGGCGAAATCGTCATTGTTAATGCGCTGCTGCGCGATGCCGACGGACGCCCGCTTCCCACACAGCCGATTAAAGCGGAGCTGGTGCAGCCTGACGGCCAGGTGATGCGAACCTTTGTCTGGCAGCCGGAAGCGGGACTCTACCAGCAGCGACTGGCACTGCCCGCGTCCGCCATGACCGGCGACTGGATGCTGCGGCTTAATACCGGCGATAACCTTAAGCGTGAGTGGAAATTCCACGTTGAGGATTTCCTGCCGGAGCGCATGGCGTTAACCCTGAAAAATGACCCTCAGCCGCAGCCTGCTGATGCCAGCGTTGAGTTCGGTATTGAAGGACGCTACCTCTATGGCGCACCGGCGGCGGGTAACACGCTACAGGGGCAACTCTATCTGCGACCGGCGCGTGAAGCCGTGGCTGCACTGCCGGGCTACCAGTTTGGTGACATCACCGAAGAGGGATTAAAGCGCACGCTGGATGAAGTGGACCTCAAGCTCGATGCCAGCGGTAAAGCGCAGCTTACGGTAGAGAATCAGTGGGATCAGCTGCACTCCCCGCTTAACCTGATCCTGCAGGCCAGCCTGCTGGAGACCGGCGGACGTCCGGTCACCCGTCGCGCTACCCAGGCTATCTGGCCCGCTGACGCCCTGCCAGGCATCCGGCCGTTATTTGGGAATAAGGCAGTTTATGACTACCGCAGCGACCGCTATCACGATGAGCCTACCGTACCGGAAGAGAGCCTGGCCGAATTCGACATTGTCTATGCCAACAGTCAGGGCAGGAAACTGGCGGCAGACAAGCTGGACGTGCGTCTGATCCGTGAGCGCCGTGATTACTACTGGAGCTTCTCTGACAGCGAAGGCTGGCAGTCGCAGTATGGCGACAAAGATCTGCAGGAAGATGAACGCGCCATCTCAATCCCGGCTGACGGCAGCACTAAAGTCAGCTTCCCGGTCGAGTGGGGCCACTATCGGCTGGAAGTGCAGGCGGGCGAGAAGATCGTCAGCAGCGTGCGGTTCCAGGCCGGTTATGACTGGCAGGACAACACCAACGGGACGGGTGCGTTGCGCCCCGATCAGGTCAGACTGAAGCTGGATAAAGCCGCTTACCAGCCGGGTGACACCGTGCATCTGCAGGTCGAATCACCGGCAGCCGGTAAAGGCTACCTGATGGTGGAGTCGAGCAGCGGCACGCTCTGGTGGCAGCCGCTGACCGTACCAAAGGGCGGCACCACGGTGGATGTGCCGGTGGCTGAGAGCTGGCGGCGTCACGATCTCTACTTCAGCGCTATTGTGGTGCGTGATGGCGATAAAGTCAGTGGTGCCACACCAAAACGCGCGGTAGGGCTGTTGCACCTGCCGATGGCGACCGAAGCACGTCGCTTAAACCTGACGCTTGCGGCACCCGATAAAATCCGTCCTGAGCAACTCCTGACGGTCAACGTTCACGCCAGTCGTGACGGCGGTCCGCTGCCAGAAAAAGTGAATGTGCTGCTGTCAGCCGTGGACAGTGGCGTACTCAGTGTGACGGATTTTAAAACGCCCGATCCGTGGCAGGCTTTCTTTGGCCGTAAACGCTACAGCGTCGATCAGTACGACGTCTTTGGTCAGCTGATTGAAGGCGGCGGCCGTCTGGCGGCGCTGCGTTTTGGTGGTGATGGCGAGGATGAATCGATGACGCGCGGCGGTAAAAAGCCGGTAACGAACGTCAATATCGTCGCACAGCAGTTACAGGCGGTGACGCTGGATAAAGAGGGCAACGGAACGATTACGCTGCCGATCCCGGCCTTTAATGGTGAACTCCGGCTGATGACGCAGGCCTGGAGCAATGACAGCTTCGGTGCCGCAGAGCGCAAACTGGTGGTCGCGGCGCCGCTGATCAGCGAGCTGGCTACCCCACGTTTTCTTGCCAGCGGCGATACCGCATCACTGGCGCTGGATCTCACTAACCTGACCGATCTGCCGCAAAACCTTAAGGTTGATCTCTCCAGCAGTGGCCTGGTGGATCTGGCCGGTGCTGCCAGCCAGAGTGTGACGCTGGCTAAAGGTGCACGCACCACGTTACAGATTCCGGTCACGGCGAAAACCGGCTTTGGTGACGGCGAGGTTACCGTACAGATTTCCGGTCTGAATCTGCCGGGTGAGCAGGTGAAGCCTGGCAGACAGCAGTGGAAAATGGGTGTCAGACCGCCTTATCCGGCGCAGACGCTGAACTTTGATGCCGTAATCAATCCCGATCAGCCCTGGGAGATCGCGGCGGCGGCGCTGACGGGGCTGGATGCACAAACCCTGAGCGGCCAGCTGACGCTGAGCAATCGTCCGCCGCTGAATATCGCCAGCTATATCAGTGCGCTTTACGCCTATCCCTACGGCTGTCTGGAACAGACCAGCAGCGGACTCTGGCCTTCGCTTTACACCAGCCATGCTGAGCTGACCGCGATGGGCATTAAAACCAGCAGCGATGAAGCACGACGGGCCGCCGTCGACACCGGCATTGCTCGTCTGGCTGGCATGCAGCGCGCCAACGGCAGCTTCGGGCTGTGGGATAAACAGAGTGAAGAGGAGTTCTGGCTGACGCCTTACGTGACGGACTTCCTGCTGCGCGACAGCGAGGCGGGCTATGCGTTGCCGGATAATGTGGTGGAGCGCGCTAATGCCCGGCTGCTGCGCTATCTGCAGGATCCCTCGCAGATCAGCGGCGGCGGTGATAACAACGCCGCGCTACAGTTCAGCGTACAGGCTTACGCCGGGCTGGTGCTGGCGCGTCAGCAGCGCGCTCCGCTGGGTGCGCTGCGCGCCTTGTATCAGCAACGTGAGAAGTCCCGCTCCGGCCTGGCGCTAATGCAGCTTGGCGTCGCGCTGAAGCTGATGGGTGACGGACAGCGTGCACAGCAGGCGATCATGCAGGGTGCCACGCTGACGCGTTCGGATAAAGAGTGGTATGGCGACTATGGCAGCACGGTGCGCGATCAGGGGATGATGATTGCGTTGCTGGCGGAAAATAAGCTGCAGCCGGATGTGCAAAACAGTCTGCTGCTGTCACTGTCCAGAGAGGTCAATGGCAAACGCTGGTTCTCGACTCAGGAAAATAACGCACTTTATCTGGCAGCTCACACTCTGCAACGTGCGCAGGGCGGAAGCTGGCAGGCGCTATTGTCGGGCAATCCTGAACCGCTGCAGGGCGATGCGCCACTCAATAAAGGGCTGGCGGCTGACCGCCTGTTACAGGGCTTAGCCATCCGTAATCCGGGCAGTGCACCGCTGTATGGTCGTCTGGACGTCACCGGTTATCCGCTGGCCGCGCCTCAGCCTGAGAGCAATGTGCTCGGGATAAAGCGTGAATACTTTACCCTGGATGGCAAAGCCGCCGATCTCAGTAATCTGCGCAGCGGGGAGTTGCTGGTGGTACGTCTGACCGTTTCGTCAAAGCGCAGCATCAGCGATGCGCTGGTGGTGGATCTGCTGCCTGCCGGTCTGGAGCTGGAAAACCAGAATCTGGCCGACAGCAGCGCCAGTCTTGGCGACAGTGCGGATGCGCTGAAAGAGAGTATGGGCGATATGCAGCAGGCTGACATTAAGCATATTGAGTTCCGCGACGATCGCTTTGTCGCGGCACTGGCGGTAGATACTTATCGTCCCGCAACGCTGGTCTATCTGGCGCGGGCGGTCACGCCGGGTCGCTTCCTGATGCCGCCGCCGCAGGTCGAGTCGATGTATGTGCCAGAGTGGCGCGCTACCGGCAGTACGCCGCCGCAGCTGCATATCCAGTAAGTGACGCGACGCGTGTTAAAACATCGCACCCTTAAAAAGTGGTGGCTCGCGCTGCCGCTTTTTTTTCTGGCGTTATGGCTGGCGACGTGGGGACTGGATCGGCTGTTCCCGCTGCCGCTTAAACAGGTGCAGCCTGCGCGGGTCATTGTGGCCAGCGACGGTACGCCGCTGTGGCGCTTCGCTGACAGCAAGGGCATCTGGCGCTATCCGGTTACACCAGAAGAGGTGGCACCGGCCTATCTGCAGGCGCTGCTCACCTACGAAGATCGCTGGTTCTGGTATCACCCCGGCATCAATCCCCTGGCGCTGGTGCGCGCGGCCTGGCAGGATTTGCGTCATCAGAGTGTGATTTCCGGCGGCAGCACCCTGACCATGCAGGTGGCACGCCTTGTCGACCCGCAACCCCGCACGTTGCGGGGCAAGCTGATTCAGGCGTGGCGTGCGCTACAGCTGGAGTGGCATCTTTCCAAACGAGACATCCTGACGCTCTATCTTAATCGTGCGCCCTTTGGCGGTACGCTGGAAGGGGTGGGCGCGGCAAGCTGGAGCTGGCTGGGCAAAGCCCCGTCACAGCTGACGCCGGGTGAAGCGGCGTTGCTTGCCGTGTTGCCGCAGGCACCCAGCCGTCTGCGGCCCGATCGCTGGCCGGAGCGGGCGGAAGCCGCTCGCAATAAAGTGCTGGATCGGCTGGCGGAATACCACATCTGGTCTGCGGAACAGGTGGCGGAAATTCGTCAGGAGCCGGTGTGGCTGCCGCCGCGACAGATGCCGCAGATGGCACCGCTGCTGGCCCGGCGGCTGCTGTCGATCAGCCGCAGCGATAAGATTGTTTCCACGCTCGATCCTTCACTGCAGCGCGAACTGGAAAGCCTGGCGCTCAACGTTAAAAACCAGCTGCCGCCGCGCACCTCGCTGGCGATGCTGGTGGTGGATCACACCACCATGGCCGTTCGCGGTTATGCCGGCTCGGCCGACTTTACCGATGACAGCCGTTTTGGTCATGTGGATATGATCGCCAGCGTGCGCTCGCCAGGTTCGGTGTTAAAACCCTTTATCTACGGCATGGCGTTGGACGAGGGACTGATTCATGCCGAATCGCTGCTGCAGGATGTGCCGCGTCGCTTTGGTGATTACCGGCCCGGCAACTTTGACACCGGCTTTCACGGACCGGTCAGCGCCAGCGACGCGCTGGTGCGCTCCCTGAATCTGCCCGCCGTTCAGCTGCTGGAGGCGCTGGGGCCGAAAAACGTCGCGGCGCGTCTGCGCAATGTGGGTCTGAATTTACGTTTTCCGCCTGGCGCTGAACCCAATCTTTCATTGATTCTCGGCGGCACCGGGGCGCGCATGGATGAAATTGTCGCGGCCTACAGCGCTTTTGCCCGCCACGGCAATGCCGCTCAGCTGCGCTGGATGCCCGATCAACCGTTGCAGCAGCGACCGCTGCTATCAAAGGAGTCGGCGTGGATCATCCGGCGTATCCTGGCCGGCGAAGCGCAGCCTGCCGGTAATGGCAACGTGCCCGACGTAGTGCCGCTGGCCTGGAAGACCGGCACCAGTTACGGCTATCGCGACGCCTGGTCGGTGGGCATTAATCCCCGTTACCTGATTGGCGTGTGGGTCGGACGACCTGATGCGACGCCGGTTGCCGGCCAGTTTGGTTTTGCCTCAGCCGTGCCGATCATGAATCAGATTAACAGCGTGCTGATGAGCCGCCTCGGCAGGCGTGACGTGCCAGGCGATCCGCGTCCGGCCTCGGTCACGGTCGCGACCATCTGCTGGCCTGGTGGTCAGCCGCTGCCCGCCGGAGACGAAAACTGTCGTCAGCGGCGGCAAAGCTGGGTTGCTTCGGATACGCTGCCGCCAACGCTGCTGGCACCCGGCCAGGAGAGCCTCAGCGGATTACGCCTGAGTTACTGGCAGAATGCGCAGGGGCTGCGCGTTGCTGCCGACTGTCCCGGCGCCACCCGTCACGAACGGCTTGTCTGGCCGCTGCCGCTGGAAGCCTGGCTGCCGCCTCAGGAGCGGCGAGCGCAGCGTCTGCCACCTGTTGATACGCACTGTCCACCGTTACAGCAGGGCAGCAGTGCACCGCTGATCATTACCGGCATCATTGAGGGGCAAATCGTTAAGCCGCTGCCGGGCAACAGTGCGCTGACGATCCCGGTCGCGGTGCAGGGCGGGCAGGGTACGCAGCGCTGGTGGTTCCTGAATGGTGAACCTCTCATAACGCAAAATGCCGCAGAGATGTCGCTGCATCTCGATCATCCGGGCGAGTATCAGCTGGTGGTGATGGATGAAGAGGGTCAGCTTGTCTCGGTCACTTTTAGCCGGGGCTGACGCTTTTCTGCGCTAAATCATAACCGTTGCGCTTCTGCTTCGACTCAGATCAAGAATTTTCAACAAATCAGGGATCTCTGGTAGGCAATGCCGGACTCAGCCCCTATAATCGGCGCCGTTTCTTAACCGGGGCGGACGCCACCGGTTTCTTCAGAACGTCAAGACAGAGGTCATCATGGCAATCGAACGTACTTTTTCTATCATCAAGCCAAACGCCGTCGCTAAAAATGTGATTGGTGCTATCTACAACCGTTTTGAAAGCGCAGGCTTCAAAATCGTTGGCGCAAAAATGCTGCAGCTGAGCAAAGAGCAGGCTGAAGGCTTTTACGCTGAGCACCAGGGCAAGCCATTCTTCGATGGTCTGGTTGAATTCATGACCTCTGGCCCGGTTGTTGTTTCCGTGCTGGAAGGTGAAAATGCCGTTCAGCGTCACCGAGACCTGATGGGTGCCACTAACCCGGCAAACGCACTGGCTGGCACACTGCGTGCTGACTACGCTGACAGCTTCACCGAAAACGCGACCCACGGTTCAGATTCTGCTGAATCCGCTGCCCGCGAAATCGCTTATTTCTTCGGCGAAAACGAAATCTGCCCACGTACCCGTTAATCGCCTGGCGATAAACGTTACAGCGGCTTTACAAAAATCTGCGTAGGGGAGGTCACTCCCGCCTGTTATCAGGCCGCAGATGTTGTACAATATTGCGCCTTCATTGACATCGCTTAATGAAGGCGCAATTTTTTCACCTATCCCTGAACAGCGCCATAACGTGTAACAACGAGGCCAGAGAATATTATGTCCGAACAGATTGTGACGTCCGCGTCCGCATCCCCTATTGTCGTCTCCCCCAAAAGCCAGAAAATCAACCTGCTGGATCTCAACCGTCAGCAGATGCGCGAATTCTTCCTGTCGCTGGGTGAAAAGCCGTTCCGTGCCGATCAGGTCATGAAGTGGATTTATCACTACTGCTGCGATGACTTCGAGCAGATGACCGACATCAACAAAAAGCTGCGTAACCGGCTGATGGAGCTGACGGAGATCCGCGCGCCAGAAGTGGCGGAAGAGATGCGCTCTACCGACGGCACTATCAAATGGGCCATTCGTGTCGGTGACCAGCTGGTGGAAACGGTCTATATCCCGGAAGGCGACCGCGCTACGCTCTGTGTCTCTTCACAGGTGGGGTGTGCGCTGGAGTGTAAATTCTGTTCGACCGCACAGCAGGGCTTTAACCGTAACCTGCGGGTGTCAGAAATTATTGGTCAGGTGTGGCGTGCGGCGAAAATTGTCGGCGCAGCGAAAATCACCGGCCAGCGTCCTATCACCAACGTGGTGATGATGGGCATGGGCGAGCCACTTCTCAACCTCAATAACGTTGTCCCGGCGATGGAGATCATGCTGGATGACTTTGGTTTTGGTCTGTCGAAGCGTCGCGTGACCCTTTCTACTTCAGGTGTTGTTCCTGCGCTGGATAAACTGGGCGATATGATTGACGTCGCGCTGGCCATTTCCCTACATGCGCCGAACGATAAGCTGCGCGATGACATCGTGCCAATCAACAAAAAGTACAATATCGAAACCTTCCTGGCGGCGGTGAAACGCTACATTGGTAAATCCAACGCCAATCAGGGACGTGTGACCATTGAGTACGTGTTGCTGGATCACGTCAACGACAGCACCGACGATGCGCATGAGCTTGCCGCATTACTGAAAGAAACACCGTGTAAAATCAACCTGATTCCGTGGAACCCCTTCCCGGGCGCGCCGTATGGCCGTAGCTCAAACAGCCGCATCGATCGTTTCTCCAAGGTGCTGATGGACTATGGTTTTACCACCATCGTGCGTAAAACCCGTGGCGACGATATTGATGCCGCCTGTGGTCAGTTAGCCGGAGAAGTGATCGACCGTACCAAGCGAACGCTGCGTAAAAAAATGGCAGGTGAAGCCATATCTGTGAAGGCTCTCTAGAAGAGTGACAGAGTGCGTTTCCTGAAGTGATGACGCGTGGCAGGCTGCAGCCTGTCAACGTCAACCGGATGGAAACGATTATGCGTAACGGATTACCTGCAGTTTTACTGGCGCTGTTTGTTGTAAGCGGGTGTGTCAGCCAGCCATATGAACCCGGCGCTGAAGAGGTGCGTCTGCAGTTAGGGATGCACTATCTGGCCGGTGGAGACTATGCCGCAGCTGAGCGAAACTTTCTGCGTGCACAGGCCGCCGCGCCCGAGGACTACCGGGTCTCGCTTGCGCTGGCACGGCTGGCGCAGCAGCAGGGTAATCAGACAGCAGCGCAGGCACGGTTTATACTGGCACAGCAGCAGGCCCCGGATAATGGTTTTGTTGCTAACAATTACGGTGCGTTTCTCTGCGCTTTAAGGCAGTATGACGAAGCGCATCAACAGTTTAGTCGGGCAGGCGCTGCACCTCAGTTTGATGCACGCAATGACGCGCGTGAACTGGCAGGGTTTTGTTATCTGCAGGCGGGCGATGTTGCCGCTGCCCGCAGGGCGTTACGCCAGGCCCTTGAGGCCGACAGACGCAAAGCGGATTCGCTGCTGTCGGAAGCTGAAAAGCTGATGGCAGATAACCAGCTGGCAAAGGTGCAGGTTTTGCTCGACGTTTACCAGCAACAGTTGCCCGAAACGGCACGAAGTCTGGCGTTACACTTACGTTTCGCCGCGCTACAGGGAAATGCCGCTGACGTTTCACGTTATGGCGACCAGTTAGCGCGACGTTTTCCGCAATCGATACAGTACCAGCGTTATTTAGCTAATGAATACTGAAGCCACTCAAGAAAACTCT
>Ga0157358_1000529_pt1 | contig 15926 bp, 8 predicted proteins | sample AttcapACBM2_FD_111484 | JGI IMG/M metagenome (GOLD analysis project Ga0157358, IMG submission 111484) | Fungus gardens microbial communities from leaf cutter ant in Botucatu, State of São Paulo, Brazil - Atta capiguara ACBM2 | ecosystem: Host-associated > Fungi > Mycelium > Unclassified ... | reverse complement strand
GCTTGTCCTAACTACTTTTGTAAATTGCCAATATAAGATTTCATACTACTTAACCAAAATTTTCTAAATAAGAGAGATTAATTTTCCTATTGTTTTTGATATCCCTCTTATGTTACAACCTTAGGCTTGGCTCAGGTTGCAACTTAGGTTGTAACGACCTTAAGCTAAAGCTCAGGTTGCAACTAAGGCAAAGACTTGAGAGGAGTTTAAGGGATTTATAGCAAGTGGTAAAGCGTACAGATACAGGTGTTGTAGCAACCACTCGCCAGAACGGCACTTATGATATGCTGACTTCAGCAAAGCTCTCAGTAGGCTATCTAGTAGTGGAAATTACAAGAGAACTCAATAAGGAGCCCTCGCTGCATTGCTCCTCTATTTATATAAATTACATATGGTCCATGCTACAACAATATTAACCTGCCCTTATGTCCATGCATCGTCCTCATATCCTATTACTCATCCACATGTGTTTTCCTTAAGGCCACCATGCTTCCTACATGTGCCCTGATGTCATACCTTTAATCTCTGCTGTACATGTGCACACCATGAGGAACCTATGTTCCTTGACGTCATCCCTAACCCTATCTCTAATCTAGACTCCTCTCGATCCTTCTAGACCGTTCTAGACTCTATCACATGACTTCCAAGTCACATGCTCTCCATCCGTTGTAGACTAATAATTACTACTATCCTATATCTGTCCTAACCCTAACCCTAGCAAAGTCTGTTCACACTCTCGTCTTACAACAAGTATGGTAAACTTATAAACAATACATATAGTTTAGGGTAAATTTGTACTAGTAATATATATTGTAGGAATACATCAGAAACTTCTTGTTGAGTTCTCTTATAATTCCCATGAGATACTTCACCTTTAAGCTTTAATAGTCTATTGGTTATTTTGACTAGTGGTTACTATAACAATATGACTTACAGATCAAATTTGAAAATAGAGAAAAACCTCCTGTTAAAACTATCTACTTGCTCTTAGCTGTAAAACAAGAAGTATTTAAGAAATTCATTAGCAAAAACTCAAATACCAGATTTATATACTCTACTTCCTCCTCCTATAGAGTACCTATATTCTTTGTAAAGAAAAAAATGGTTTCTTGTGCCTATGTGTCAACTTCTAAAGACTCAACTGCATTATATAAAAGAATAGACATCTACTCTCTTTAATATCCAATCTCCTTAACTTATCTTGGAAGGTATATATCTATACCAAGATCAGCTTCTATCATACATATCACCTAGTGCATATTATAGAAGGCAACAAATGGAAAACAGCTTTCTGCACTTGCTACAAATCTTTTAAATGGATAGTTATATATTTTGGCCTTACCAACACTCCTACAATTTTCCAACAATTTATAAATAATATATTTTCTGACCTCCTCAATATTTGTGTGGTAGTATACCTTGATGACATCCTTATTTACTTGAATAACATTTCCAAAAATTGGGACTACATTAAGAAAGTATTATGTTAACTCTGGAAAGCAGAACTATATATGAAAGCTGAGAAGTGTGAGTTCCACTCCAACTCAGTAAAGTATCTTGGATGTATTCTATCCCCTTCTAGATTAACTATAGCTTTTAATAAAATCAAGACAATTCAGAATTGGCTCAAACCAAAGAAGATCAAGAATATGCAAGCATTCTTAAGATTTGTCAACTTCTACTACCACTTTATTTACAACTATTCAAATATAGCCACTCTTCTAGTCCAGCTAACATGGAAAAGATGTTTCTTGAAACTTTGACATCCTTTGCTGTGAAGCATTCATAATCTTAAAAAGACTTTTACTTCTACTTCTATTCTTACCTACTAAATCCCCAATACCTAAATGATTGTAGAAACTAATATCTCAGACTATACTCTCATAGCTATACTGTCAATCATGATAGAAGAAAAGGAAGTTCATCCAGTTATATTCCATTTCCATATATTCAAAGCTATTAAACTCAACTATACACATACAACAAAGAACTCCTTGTAGTCTTTGAAGCTTTCTACACCTAGTGTCACTATCTGGAAGGATCTGAACTTCTTATAGACATTATCATAGATTATAAAAATCTGGAGTATTTCTTAACCATCAAAGTTTCTTCCATCATCAGACAAGATGGTTGGTATTTCTTTCTTAATTCAACTTTGTTATCTATTTTCACCTAGAATGCCTATGGTCTAAACCTAATACCATTATCTGTAGATGAAACCTTTATCTGAGAGAAGAAAGTATCACTTATACCTCTGTTAACCCATATAATCTCTGGCCTGTTTCCATTTACAGCCAACTTGTAATGTCCCTCTAGGCCACTACCTTAGTCTTCCTATTTCTTTGAGCAGCCACTATTGTAGATCTCAATGGCCTACATAACAGTATCCATTCAGCAGTCACACAGGACAACATATTTTAGGAATATTTCCACAATTCAACAGGGTACTAGTCATTGAATATATCTAGACTTTTACTTATGAACAATAGGATTCATATACTGCTTGGAAACAATCTCTGCACATGTGTCCTACAGTATCACCACAATTACATCCTTGCAGGTCATTTTGAACAAAATAAAACATTGGAACTCATCCATTACAGATATACCTGGCCTTCTATATACATAGATGTCAAAAGCTTCTGTAAGTTCTATATCACTTGCATGAGATCCAAAATATAATACCACAAGCTCTATAGATCTCTCAAGCAACTTCCAATTCTTGAGCACCTATAGAACTTGATCTTCATAAACTTTATCAAAAAACTTTCCTTCTCATCTGGCTTTAATACAATCTTGGTTATTGTTAACCAACTCTCCAAACAGGCTATATCTATCTTCATGGTAGACACCATCACTTTATATGACTTGGCTAGATTGTTCATAATCCATGTTTTCTCTAAACATAATGTTCCATCCCATATTACTTCTGATCATGAGTCTGAATTCATTTCAAACTTCTTTCAATTCTTGGAAACTAGTCTCAACATGCATCTTTATTTCATCTTGAGATACCACTCTGAGGAAGATAGTCAGATGGAATGTACCAACCAGACTACCAACAGGATAATTGGTCAGATCTTCTTCTACTCATAGAATTTGCATACAACAATACACTAAGTACTACTACTAGTGTTTCTCTATTTTATGTAAATAAATACTACCATCCAAACATCAATGTTGTCAGAATCAAAGATAGTGGACATGTTATTTTCAGTTCTAGTTTCTTACTTAAAAGTCTTTTCTATTTTTGTACTGGAATTTTTCTATTTCTTTTCTCTTTTTCTCTTTATCTCTTATTTTAGACATAGAAGAAACAAGGTGACATGACCAGGCATGACAACTGTCATGTAGATCATGAAGGACACAGTCACAATGCCATGTAATATAGTCAAAAGGTAATATTATACATTATAAAAGATATGATGACTTTAATCACATAGACTCATAATATTTAGGGTAGGCTAGATATAGGTATGCACAGACCATGCACCAGAGGTATATGAAGTAGACACACCTATATTAAGAACCTTGCTGAGTTCTTTTGTACTAAACAATATAAAGTTTCTTCTTTTAACTAAACCCTCAGTTTTAAATGATAACAAATGTGCATCCAAAACATGATATTGTTTCATATCATGCCTATGAAACAATTGGCTAATATGCACAGACTTCTGGCTCCAGACTTCTAGATAGGACAATAAGTGTTTGTTAAAGCCTAGTTTTTCCACACTACTTGTCCCTTAAAAAAGCCATTGAAAAAGTATTTGGGATTCTTCAAGATTATCAACCAAGCCAATACTCACTTGTTTACTGTTTACCTTCTAAGATCAATGTATGCTATTTACCTAGTGTTCTACATCTCCATGCTTGAATCTAATACCTTTCCTAGTCAATTTGAACCACTACCACTACTAGTTATCATTAAAGGCAAATCTAAATATAAGATCTCAAAAATTGATCATAGATGTATGTGCATTCTGCTGTATAAAGTCATCTAGTTAGAATACAAAGACATAGAAGAAGAATCCAATTAGCTATCTATCTCAGAACTTACTTATACTTCCAATATTATATTTGATTTTTACTTTGTCTATCTTAACAAACTGGGTTCTCTTTTACTATCTTCTCTCTAGCGACAACTACTATTTTTTTTCTCTTTCTTCTCTTATCTGCTTTTTCTTTTTTCTCTCTTAGATTTGAATTAACTACATTTTTATTTGTTTCTTTCTCTTCACTACTAAAACTACAGCACACTCTAGTCCATGTATAACTAGAATCTTGAGAGCTCACCCTTAAGGGAAAAATACTATCATATACTAACTATCCACATTTAACATCCAGATAATGTTTATCTCATTCTGCACTCTTTTACTCTCTTCCAGTATGGATCACACTTTATTCCAATTATTAATCAGCCTGAGGACAAAAGCCTCTCCATTCCACATTAATTCTATGGAGTTTCAAATAACAACCTCTATAGTACCCAACAATCCAGAGTATGCATAGTAGTATTATTATTAGAAAAGATGCTTTTCATATTTAAAAATAATAGATACTACTTTGCTTCTGAAATATAATTATATGACAAATTTAAGCTAGATGTAATATTTTATGTTGAAGCCAAAGTTGTTTTATCTACATAGTACTACTCCTAAGTCACTTCTGTTTCTAGATCCACTAAAGTTGTGCCATCCATTCCATTTTCTATGCTACATTCACAGATATCCCCAGCAAGTGTGAATCACCCCTAACATAAGTTTTTCTTTTATATTACTGATATATAAGGACCAGTGAAAACACTATATTTTGCTAGTCTGATAATCAACAATTGAACTTTAACTGTAGTATTCTTCAGTAACACATCTCTTATCAGAACTCACTTCTTTTGGACTCTGATTCTCTTTTGAAGTTGCAACTCTGCAGTAGACAGATGGTATAACACATAAGCTGAAGCCAAGGTTATTTAGAGAAGTTTATAATACTGCTATCCTTTGTACAGGTTTCTATACTTGATACAACTCTGAGTGAATTCTGCAGACTTTTGCCTTCTAGTATGAACTGTGTTTGACATAGTGACATTTCCTAGAAGATGTAGCAAACTTCATGGAAATCTAAACAGGTCATAAAAATCTAGAATATTTTATAATGGCCAAGAAACTTAACCATAGACAAGTACAGTAGTTGTTGTATTTGGCAAGGTTTTTTTCTGTACTATTATTTTAGTAAGTTTATGGAAAAGCCAGATAGGCTATCTTAAAGATCAGATTATAGTAATGGCTCATGTAACAATGAAGACATTATCTTGATCAAGCCAGAGTTTCTAACAGTATATGTGATAGAAGACCTATGTTTGAAGGAGAGAAAAGAAATCTTCTAGCAGATATTTACTATAGTAACCAAGCTTGTCAGTAAGAGTAGCCAGTGGCCTGTACAACTAGAGAACTCTGCCAGACATCTTCTAAGTTGATATAGTTGTCTGAGTAGTCAGAGATGAATGAGTTGCTCCTTTTTTAAAATAAGATCTATGTTTCCAATATTCTAGACTGTCACATACTATCTGACATTTACACTAAAAGAGTGTGGATAACATTTTATTCCAATTACCTATCAACTTAAGGACCAGACCCTGCACTCTCCATCAATTTTATGGAGTTCCAGATAACAACCCCATAGTGCTCAACAACCCAGAGTATATGCAGTAATAGAATATTATTAGATTAATACTTCCATATTTAAGAATGTAACTACCATGTATTGTTCTTCAGTCTGATAATTAACTTGAATTGTGCTACACTTACACTTATCTATCCAAACTCCTGTTCATCCAAAGTTACAATCACATGATACATGGACTAGGCACAATATTATTCATTAAAGCCAAAGTCAAATTATCTATGCAGTACTACTTCCAGTTCCTTACAACTCTTGACTCACTAAGTTATCTTTCCATCTCTGTCTTTTGTGCTATTATTGTGGATAACCCTGGTAAGTGTAAATTGTCTCTAACATAGACTTACAATGTTATATTATCTCTCTTTACTATAATTCAAAGATTGCTGGATATGTAGAGTATTGAAAAACTCTAGAACTAGTATTATGGAGTTACTAATAGCTTGAAATGTCTTAGTATGTCAGTTAATATGTTAGTATCTATAATCTTTGTTTGTAGACTAAGCCTATTCAATACTTGTCTTTAGAAGAACTATAGTAAAGAGGTATAATGTAACACATCAGGAGGATGATATTATACATCATATAATATAATAACTCTTATATATATAACTTATAATATTAATATTTAGAGTAGGCTAGATATATACACTTTGTGTATATCTACTGCTAGTGCTAAGTATAAGGTGGGAGACTATCAGTGTTGACTTTGTTGTAGAACTTCTAGAGTTCACATGATTTGATACAGTAATAATAGTAGTAGACTTAATCTCAAAGAGAACTCACTTTGTTCTAACTCATACTATAGTTACTACAGAGAATAGAGAAAGAATCTTCTTATACCATGTTTGGAAACTTTATGACTTTCTCACTTATGTTATTTTAAATAGAAGACCACAGTTTGTAGTACTCTTTACAAAAGAACTCTACTATTTACTCAGAGTTGAAATTGTCTCATCTACAGCTTGGCACCTACAGTTAGATAAGCAGACAGAGTGAGTGAATTAAAAGCTTAAATAATATCTCTGAATATTCATCAATAAGCAACAGTAATTACCAATTACTTCTTCCATTGGTAGAGTTTCAGCATAACAATTATATATACTCCTTCACACAGTAACTGTTTCTTCTTAATACAGGGCAACTGTTATAGATGAAATTTGAGCCTCACCAGAAAAACTCAAAGTTGGAGAGTATTTTGAAGTTCACTGATCAAATAAAGTCAATGTTAGAAGCAAAATCTACTATTCACAAGTTTCAAAATAATATAGCCAAGTACTATAATTAACAATATACTCCTATTCTAGTATTTTAGTCTGGTGGTAAAATGTTTCTAGACTTCTTGAATATCCATATGACATATCCCTCTGCCAAGTTATCTCATTGCTGCCTCAGACTTTATATTATAGAAAAACAAGTGAGATTTATATCATATTATCTTAAGCTTTCTCTCATATTACAATAACTATACCTAGTACTCCTAGTAGTCAAACTGTCAGAATTAAAGATGGTGAACTTGATTTATTTTCATTTTATTTCTCATTTTCATTTATTTTCTTATTTTTGAATTTAGAATTAGAGGTTAGTGTAATATCACTATGTAACTGTTATAAGCTGTTACATAATATGATACTATGTCACATATCCATCACATGATCACATGTCACACAGAAGAACATAGAAAGTTCCAGAACAATAATTGTCATAGTATACTTAAACTCTTATATTTTGTTTTTATTTTTATTTCTTTTTATCTATTTTCTTTGATTTGATTTTTCTATTTCTATTTCTTTTATTTTTTGGACAATGAAGAGGCATATGACTATAGTCACATGATACATCATATGACATTATATCATAAGCCAAGAATATTGTGAAAAGAACTGGAAGGAATGATATTAAGACATATGTCAATAGTATATTGACCTTATAATATACTCATAGATAAAGTATGGATCTTAGAATAGGATTATTCATTGTTAGCATAGACTATGTGTTAGTAATATATATAGTATAGAAATATATTAGAGACTTCTTGTTGAGTTTTCTTGTGATATCTATAAAACTCTTACTTTATAAGTGTTATAAGTGCTTTGGATACTAATAATTTTTCTTTTCTTTTATTTAATTTCTCTAATTTTATATTAATTTTGTTTTCTTTTCCTTTTGATTTTATTTTGGATGATGAAGAGGCATGTGACATTGCAGTCACATGACATGTCACATGAATACAACATCATAGGCCTAAAACATGGTAAAAGGATCTAGAAGATGATATCAGGGCATATGAATGCAACATAGTAGCTTTGAGTAGGACATGAGGTGGACATGAGAATGAAGTATGGACATAAGGGCAGGTTTAATTATTAGTAGCATAGACCAGGTATAGTTTGTATAAATAGGACTTTAATATAGCAGAGACTCCTTGTCAAGTTCTCTTGTGATCCCTACTTGATATCCTACTAAGAGATTTATTACTTGTGTTGCTATTGGTCTTTGTAACTAGTGGTTGCCACAATAATAAGACTACTTAGTGTGCTATTGACTGTCTTAGTTAGTGGTTACCACAACAATAACATCATATACTATGTTTATCACATGTTAACCTTATAAATTACATATAGTTTTGAAAGTAGGTTAGATAAGATCTTACATAAACTAGCTAGCTAGTATATAAGATAGATACTTTGTACTTAAAACTCTATTAAGTTCTCTTATATTGACTTTAATATAAGGTTCCTCTTTTTTTATTTTTCTACTTTGATTTTTCTATATTCTCTTTATTTCTTTTCTTATTTTGGATTTAGTAAAGAGAAATAATAAAAAGGATAATATCATATATCATATAATATGATAATATTTATACATGACTCATAACATTTAGAATAGGTTAGATATAAAGTATTTAACAATATCTTTTATCTATTATTATTATTTATCTCCTACCATCATTGAAATTTTGAATTACTCCTAAATCTCTGAGAGTATACCTGTCATATGCAAGTCCACCTGTCTGGAAATTACATCTCTGCAGTGATATTGTCTCCTAATTATGCAAGCCTGCCTTTCTTGCAACATACCTTACAGCAGTGCTGTAACCATCTGGGTATTCCATCTTCCATAGTGGAGATACTCCTATTTGACTTGGTCTTCCATAATAGAATTACCTCTGTCAGTGTCTCAACACTGAAACCTCTGCTTGGAGTAATAGGGGCTTGACCACTAAAACCTCAAACATCTCCTATAATATCCATTTGTATATAAGACTAGTAGTTACACTGTAATTTGCTAGTCTGATAATCAACAAAGATATCTTCTTATTGAACTCGATCCCCAGTGTTCAACAGTAACACACCAAATCAGCACTCACTTCCATCTTAGACTTCTCCCTATCATCTGAAGTTGCGACCATGTGGCAGACAGACTGCACAGCACATAAGCTGAAGCCAAGGTCATTTCACAAGTCTGCACAACTCCAAGTCCATTATGCAGACTTCCACTCCAGTGTGAACCACACCTGACAGTATTATTAGACTTCCAAGTCTACTATTACTTTTGAGTAGTTCTGTCTGCTAAACCTCTGTTCCTCTGTTGCAGTTCTGTCTACAAAACAACCTCTCCACTTCAAAGTCCAAAATAGCTTCCTCTTGTTGTAATTCTTCAACTTTGACTCCAGTCCCACTGCTTAGGACACCTTTAAACACTATCTTGTGTTTCAGTGACCATCTGGCTTATCTGCCAAATGTTCCATGATGCTCAAGACAAATTCACCAAAGAGGCCGTTCATCTCCAAGGTCTCCCTCTAGTACTGTTCATCCTGGCTGAATAGCTTTGCCTATCTCTGGACCAAGTATTGTCCCTGCAGACAATGATCCTAATTGGGAGAATGTTTCTACTAATCATATTACTAACACTATTACAGCAAATAGGCCTACATCTTCTACTCACTCATGGTCCAAACCCTGTTAGAATGAGAATGTCACAAACTTGATTCAGCTTGTATCTCCACAACCAGTGGACCAATTTTCACAAACTAAGTTACACTAGAAAGCCCAAAATGAGGGCTATCCACACATATATGGGATGTACAAAAGCGGCAACAAATGACTGAGATATCAGGCCATCAGTAGCTGTAAAAGCTTTGTCTGCTAATATCTCATGAACAGCTGAACAGATTCGCACAATTAAACTTGTGTTGGAAAGTGCTCATCAATCCATTTACTGTTACAAACTTAAGACCTTAGAGTTCGTCAAAAGAGTGAACCTTGTATTGGATTAACACAAGAGAACTCAATAGAGAACTCTGTACAAGATTGTCTACCTTATATACAAATACCTAATGGTCTGTACGAGCTATTTCTAGTCTACCCTAAACAACCATGTGTATTCCTTAAGGTCAACATGTGTATCACACGTTATATGATGTCATTCTTTCAGAACTTTCTATGTTCTTCTATGTGTCATGTGACTTGTGACCATGTCATCTGATGTGACCTGCTGTATGACAGAGTAATCTTGTTACTCTAACTCTAACCCTAGTTCTAAAAATAGAATAAAGAAAAATAAATCAAAAAGAAAATAAAAATGAGAAATGAAAAAAAATATATTAAGTCTACTTCCTTCATTCTTGACATTTACAACAATATATGATGTATCTCAAAGTAATAAGTATTGGTAGAGGTATAAGCATATCAATGTAGTAACATAATTAGTTATCTTCTAAAATTAGCCTGACAGCTGCTATATTAGGTATGAGTTTTGATCATGTGATTGCAACAGCTTGCACATGGATCATCACTCTTTTGTATATATACTTCTGTGTCTGAGGGCTAGACTTCAGACTTAACAACATCAATTATTCCTGTTGATACTACTCATCACCTATTATCATTATCTTCTTATACTGAACCTCTGAAATACCACTAAGTTCAAGTATCACAACCAGTGAGTAGCTCATTTGTGATAGAGACTACTAATAAACAGTTGGCTGATGTACTTAGCTGACTCACTAACACTCTTAATACTAATCAGACCCCCAGTCCTAATCCTAATTCAAGGGGAACTAAAGCCCACATCCCTGACACTTTCAGCAGCACTGAGCCTGACAAGCTTAATAATTTCCTGTTTCAATATTGCTTATATTTCTGTACTAATCCAGCATAATTTGACATGGACATTGCAAAAATCAACTTTGCAATGACCTACCTCACTGGAGTAGCCTAGGACTAGTTTAAGGTAGACCTCAACCAGGAAGACCAGGGCATCTTTTAGGACTAGCTCTCTGACTAGAACCTGTTTGTAGACAAGTTACATTGATATTTTGGTCTCTTGGACCCTGTTGGTGAAGCAGCCAACATGCTGGACAATCTCCGCATGAAGCCCAACAACAAGATTTCTACTTACAATGTGGACTTTATATGCTATGCCTCCCAATTAGGTTGGAGGAATAGTGTGCTCTGCCATCGCTATCATCAGGGGCTCCCAAATTGGATCTAGGACTCTATCTCTATCCAGGATATGTACACTTTAGTGATGACTATCGATCACCACTACTGGGAACATGATTACAAATGCCATTATGCAAAATAAGCAGAAAAAAAGGCCCTTGAGTTCCACTCTTGGAAACAAGGAAAAGCTTCTATCTCTAGCACTGCCATAGCCTCCCAGAATAAGGCAAATCCATCTCTGGCAGCCTTATTCACTAAGAACCTTTCCTCCAAGTTATCTGCTTCCAAGAAACAACCCAATACTCTATGGGTGGACCTCTCTTCCAAGCTGGCTAGCAATAGCAAGTTGACCAGTGATGAGTACAAGAAGTGTCTTGAAAACAATCTGTGCCTCTATTGTGGTGCAGAAGACTACAAGCTGGACTCCTGTCCCAAGAAGCAGACCATGGTCACTTCCAAGGGCCACAGTACTTTAGCAACTGCTGATCCTCTGGCAGTTGCTTCTGAGAAACCCTTGGAAAAATAGAGAGCAACCCCTAGGACTCTACACAGACTGAGGGCCATATTAAACTTTTCTGTACAGCAACAAGTCCTATTCGACTCAATGCATCTGCTCTTTCCAATTCTCATTCACTCTTTGTTTCTCTTACCTCTCCTTTGATTCTTAGTCAGAATCACCTTAATAAAATTCCATTCCGAGCTCTTATTGATTCTGGGTCTACTTCATGTTTTGTAGACTCTAAATTTGTGGATACTCAACACCTGAAGACATCCACAACTCCTCTAGTTGCTCTCCACTTGTTTGATGGTTCATCAAACAGTACCATCTCTGAAATTGCCAACTTGCCCATAATTTTTCCACTAGTAATTGTATGAATCTGGACTTTTATATCACTCCACTTAACTCTTTCTGCTCTTTGATCCTTGGATACAACTGGCTCGCCCAACACAATTCACTGATTGACTGGGTAAATGAATCGATAAACTTCTGTCCATCTTTGCAGGAAAATCTTGCTCTTCCTCATATCATGGCCAACACACTATTAGCATCTCCATCTCCTCTGGACCCCCCTTTGTAATCATCAGATTCTGTGGTTTCCATACCTGCATCCGAGACCTCTGTGTCTAACTCCAAGTGGCCTAATATTGCTATCATTAGTGCTGCAGCATTCTTGCGCACATCAAAACTTCTGTGCTTCTACAATTTCGAACTCTGTCTTCATTCTTTGGACATTCAGGCTAACTCTGCAAAACTTGCAGAAGCTCCTGACCTATCCAACATCCCTTCCGAGTATTATGAATTTGCTGACATTTTCAGCAAAACTAAAGCTGAAACTCTCTCTCCTCATCATCCTTATGATCTCAAAATCAATCTGGAAGAGGGTGCTCAATCTTCAGTTGGCCCTATATACTCTCTTTTGGCATCTGAACAAGAGGCTCTGAAGGACTTCATCGAGGAAAATCTCAACACAGGTTTCATCCAACCAACCTCATTTCCGCACAGTGCACCAGTCTTATTTGTTAAGAAGAAAGATGGTTCACTGTGCCTTTATGTCGACTTCCATGGTCTTAACTGCATCTCTAAAAAGGATTGTTATTCACTCCTGCTCATCTCTGATCTACTGGACTTACCTCGCAAAGCTCAGGTCTACTCAAAGATAAATCTTTGTCATGCTTACTATTTGGTTTACATCGCCGATGGTGATGAATGGAAGACTGCTTTTAGGACATGCTATGGATCATTTGAATGGTCTGTAATGCCTTTCAGTCTTACCAATGCTCCCGTGGCCTTCCAGCAATTCATGAATGACATTTTCTCTGATCTTTTGGATGATATACTCATCTACTCAGATAACATGTCTGAACATCACCAGCATGTAAAAGAAGTGCTTAAGCATCTCCACAAGGCTGGTCTTTATGCCAAAGCAGAGAAATGCAAATTCCACTCTGAGCCAGTAGAGTATCTAGGATACATCCTCTCTCCTTCTGGCCTTACCATGTCTGATGACAAAGTAAAGATTATTCAAAACTGGCTGGAACCTAAAAAAGTCAAGGATATTCAATCTTTCTTAGGTTTCACAAACTTTTATTGCCAGTTTATCTTTAACTACTCAGACATTGTCATTCCATTGACATGTCTCACCTGAAAGGACATTTCTTGGAAGTTCAACTCCTCCTGTCGAGATGCTTTCAATTCTCTCAAGAAAGCATTCACCTCTGCTTATATCTTCACTTATTGGATTCCCAATGCTCAACTTATTATGGAAACTGATGCTTTGGACTATGCTCTAGCTGCAATTTGTTCCATTGTTAATAAGGAAAGTGAAGTTCATTTGGTGGCCTTTTACTCCTGCACTTTCACCACAGCGAAGTTGAACTATGACACACATGATAAGGAATTGCTTGTCATCTTCAAAGCTTTCAAGATTTGGCAATACTATTTGAAAAATCTGGCCTATCCTATTAACATTGTTATGGATCATAAAAACCTTGAGTATTTTTCTACTACTAAGGTGTTGACCCAGAGACAAGCATGGTAGTCTGAGTATCTTTCTCAGTTCAACTTTGTCATCAGGTTTTGTCCTGGTCATCTTGGCACCAAACTAGATGCTCTTACTAGATGATGGGACATCTATCCTAAAGGGGGGAATACTGGCTATGCTACAGTCAACCCTTACAACTTCAAGCCCATCTTCACTCAAGAACAACTTGCAGTCTCTGTACAAGCTATGGTTCTTCTTTTTCCTTCTCTCCACATAGCTACAGTCATAGATCTGGACACTCTATATCAAGACATCCTTTCAGCTCTCCCTAGTGATCTAATTGTGACAAAACATATCTTTGCAAATGGCTGGTAGTCTACAAACTCAAATAGTCTTCTTTTCCTTGACAACAGAATCTATGTACTATCTACTGGCAACCTCCGCACACACATTCTCCAGTACAATCATGATCACATCCTTACTAGATATTTTGGTCAAAACAAAACACTGGAATTAGTCTGCTACAGATACTCCTGGCCCAGCCTCTGTGCTAATGTACAATAATTCTGCAAGTCCTGTGTCATTTGTATGCAATCCAAGCCACAACATCACAAGCCCTACAGATCTCTCAAACAACTTCCCATCTCTGAACAACCATGGAATTCCATTTTTATAGACTTCATCAAGAAACTTCTATCATCCTCCAGATTTGACACTATCTTGGTCATAGTTAACCAGCTTACCAAGCAGGCAATCTTCATTTCTGCCCATGACACTATCACATCTGTGGACTTAGTATGTCTGTTCATTCTTCATGTGTTTTCCAAATACAACATTTCTTCCCATGTTACCTCCGACAGAAATTTGGAGTTTATGTCAAACTTCTTCCAATTCTTAGGCACTGCTCTGGACATGCGGCTTCACTCTACTTCAGGCTACCACCCCAAAGATGATGGACAAACTGAATACATGAATCAGACTCTCAAGCAATACCTCCATGTACCTTGTAACTACCAGCAAAACAACTGGTCTAGACTCCTATCTCTTCTGGAGTTTGTCTACAATAATGCTCTGAGTGTTACTACTGGTGATTTTCCGTTCTTTGCTAATAAGGAATATCATCCAAACATTATTGTTTACCCCGAACACAATATTGCTTCCTTCCAAGCCTGTGACTTCACTGTAGATCTCAATGAATTACAGAGTACCCTCAAAGCAGAAATCTCTGCAGCTCAACAGCATTATCAGGAATTTGCTGATGTGTGATGTTCCCCTGCTCCTGATTTCAAAGTAGATGACAAATTCTTTGTCAAGGCTCAGTTCTTCTGAATTACTCAGCCTTCAAAGAAACTCTCTGAAAAATACCTTGAACCCTATGAAATCATCACCTAGTCTGGTACACTATCATTCACCCTCTATCTTCCAGAGTCCATGCACTCTGTTCACCCAGTCTTCCATGTGTCCATACTCAAACCCACCATGTCCAACACTTTCTCTAAGAGAATATAACCGGCTCCCACTCTAGTTATAATTGATAGAAAACCTGAATATGAAATTTCTCAGATAGTGGATTCTAAAATTGGTCATCAATGGGCATGCAAACTCCTATCCAAGATGATCTGGCTAGAGTATAAAAACACTGGAGATGAATCAGAGTAGATTCTCACATTGGAACTTACTCATGCCTCTGACTTGGTATCCAATTTCCACATTGCATATTCCAACAAGCTTAGTCTACTCTCTTTGTCCTAATCATGCTATTGCACTTGTCCCCTGCTTCTATACATTTCCAACAGGGATTTCCTTCATTAATTCCTTGGTATATTCTACCCACTTAATTTCATTAATCCCTAGCTTCAATTTCCAACAGGGATTTCCTTCATTAATTTCTTGGTATATTCTGTCCATTTAATTTCATTAATCCCTAGCTTTAGTGCACTTTTCAGGGTTTCTTTTCAAACTTTCTGCTCTCCTCCTTCCCATTCTCACCTTCTAAACCCCATCTCTACTCCATTGTAGCCCCAATTCTCTTTAACTGGGCTGTGTTTCTCTTTTGGCCCTCCACCAAGTCCTAGAAGAACCTTCTGACTCCTCAGTACTCCTCCATGAGTTCCTGAAGTGCCTTTTCAATGGTACTTAGAACCCTACCATAAGTGGGAATTATGGCTGGAGTATTGGTGTTGGTGTGGGGCTTGTACCGCTGTTTGAGAACAATACACCCAGCACATGCAAGAGATTGGCTATGAAAATTATTAGAAAAAATAATAATCATAAAAAATTAGTACTTACCTTGAGTAGTGCACTAGGCAATCCTGTCTGGCAT
>Ga0157358_1000527_pt1 | contig 15939 bp, 15 predicted proteins | sample AttcapACBM2_FD_111484 | JGI IMG/M metagenome (GOLD analysis project Ga0157358, IMG submission 111484) | Fungus gardens microbial communities from leaf cutter ant in Botucatu, State of São Paulo, Brazil - Atta capiguara ACBM2 | ecosystem: Host-associated > Fungi > Mycelium > Unclassified ... | reverse complement strand
ACCTCACAGTGTTATTGTGACTGTCAGGCACTAAGCATTGTGCACAATGATTGATACCAGGTACGTACCTGATCAACTATTTATATCCAGGCACTCACAATCCGTCCGTGATTATCCTAGCATTTAAAAACACCTAAAGGGCTCAGAGTTGGGTCTTCACTCAAGTAGCCGAAGAGTGAAGATTTGCAGGCTTTGTAAATAATCTTAGCTTTAGCTTATGTGCTACACTGTCTACTTGCTATGTGGTTACAACTTCAGAGAAGTGAAGCTAGGTTTATTAGAGTGAATGCTGTCAAGAGGGTGTTAGAATGGGTGATTGCCAGAGTGGAACTCGCTTTGAGTGGCTTTCTGCAATCAGTTACACAGGAAGAAAGTTGGACCAAGTTGTTGTGGCAACCACTAATCAAAATAATCAACAGTGCACTAAGTAGTCTTATGAGGCAAGAGTTTTGTGGGAATCACAAGAGAATTTGACAAGGAGTCCCCAATGTATTCCTACACTATGTATACTACAAGTATATAGTTTGTACTATTGATAAATAACCTTACCTTAAAGCCTATGAGTGCACCATATGTACACTATGAGATAAACATGCACCTTGACATTATCCTTCTAGTTTCTTCTCCTATATTATAGGCCTATGACATTATGTCATATGACTGCAGTCATATGTCTCTTCATTGTGCAAGAAATAAAAGAAAAAGAAAAAGAAAAGAAAAATCAAATCAAGGAAAATAGATAAAAGAAAATCAAAATATAATATAAGGGTCCTAGCACACCATGACACAAGTATGGAAACTTATCTGGAAATGGATGTGATATTCATGAGTTTTGGACAAAGTACCTAGGTTGTGGATCAAGCTTGGAAGTTTATCCATGAATAAATAACATGATTTTGGATGATGACCTTGGTCTCAACTTATGTGTTATGCCTACTATTTGTTGCATGGTCATAATTTTGGATGGTCAGAGAGAAGTAAGAAGTGAGTTCTTAGTTGAATTTTAGTTGAGGAAGTGAGAGAATGAGTATTGGGGAATTCTTAGTTGATTTCCAGACTAAATACTATAGAGTATCTACTTAGTCTTATATACTGAGTCTATAGTTGGAACTATGGCTAAAAAATAGTAGTGTAGGAGGCAACTAAGAAAATATTATAGAAACAGTTTCTAAAATATAGGATGATCAGAAGTCTAGGTGATGAGTTACTAGAAGATAAAACACAAGAGACTAATCCATGTGTGAATGAGCATAAATGTAGAAGTATACATAGGTGTGGCTAAAGTTCTAGCTAGAAGTCAGGAAGCAGAAGTCTCAGAAGTCTGTCTATGACAAGTGCTAACAAAATAAGTATGTCACTGTAAATACCAGAATTTAGTATTTGACAATAGTTGATTATTAGACTAGAGATTACAGCATATCTACCAGTTCTTAAATACTAAGTAAAAAGTAAGAAGTACTCAAATAGTACTATTACTTCATAGTATAGCCACAAGTGATATTAGTAGCTATGCTGAGTAAATATTTTAGCAGTGAGATACTGACAGGAGTTCAGGTTAGAATATGGCTTATGAATGAAGTCTTGCAGAGGAATAACATTATTATGGACAATGGATTATTTATAGATTTGAACTAAGCATATGATAATATTCTCTTCTTAGGACTGAGTCTTTGAAGTTTTATTGAGTTACCTGGAAAACATTTGATCATACCTTAAGTCAATACAAAAGAAAATTTCTTCACTTCTTTTTTTCCTACTACTATGTCTAACCAAAACTCTTTCAAATTCAAAAACTGAGATCTTGGTATGCTAGAAGGAGAAAAGCATATGCTAGTATGCTAAAAAGCAAATTTTCATAGCCTATCTGGAGAAGACAGTGAAGGTATGATATAAGAGAAGAGCTGTTGAAAAGGCTTGCTTGGTAACAGAGGCCAAAATAAGAAAAGAAGTTGGAAAGGCTCTAGCTGGTAATGTTAGAATAAAAGGAGTCTGATATGATGAAAAGTATTGAAATATTTGTAGTGGAGAAGAAAAAAAAAGCAAGAGGTTATCAAGATCTCCTCTAAAGATAAGACTGGGCTGTAGTCTTTGAAGAAGGTAAATGAAAAGCAAATGAAAAAGATTTACAGAGAGAAACTAATGAAGATGAGAGGTGAAAACCCCTGCAACAAATATGTGTAAGCCAAGTATGAGTGTCTGGTACACTAAAGCAGATAAATAATAATTTTTTTATTGCATTTATCTGTATACTGATTATTTCCTCTATAATAGATCCCTAGTCTGCATAGAGTATATTGTCGTCAAGCAGCAGTGCATTCCTATTCAAGAAAATGCTATAAGTCTGTAACAGATAGGCCCATCAATAATAGAGGTTCTGAGTATTATAGAAAAGATACTCAGGAAATTAGTTAAGTGTTACATCTGTCCCAATCCACATATAATACATACCTTCTTATCTGCACTTACAAAACTCTTCTAGTATAAATCAACTCTGTTAATTCTATGTTGATTACTTTTTAGATATTGTTACTAGATATCCTAATAACTTTATAAATATCTATCTCTCTATCTAAGGACCATCTGGAATCAGAGTAACTTGCTTACAGTCTCCATTCCCTAGATAACTACCCTAGATAGAATACTTGGTATATAAGTCAGTAGTTGTATTGTAAACTCTTATCTTGAAGATCAATTAAAACTAACATACCCTTCTAATATTATGTTAGATGTGATTCATATCTTGTTATCTGAGATCTGATAATAAGCTTCTCAGAAGTCCAAATGAGTAACTTGTGTTATTCACATACATGAAATGTGAGAGTTGGAATAACCTTTAGTTTCAGCTTGTATGCTGTGTCTCTACTAGTCATATTAGTCATATATTTCAGAAGAAATACTTAAGATGTTATTAGTAGAGAAGTCCACTGGAAGATAGAATGTATGTTGTTGCTAACACTGAAAGTTGGTAATAGTTTTAGTTAATTTTCAAGATAAAGCTTTACAATATAACTGTTATAATCACTACCTTGTTGTGGCAACCACTAGACCAGTGTCCAATAGCAGCACTAACAATAAATCTCAAAGGTGGATATCTAGTGGGGAACATGAGTTGTGTAATTCACAAAAGAACTTGACAGTGAACTACAACAGTATTCTACTGACTATTTATATAAAGTATCCATAGTCCATGCTACGACTACACTTCCACTGTGCATCCTATCCTAATGTCCATGCCCTGTCCTCATGTCCATTAGTAATCTATCTCATGTCCTATTACTCATCTACCATGCATCTATTTCAAGACCAGCATGCCATATACATGTGCCCTGATGTTATATCCTAAACCCTACTCTTAATCTCCATCATCCATGTGTGCACCATGTGTACACCATAAGGAAACCATGCTATTAACATGTTTCTTGATGTCACTCTATCTCTAGACTCTTCCCGATCCTTCCAGACCGCTCTAGACTACTCTAGGCCCTATAACATAATGTCATGTGACTTCCTAGTCATATGCCCTTTCTCTCTCTTATCATAGACTAATAATATAACTACTATCTATATCTTATCTTATCTAATGTCTATCCTTACTAAAGTCTGTCCACACTTTCTCATCTTATAACATACCTCATATTCTACAAATATTTGCCTTGTATTCAACATAACTTGAACATGTGCTGGGATTTGTTCAATTCTTATTGTAATATGGCTAGACTGCCAGCACTGAACCAACTATGCCAAAAGACAATTTAACTAAAAGCTTATACTTTTCAGCCAACTGGCAGTATTTATGCTGATTATGGGAACTCAGGTAAGCAGCAGGCTTACACCTGGTTTATATTGACTATGATTTACTGTACCTCATTTGTTTCTCATATTATATCAGTCAACACCTTATATTGTTATGATATGCTTTTTTTTGTTCAACAATTTATTACATGGGACATAATGGTAGACTGTGGCAGTTATAAAACATAACTAATTATATATGAAAAGTTTTAGGATTAAACTCTAGAAACATAAGTATATCTATAAGAGATTCCCTTCTAGAGTTCTAATACTTGCTATATCTTGAACATTTGAATAGAATATGCCTCTTTGTTTTGATAAGATAGTTTCTATATGGACAAGCTATAAATTCTTGAAGAAAGAACCTCAGCCTGTATTCATCTATAGGAGCATGATTTGTAATTGATCTTGTGATCTATACACATATTGAATTTGAAAGGCCAAAATTTTTTAGCTAAGCTCCTCCTTTTGTATAAGTTGGACAAATATATACTTTTTTGTCATCATTTAAATCAAGAAAGTTTCTTCCTTTGTAATCAGAGGCTTGAAAAGTTATCTGCTATCTGTGAATGATGGAGTTGCATTCTTCTTTCCTGCTAAACTTCCAAAATATCCTACTTAGTAAGATAAAATCAGTTTTAATGTATTTTAATTCTTTGTTGACCATCACATGTGGAGATCATTTGATGCTATCAGGATAATCCTAGAATGAAATTGAATTATTAGGATTTTTATTGAAAAATTCTCTAAGATTCTCTAATATTATAATAGAATGAAGTTGGTATGAATGAATAGAAGTGTTGAAAATTCACTTTGTAACTAAAATAGTATCTGTAATGATTACTACTATGGATAGATTTAATGATGATGTTATGGTCTTTTCAAATGTGAGATACCAAAGTAGCAACATTGTTCTTGATACTTGCATCTATGATAACTAGTATTATGTCTTGATTATTGAGAGAATCTTCATAGACATTATCAAGTCTATTATAATGAGTTCTTGAAGTGTCTGAGTCTTTTTGATTAACAGAAAGAAAATAAAATTAATTAGAGAAAGTGTCTATCAAACAAAAACCTAATTAAAGTTCTTTGTTTAAAGAGTTAAAGAAAGAGAGAACTTCATTTAAATAACTGTTAATATCTATAATAGGATTTTTGATTTTTGACCATTATTTAGGCATAAGGAGAGATATTGCTATATGATAAGGCATAGTCTTCTTAGAGTGATAGTCATCAAGTAGTGAATTAATAGTATGTTGTTTGAAAAGAGCCACTATATGTAATTGATGTTGGTTGATGATTTTATCAAGGTGAAATTAAATGGAAATAAGACTAGCTATAGCCTTGATACCTCAAGTAGAAGAGGTTTAGAATGCTTCTGTAATCTATAAAGCTGCTCTTCTCTACATTTTCTTTAATTCTTTAAACAGATGGAATAGTGATACTCTTTTGAAATACCACAATTAAAATCTATATAAGGCAATGGGTAGAACACATGTCCTATAAAGGAGATGTTTGTGTATGGGAGATAATCCTCTGTTCAAGTTTTCCAACATTTTCATGTCTTTGACTGCAGAAAGAGCTTTGTTAGCATAATGATGAATGTGATGCTAAAAATATAGTTTCTTGTTAAAGAAGAAACCTAGGTATCTTTATGTATCTTTTGAATAGAACAAGGACCACTAGAGATCTGAGATCCAGTGGAGGAGAATGAGTGCTTTTAGTCAACCTAAAGAAGTAGAAGACTTCCAACTTGTCATGTTCAATGATGAGACTAAACTGATCAAAGAGGAAAGAGATAATGTTGTAACTGTAAAAAATATTTGTGTTAGATTTTTTGTAACTTTTTTCTTAAGAAATAAGAAGTCCATTGTCTACAAATGAGAGAGTAGAAATTGAAATAGGAGGTAAAAGAAATTTAGTTATTCTTTTGAAAATGTGAAAAATAGAAGTAATGTAAATAGTAGAAAGAATAGGAGAAAGAGCAAAATCTTGTCCTACACCTACATTAGCTTTAAAAAATGGTAAAACAATATTGTTCCATATATATTGCATTTGTCTGTTGATTAAATAATCAGAAAAGAAGAAAGAAATTTGAGAATCAAAACTAGCTTTATTCAAAATTATCAGGAAAAGTTGATGATTAAGAGATAGAAAGTCATGGTATACTTAAACCCTTATATTTTATTTTGATTTTCTTTTCTTTTTATCTATTTTCTTTAATTTGATTTTTTTTCTTTTTTTTCTTTTTTTTTTCTTGGATGATGAAGCATATGACTGCAGTCACATGATGTAATATTATAGATATGGAATACACTAGAAAGAACTAGAATAATAACATCAAAGATATGGTTATAGTATGTTTATCTTGTAATAATAGTATAATAAACTCATAAATAACACATGTAGTTTAGGGTAGAACTTGTAATAGTAGTATATATAGTGTAGGAATATATTGGAGACTTCTTGTCAAGTTATCTTGTAATCTCCATAAGACTCTTGCAATATTAAATTACTTAAGTATACTATTAACTATTTTGGTTAGTAGTTACCACAATAATAGAACTTGACTCTCTTCAAGAACACTGCATCTCATGGTCTCCTCACTTACTCTATACTCATTCTCAGTGTACAACCAGTGTGGCCAATTACCACAAACTTTATATAGCTGGACCCTAGGCTTAAGAAGAGCTAGCTGTTCAGCATAGACAGTTGTAGACATTAGTGACCAAACTCAGGCTGCTAGTTAGATATACCTTGTTGTTTAAGTAAGTTATGTTTAGTAGCATACATGTACATTTTCAAGTAAAAAGCTTGTGCTACAGATTCCCTTGTAACTTGTCTATGCAAAGTAGTAACATTATCCAGTAAGAAAGCATTTAGTTTGGAGATTCCCTTCTTAGAAATAATAGTGTAATAGCTTGATTAGGATAGTAGTTAATAGGGTAGTAGATAAATAGTTAGTAGATAGTATGAGATCAGATAAGAAGAATACTAGCTAGCACTTATAGAAGAGCACTTTTGAAAGATATTATTTTTAAAGTTGTCAGATGCCATGGCAACAAGTATTGTTAATATTAGTCACATGGATATAGAAGAATTGATTAGAGATGTGAAAGAAGGAAAAGCAATGAGATTATTAAAGCAGATAATAAAAAACAATGAAATGATATTGAAATTACAAAAACAAGTAGTAGAGTTACAAGAGGTAGAAAAGAGGGAGAGAAAAAGAGAATAAGAAAGAGAGTGGAGGAGAAGAAAAAAGGAGAAGAGGAATAAAAAAGAAAAAGGGTAGATAAAAAATAGAGAAGAGTAGAAGAAATGAAAATAAAGAAAGAAAGAAGAACAGAAAAGGAATGGAGATAACAGGAGGTATTGGAGAGAGAGAAAAGAAACAGAGAAATAGCAATACAGAAGAGAAAGTATTTTGTTTGTAGAGGTTTTGAGCATATTGCCCATCATTGTAGAAATGTGGAGAGTAGGTAGGTAAAGGGACTAACATAAAGATTCTTAAATAAATTCAAAGTATTGAAATGCAGATTAATGAATATAGGAGAAGATAGTGGAAGGGAGATAAGAAAAGATAGAAAGATGATTTTGAGAGAAGAAAGATTGAAGAAGGAGAAACTGGTAGAGGTACAAAAGACAGGAACAGATAGTAGTAGTTGTTATAACCTTAAGCTTGGCTCAGATTGCAGCTTAGGCAAAGACTTGAGTAAGAGTGGAAAATGAGTCAATTGGTAAAGTATAAAGATACAGGATAGTATCTATATTATATATACCTATTGACCATAAGGAATACATATGATGTTCTGGAGAAAACAATAAGGAAAGAAAATGAAGAAGCCTCTACTATTCTATGAGATAATGACTAATAATACATGCAGTCAAAGCAAGATGCAGTAAAGAATGAGTCATACAATGAAACCAACCCCAGCATATATTCAGCATGATGCAAACTCCTGTAAAACATGAGGTTGTCAATTGTGTGATTATAACAGTAGTAATAGTATGAAAAGAAGAAGAAATTATTGAGAGAAGTGACAGTAAAAATAGAACTAAAGCAGGAAGATGATGATGAAGGAATTGTTGTGGAAGCATTATTGGACAGTGGAGTAACAGAATTAATAATGAGTTCAGAGTTTGCAAGAAAGAATAAATTTAAGAAGAAAAAGCTAGAGAAACTAATACATTAATAAAACCTTTAATTATAAAGAACCAATAGAGCATACAGTAGAGGTAGAATTATTTTATAGAGAACATAAAGAAAGAACAGAGATAGATGTGATATGAGGTCAGAAGTGAAGTGTAATATTGGGAATGCTGTAGCTAGTATGCCATAACTCTGAATTGATTGGAAGACTAGAGAGGTAAATATGATGAGATATCCAGATGAATGTGGGAAACAGTGGAAGACAAAGCAGACAAAGCCAGGATAGCAGAAACAGAAACAGAAAGAACAAAAGAAAGAGCTTAGGAAACTAACAGTTGAAGAAGAAATGAAGATAGCAAGAATGATAGAAGAGAAACAGGAAGAAGAGGAAGATTTGATAGAGTTTAGAACAGTAGAAGAGATAGTTTTTAAAAGGTTCTATAAGTATTTTAAAGATGTTTGAGAAGAAGGAGTCAGAGAGAATGCCAATGAGAAAGACTTGGAATCATGCTATAGATTTCAAAGAAGGTTTTGTTCCAAAAAAGGGAAAGATATATCTATTGTCAAGAATAGAGAGAAAGGAGGTTCAGGAGTTTGTAAAGGACCAGCTGAGGAAGGGGTATATCTGACTATCAAAATCACCACAAATATCACCAGTGTTCTTTGTGTCAAAGGAGGACAGGAAGAAGAGAATAGTGTAGGACTATCAATATATAAACAGTTGGACAATCAAGAACAATTATCTATTGCCACTAATCTCAGGTCTAATAGATAATATAGAAAAAAGAAGGTGTTTACAAAGATAAATCTTAGATGGGGGTATAATAATGTAAGGATTGAGGATTGAGGAAGAAGACAAGTGAAAAGCAGCATTCTCAATGTCATAGGATGCCTGTGAGCCAATGATAATGTTTTTTGAATTAACAAACTCACCAGTGACTTTTCAGGCAATGATAAATGACTTGCTTAGGAATATGATAGAAGTGAGAGATGTAGCAGTATTTATCGATGATGTGATAGTGGGAATGGAGATAGAGGAGAAATATGACAATATTGTGAAAGAAGTATTGAGGAGGATGGCAAAAAATAATTTATTTGTAAAACTAGAAAAATATGGTAAAAGGTTAGAAAAGTTGGGTTTTAGGAGTTGTAATAGGACTAGATAAAGTCAAAATGGAGAAGGAAAAAGTTTAAGGAGTGGTAGATTGGCTAGTGCCAAGAAGCATAAAAGATGTGTAGAAATTTTTGGGATTATTATAGATAGTTTATCAAGAATTTCACAAGGATAGCAAAATCCCTTTATAAAATAACAAGAAAAGATGTAAAGTGGAATTGAGAAGAAAGGCAGCAGAAAGCATTTGAGGATTAAAGGAGAAATTTACAACAGAGCTAGTTTTGGTTACACTAAACTTAGATAAAGAGATTATAGTAAAAGTAGATGCATCAGATTTTGCTATAGATGAAGTATTGTCAATGAAAATAAGAAGTAGAGACTAGTAGCCTATATTTCCAAGTCATTGAATGAAGCTAAAAGAAATTATGAAATTTACAATAAAGAAATGTTAGTGATTATTAGATGTTTAGAAGCATAGAGACATTTCTTAAAAGAAGCTAAGGATCAGTTCAAAATTTGGACAGATCATAAAAACTTATAGTATTTTGTAAAGGCTCAGAAGTTAAATTAAAGGCAAGCTAGATGGGCATTGTACTTGGCAAGATTTGATTTCACTTTGAAGTATGTAGTTGGTAAAAGTATGAGACAAGCAGACAGTTTAAGTAGAAGAGCAGATTGGGTATAAGGAACAAAAAGAGATAATGAAAATCAAGTGATGTTGAAGAAGGAATAGTTGGAGATTAGAGTAATAGAGAAAGAATAGTTGTTGATTGAGAGAGCTGAGAAAGAAATTATAGAAAAGATTAAAAAATCAGAAGCAAAAGATAATAAAGTAGTAAAAAGCAGTGGAAGAAATGAAAAAGGCTGGAGTTAAAGTATTGAGAAATAATGAGTGGCAAATTGAAGATGAGTTAGTGTTGAAGGAGAGAAAGATGTATGTTCTAAAGAATTTGAGGTTAGACATTATTCAGCTACATCACAATACATCAATAGTAGAACATGAAGAATAGTAGAAGATAATAGAATTAGTCACTAGAAGTTATTGGTGGCCAGAAGTTACAAAAGAGATAAAGTAATATGTGGAAGAATATAATCAGTGTCAGAGAATAAAGAATAGAATAGAGATGCCAGTAGAAAAATTAAGACTGAATGCAGTACCAGAAGAACTATAGCAACATATATTAGTGGACTTTATTACAAATTTACTGGTATATATATATTAAAAATCAACAATTTATTACATGGGGCATAATAGCAGTATATGATAGCTACTTCATAACTACATACATAAAGACTAAGTAATTAGAGAGAGAGAAAAACATAAAGTAAAAGAAAGAGAACAAAAGAGAAAGATAACTACATAAAATGTGAGCAGAATAAACTGCTACACTAAGTAATGCCTTCATGGAAAGAAAAGGCATCTAGATTGAATTCAAGAAAGACCACTAACTGGCTCAGTGTATCTTTTAATAGATTCCAATATTTGTTGAATCTCTTATACTCATAGAAGATATGACATCTTGGTCAAGAACGAAGAAAGTGAACTTAACATTTTTTATTTTATTTTCTCATTTTTATTTTATTTTCGATTTATTTTTCTTTATTCTATTTTTAGAACTAGAATTAGGATTAGAGTAACAAGATCATGCTGTCACACAGCAGGTCACATCAGATAACACGGTCACAAGTCACATGACACATGGAAGGATGATGTCATACAATGTGTGAAACATATGTTGATCTTGAGGCATACACATGGTTGTTTAGGATAGGCTAGAAATAGCTTGCACAGACCATTAAGTATTTGTATACAAGGTAGACAATCCTGTACAGAGTTCTCTATTGAGTTCTCTTGTGTTAATCCAATACAAGGTTCATTCTTTTGACCAACTCTAAGGTCTTAAGTTTGTAACAATCTTGTTTTGATTGGATATGTTCCACACAGACAACTAAAGCTTTCTCTAGGAAAAATCCTTAGACAATACTCTCCTATAGAAGCATGATTTGTAATAACTCATATAGCTCTTATACATAATGAATTCAAATGACTGAATTGTTTGATCCACAGGCCCTCTTTAGTATATGAGGGTACAATGTTGTGAAGTTTATTGTTAAGAAGTTCAAGAAATTAATGTCTTTTAAAGTCTGATGCTTGAAATTTTATCTGCCAGTTTTTAATGATAATGTTGTACTTTTCTTTCTTATTGAAGTCCTACAATAATTTACAAGAATAATTTGGAACAAGATTGAATTTTTTTATATCTTTGTTGACTAATATATGATAAAACCATTTAGAGTCACTTGGATAATCCCAGAATTTGATAGAAGATGTCAAATGTTTGTTAAAGAACATTCTGAGGTCCTTTGTAATAGCTATTGATTGTAGTTGATAAGGATGAACTGACAAATCAAAGATATGTTGTGCTGAGTGAATAGTATTGTTATGGAACACTTTGGACACTAACATTTTTCTCTTCCTTTTATCTATTTTTCTTGATTTTTCTTGATTTTATATTTCTTTACTTTTGAATTTCTTTTTCTTTTTATTGATGATGAAGAGGCATGTGACATTGCAGTCACATGACAGGTCACATGATGTGATATCATAGGCCTAGAACATGGTAGAAGAATTTGGAAGATGACATCAGGGCACATGGTATACACATGGTGGTCTTGAGTAAGATGTGAGGTGGACATGAGATAGTAGCATGGACTAACATATAACAGTATAAATAGGACTCTAATTTAGCAGAGACTCCTTGTCGAGTTCTCTTGTGCTTTTTCCCACTTGATTACTTAACTGAGAGCTTTACCACTTGTGTTATCATTAGACTTTGTGTCTAGTGGTTGCTACAACAAGTATTAGTAATGATAATAGTATAGGTAGTATCCAGAATTTGAATGGCTTGGTTAATTCCACATCAGATAGTGAATAACTCAGCTCCAGTCATGATGATATTGATAGCATGATAAATTGTCTTCTTGATATTGTTGGACTGCAAATAGACATGTGAATTCTAGACATGGTAATGTTGTTTTTAATGTTAGCATCAGAAACAACAATGACAGACTTAGGACACAAAGAAGCATTTGCAAAGATATCATTGAGTTTATGAAGATGAGTAGCCTTGCCTTTCTTGTCTTTGTAGTTTACTTGATGAAAAGAAAGATAACTAGAGAAAATATCAATTAATCTGAAACTAGGAGAAAATTTGCTATTAAGAGAATCAAATAAAGGAAAAACACCATTGAGATGATTGTTGGTGTCTATAATAGAACTCTTGATTTGAAATGCTGTTTAGAGATCATGTTTTTCAAGAAGAGATAATGAGGGCAAGACTTGTTAGCATGTCTGCTTTAAAAAAGGGATTTGATAGCATGATTTGATAGTAAAGCAAAGATCCTAAGTTAATGTCTACTGCTGAGTTTATGGAGATGTAAATAAATGGGAATTAAACCAGTAATAGCTTCAATTCCCAAAGTAGACAAAGTACAAAAAGTACCTAAGATCCACAAAGCAGCTCTTTGCTGCATTTTCCTGAGTTCCTTGAGAAAATATAAAAGAGGAGCTTTATTGAAGTACCACAACAGAAACTCATAGCACATGATAAGAATGATGTATATCCTATATAATAAATATTTTTGATAAGAAAGTAAGCCTTTTGTGGAGTTACCCAGCATTTTTATGCATTTGACTATCAATAATGCTTCATTTGAGTAGAAGTTGATGTGTTGTTGGAAAGACAATTTCTTGTTGAAGATAAATCCTAGGTATCTCCAGATGTCTTTAGAGCAAAGAATGGGTTCTCTAAGAGGACCAAGGTTAAGAGGAGAGAGATTGAAAGTTCTATGAGATCTAGAAAAGTGAAAAATCTTGGATTTTCTATGTTCAGTGATGAGTCCAAAATAATTGAGTAAAAACAAAATAATGTTATAACTACAAAAAAGAAAGGTGTTTGTTTTTTCAAAAGATTTTCTTGTGAGATGAGAAGACCATCATTTACAAAAGAAATAAATAATACTGGGATATTGAGATTTTTTGATCTTTTCTTGAAAATTAGAGAAATATAAAGAGTAGAAAGAATAGAAGAAAGAGTAGAACCTTGACCTATACCTACATTTATGTTGAAAAGTGGAGAAATAAGGTTGTTTCACATATACTGAGTTTTTCTACCAATTAAATAATTAGAAAAGAAAACAGAAACTTTAGGATCAAACCTAGCTTTGTCCAGGATGAGAGAAAGTAGTTGATGATTGAGAGAAGGAAAAAACTGGGTAATGTCACAAAGACCAGAGTATTCATTTGAAAATTCTTAACTTATTTTGAATGAATAAGATAAGTAAGAAAAACACCTGCATCCATGGTCTAGTATTGTTTAAGTCTACCTAGTTGATTAAGATGAACAAAGTTGTTTAAGATTGACTAGAACTGGAGTCTTTCACCAATGACTTTTTCAATAAGCTTTTCTAATGTGTTCAAAAGGACAATGAATCAAAACATTTTTAGAGTTACTGGTATCTAGGGGCTATGATTCAATTTTGGTAGTATATGATAGGTTTTCAAAAATGTCATATTTTATAGTAACAATAGAAAAATTTATAATGGAAGGATTAGCAAGATTGTTCAATGACAATGTGTGAAATTTGCATAGGTTGCTGAAGAGTGTGATTTTGAATAGAGAGCCTCAGTTTACAGTAAGATTGATGAAAGAATTGAACAAAATATTGGAGATGGAAACAAAGTTATTAACAGCTTTTCATCCATGGACAGATGAACAGATGGAGAGAATGAATTAAGAGCTGGAATAGTACTTAAGAATATACATCAATTATAAATAAAATAATTAGTCAGAATAGTTAGCAACTGTAGAGTTTGTCTTTAACAACAAGGTATATACAACAACAAAGTTATCACTATTTAAAGTTAACTATAGAAGAGAACTAAGGATGAGCTTTGAAATTCAAAAAAAGAGGAAGCATGCAAAAGCAGAGAAATTTGTAAAGAAAATGAATGAGATGCATGAGAAGGCAAAAGTAGTATTAAAAAAATTGCAGGAGGAAATAAAAAAATATACAGATAGAAATAAGAAGAAAGCAGTAAAGTACAAAGAGGGAGATAGAATGTTGAGTATGAAAGACTTGATATAGCAGATAAGGAATAAGGAGATGAAGAAGTTAACAGAAAAGTTTGTAGGGCTTTATAAAATAAAGAAAATAATATCAGAAAATGCAGTAGAGTTGGAGTTGCCAGCATCAATGAAAATTCACCTAGTAGTAAATGTGAGTAGGATAGCAATGTATCAGAAGCAAGTAGAGGGATAGAAAAAGACAGAGAGAAAGAATATAAAGTAGAGAAGATATTGAATAGAAGAGATGTGAGGGGGAAACCAAAGTATTTAGTCAGGTTGTAGGTGTATATGGCAGAAAAAGATACTTGGGAGAGGTTGGAAAACTTGGGTAATGTAATGGACTTAGTAGAAGAATTTGAAAAGAAGATTAGAGAAGAAGAGATAAGAAAGGTACAGATGAGAAAAGAAAAGGGGAAGAAAAGAGTGTTGAATCTGGAAGCAGAGATATTTAAGAGAAGTAAGTTACTGGAAAAGTATACAACAAAGATTTTATTTAGATAGGATGATAGAAAGTTTGAAGTCAAGTATTTGAAAAAGTTAGAAAGAGGTTGGGTGAGATGGAAAGAGAAAGAGAGGCAGAATCTTAAAGAGGGGTACTGTCATAGTACACTTGAACCCTTATATTTTATTTTGATTTTCTTTTCTTTCTCTTTGATTTAATTTTTCTTTTTCTTTTCTTTTCTTTTTCTTTTATTTCTTGTATAATGAAGAAGCACATGACTGCAGTCATATGATGCATCACATGATGTGATGTCATAGGTCTAGAATGCAGTAGAAAGAACTAGAATAATGACATTAAAAAGTATGGTTGCAACATGTTTACCTTGTAGTAATAGTATAGTAAACTTATAGACAATATATGTAGCTTAGGGTAGGACTTATAATAGTAGTATACATAGTGTAGGAATATATTGGAGACTCTTTGTATCACAAAATGAACTACCTACTTATTTGTGATATTTGAACCTTAGGTATACTTTCAGAGATTTAAAAGTAATTCAGAAGTTCAATAATGATGACAATAATGATTAAGGCCAATACAGATAATGAGGGATAATGATTGATGATTATTGATGAAAACTGATGATAAATGATATTATTAAGTCTGAGATCTAATTCTCAGATATAAAAATATTTATATAAAATAGTGATGGTCTGTATATAAGCTGTTTCTATCACATGATCAAAAATTATATCTAGTAGGGCTTTCATCTGTCAAAGCAGATGTCAGGCTAATTTCAGAAAATAACTAATTATGTCACTATATTGATATGCTTATATCTCTACAAATATTGATTTCTATATGATATATAATATATCATTAGAAACTATTTAATGAGTACTTTCCAATGTAACTTTGATCATAGGAATTTGTTTAGTTGTTTCTGAGATGATAGCTAATGAAACTTGCAGTTACTGATAGTCTGATATCTCAGTAATCTGTTGTTACTTTTGTATATCCCATATACATGTGAATAACCATTATTTGGGACTTTCCAGTGCAACTTAGTTTGTGAAAATCAGTTCACTTATTGTGGAGATACAAGCTGAATAAAGTTTGTGACACTTTATTAAGTTCTCTTATGATCTCTACAAGACTCTTGCAATATAAGACTACTTAAGTACACTGTTGATCATTTTAGTTAGTGGTTGCTACAGCACATATAGTAGTAGAGGCTTTATTATATTTTTTCACATTTTCTTCTTATTATATTATTCATGAACATTATACACTTTTCTTATAGTTT
>Ga0157358_1000526_pt1 | contig 15950 bp, 15 predicted proteins | sample AttcapACBM2_FD_111484 | JGI IMG/M metagenome (GOLD analysis project Ga0157358, IMG submission 111484) | Fungus gardens microbial communities from leaf cutter ant in Botucatu, State of São Paulo, Brazil - Atta capiguara ACBM2 | ecosystem: Host-associated > Fungi > Mycelium > Unclassified ... | reverse complement strand
GCTTTTATACATCTTATATATGTATAAGTAGCTTTTATTTGGAGCTTTCCAATACAACTTAGTTTGTGAAAATTAATCTACTAGTTATGAAGATACAAGCTGAATGAAGTTTGTGACAATGACTAACTCATATCTAACTTATGCATTCTCTTCCAGTATAAATTATTCTCTCTATTCTAATTATTAATCACTCTGAAAACAAATTTTCTTTATTCTAATAATTTTATAAACTCTCTAACAAGCTTCTTAGTTGTAAGAGAACTTGCCTTCACTCAAAATTCAAGCACCTAAATCCCACCAAATTCTGTAATATTCCTATTTCTTAGTAGTTAACACTCCTTAATCCCCACCATACTCTATAGACCACTCTCTATGATCAAACTTTATATCATGTCTCTCAATATTCTAATACTACTCTACTTTGGTTGTCACTGTTATGAGCTTCTTTTCTTTCTTAGTAATTCTTCTAAACACTTCTATCTGGGTTTCTCAACATCTAGTCACTATCATTCATCTGAACTTTCTTTTTAACTCTGTCAAGAAATTGCCTATCAACTTGAACTTTATCTTCCCTACTTTCATTTAGACTAACTTCTCTTTTAACCTTATTATTATAACTTAAGTATTAAGATGAAAGTTATACTCTTGTATTGAGCAATATAAGAGATCTCAATAGAGTTACTGCTACAAACATAGACTGTGGTCTGTGTTTACTACAACTAATCTACCCTAAAGTTCATATGCTATCCATAAGGCTAATATATTATTACTATGCTATATAATCTTATCAATTTCAGAACTTTTTATGACCTTTTCTATGTTATATATGATCATGTGACCACCCTGTGACAGGTGTCACTTATTTGTCACACTTTTTGACATTTGTATGACCATCACATATAACATCACATCACATTTTTTGTTTAAGTCCAAAATAATAAAAATAAAAATAAAATGGAAAATAAAATAAAAGAGAAAGAAAAATAGAATAAAGTCAAGTTAATTGTTCTCAGCTTTGACACTTATTTTAATATTGCATGTTATTATAAATTCTACTATCTGTCTTATCTTCCTACTAAATAAACTTTACTATCTCTTTTCATCTCTCTTAAGGCTTTTTCATTAAAACATCTCCTTCTTTCCTTAATACTGTTAAATATGCCTGTAGGACCATGACCTGCTCTATTTATTATATAATTAGGAGTTACAACTATTCTATTTGGTCAACAGATACTTATTATTATGATTCTAAGCTTAGCTCAGGTTGCAACTTAGGCAGAGACTTGAGAAAGAAGTAAGAAGATAATCAATTAGTAAAGCATAAAAATACATATCTGTATCTACTACTATATATACTTAATGACCATAAGAAATAAGTATGATATCCTTGAGAAATCAATGAGAAAGAGAGAAGAAATATATGAAGATGTATCTACTACTACATAAGATGCTGACTGATAAAATATAAGGAAAATAGAAGGCATAGTAAATATGAGTCAGAAGTGAAACAAACCCCAATACTTATCCAACACAAGGCAAACATCTGTAGAATATAAGACATAGATCATAGTAATCATAATAATACTTCTATTTTAATGTTTATATTTCCATAAACTCATTTAATCTAGAAATGTCAAGTCCTCAACCACATATGATACCACTAACTTCTTAGTAGGTCTAATTGTTGTGGCAAGCACTAGACACAAAGTCCAATAGTAGCACTACAAGTAAATCTCTTAGTAGGAATATCTAGTAGGGAACATGAGTTGTGTATTCATAAGAGAACTCAACAGGGAACCACAACAGTATTTTACCTACTATTTATATAAAGTCCTCATGGTCCATGCTACGACTTCTCTACACCTACCCTAATGTCCATGCCCTGTCCTCATGTCCATTATTCATCTACCATGTGTCTACCTCAAGGCCACTATGCCATGTCTATGTGCCCTGACATCATACTCTTTAATCTCCATCATACATGCATGCACCATGTGTATACCATGAGGAACTCATGCTGTTAACATGTTCCTTGACATCACTCTATTTCTAGACTCTTCCCGATCCTTCCAGACCACTCTAGGCTTATGACATCATGTCATGTGACTTCCCAGTCATGTGCCCTCTCTCTCTCATTGTAGACTAATAATAACACTACTGTCTATATCTTAACCCTAACCCTACCAAAGTCTGTCCACATGCTCGTCTTATAATACTAATAACCATTGTTCCTCATAAATTTAATGCAATATAGAATAGTTCATGTGGTAATCCTCCTAAATACATTTCAATTGGAAATTCTTGACAACTTGTATCTAAATTGTTATTAGGTCTTCTTTCCATGAGTGTTGTCTAAAATTAAGTTTGAATGATGTATACCCTGTGGTTGAGTGTTTCTTGTTGTTGTACTGGAATTCCACTGCTAGTAACTATTCTGTCCAGTTGTCTTTCTGATAATTGACATAATGCTATAAGAAATACTTCAATAGTTGATTTCCTTTATTTGACCATTAGTTTGAGGATGGTATACTGTTGACAATATCTATTTCATTCCTAGTGTCTTGCTTAAGTCTTCCATAAATCATGAAGTAAATTGGGGTCCTCTATCACTAAGAATCTTTTTTGGTACTCCATGAATTTTCCATATGTCATTTCTGTAAATTTTGGCTATTTCCTCTAATGATACTGCTATTATTGTCCTAAGTCTGATTATCTTTGTAAACCAATCTACTATAACCACTGTTGTATCCTTATCATTTGATCTTGGTAGTGATCCAATAATGACAATACTGATTTACTGCCATGTTACTTGAGGTATTTCCAGTCAGTGAAGTTCTCCTACTTTCTTCATGGGCTATACTTTGTTCTATTGGCATTTATGACATCCTTGAATATATTTCTAGATATTATTTCATATTCCTGGCCACCAATAATTTCTCTTGATTAACTTGAGCATTCTTTGTTGTCTTGGATATCCTACATCTGCTGGTTCATAGTTGTTCTGTAGTATTTGTTCTTGAATTTCCTGGTTATTTGATATATGGATCTTTCCCTCCATGTATACCACTCCATTATCTTCTTATACTTGACCATTCTCTTTTTCCAGTTCCTTCTGAATTTTTTATTCTCTTGTATTGTTCTTTTGAATTTCTTCTAATAGTATAGTTTCTTCTACCATCCAGTTTCCTCTAAATATTACTATTTCAGCTTCTGTACTCATTCTCCTTGTTCATTCTTCTTGTCTAAATAAGTATTGTTTCTATTTTATCAGAGCTTCCACTATGGCTAGTAATTCTTTATCATATATCTTATAATTTCTTTTAGCTGTCTGTATTGTTCTTGATAAAAATACAATTGGTTTCCATTTTCCTTCTTGTTCTTGAGATAGAACTTCCACAATAGCCTGTTTTGATGTGTCAGTTTTCACTCTGAATTTTTCTTTTCTTCTAAATAAAGTGAGTACCAGTTGACCTGTGATTTTTTTCTTTAGTTCTTTGAATGTCTCTTGGCATTCTTCTTTCTATTTCCAGTTTTTATTTTCTTTGAGTTTGTTGAGAGGTTTTGCTATATGACTGAAGTTCTTGATAAAGTGTCTATAAAAATTCACAAACCCTAAAAAGCTTTCCACTTCTTTTATCTTGGTAAGTATTGTCCATTCTTTGATAGCCTTGACATTGTCATTTTTCATCTGTACTTTTCCTCATCCAACTATCACTCCTAGAATATGTATTTCTTTGGCATTGAAGTTGTACTTTAATCATTTAAAGTATAAATTGTGTTTTTCTACCATATTCAAGAATTATATTGTTTTCTAGTTCCTTCTTGGTCTTGGTAGGTATTTAAAATGTCTCTGAGTATTGCATTATCTGAGAACATAGAAGGCAGATCAGAATGATCTTTGACTTTGGCTTGTGTGCTATGCCTCTACTAGTTGTATAGGTTACATATTTTGGAACAGGACTTGAAGACTTAATGGATAGAGAACTACCAAAAGATGATGAGATATGTCATTGCCAAAACCAGAAGTAGTTGCTAGTTTTAGTCAATTTTCAAGATAACTATTATAGTATAAACTACTAGATTATATATACTAGGTATGCTATCTAAAGTAACTATCTAGAATTTAAACTACTAAGCAAGTTACCCTAGATACTAGTGATCCTCAGATGTTAGTAGATGGAGGTCCATGGATTTAACAAAGACTAGCAAAGACATCTGAGGTAGAATAGAGAGGTGTGATCTGCAATAGAAGAAGTTGGGGAGTACAAATAAGGGAATGGAGGTTATCTATAAGTTAGAATAGACATGGTTGGAAGATGGGATATAACAAATCCAAAGTACATCAATTTCAGTTTGAATAGTTCTTTGTTTGTTAAGAATGCCACTTTCTATTTGTTTTCTTCTTTGATTTGTACATTATTATATTCCCAGATAAGATCCAGTTTTTTAATTACTTCTTCAATCAGTGATAATGGTATCTTGTCCTTTATTGTATGCTGATTCAACTTTCTGTAATCTTGTACTAATTGTAGAGATTTGTCCTTTTTTGGAATATAAAAGCATAGTGTTATATATCTTGAACTTAATTCTACTATTAATCTTATCTTGAGCTGTTTTTCTAGTCATTGATTTAAAGCTTCATCTTTTTCAACCATTATTGCATAGGCTTTGGCATTTAACTCCTTTGGTACATCTTCTAGAAGATTGATCTTATGGTCTCATTCTCTTCTTTCTAGTAGTTTCTTAAATTTATTTTTGTTAAACAAATATATGAATAGTTGGATATATTCTAGTAAATTCTCTGAATAAGTTAGATTTAGTTCCTTGCTTATCTTCTAGTGTCTTTTTATCCATTTCTTCCATTGGTTTCATTTTTCTAGTTCTTAATATAAATACAATATTCTAATATTGCTTTTTGCATTTCTTTAGACATCTTGTAAACTGTATTATTTCTTTGTCTCAATATATCTCTGGGTTGTGTTTAACTAACCAGTCATATCCCAAAAACATGTCTATACTATTTAAGTTTATAACTACTACATTAATTTTCTCTGTGTATCTATTGATCTCTAGTTTTAGTAGTGTACTTCTTTCTTCTTGGTTCTATCTACATTGAAAACCTCAAATAATGTGTCTATTGGTTATGTTTTGATTTTTCCTTCCTTTACCAGTTGATTATCAATTCTAGTATGGATACATCCTAAATCAACTAGTGTTTTGAGCCATTATTTTTTTCTATTTGATATTCCACTTTATTATACTTGTAATACTTGCTTGTTTCTTTCTTTTTCTTTGGTTTTTTACAATCCTTCACTATATGTCTATTGTTGTAGCAATCAATACCATAATAGCAAAGGCACACAAACTTATATAAAACCAGTATATTTCTATTACTCTCATATTGAGATTTATAAGAGGAACTCAACAGAGTTCCTACTACTACAATATATACTATTTATACTAATACATCATGATCTGTGCTCTGCACTAGTTGTCCTACTCTAAAGCTATATGTACCATTTATAAGTTTACTATGCTTCAACCATAAGGCAGACATACCATAGTTATATCTCCTGCTATCATCATACTAGAGAACTTTCTACTATCTTTTAGATTTATAATGTCACCTCATGTGACATATTCATGTGCATCTATTACATAATCCTCCATTGCTAAATAAAAGAAAACTAACAGAAAACTAAAATTAAAAGAAAAGAATAATAAAAGGAATAAACTCTGTAAAATCAAAGTATAATAATATTAAAAGAAATACCATCCAAGACTGTATGATAACATCTATAGACATTGTAGTTGAAGTATATAGGCTTCTTATCTTTATTATAGTCATTTTTGAACTTTCCAATATCCATAGGCTCTCTTCTTCTCTTATAGATAATTTCTGATTTTATTTATAAAATCTATAATGTGCTTCTTTTTCTGCTTGAACATTTTGATCTTCTATTTGGCATCTACTGCCTTACTCTTGTCACTAAATACTATCTTAACTTCTTTAACAAAATCATTCCAATCCTAAATGTTATTTTCTTTAGCATAGAGATTTCTACTATACCTCTTCTAAGTTGGACTAGTGTTAAAGGCAAATCACACTTGCTGGGTTATCTGCAATGGCAGCATAAAAGAGGAACTTAGCATGTTAAGTAACAAGAAAGAGCCAGAAGTAATATTATGCAGATAAGATAATCTTAGTTTTAATGAATGATGTTATATTGAAGTTCAGATGGAAAGGTATGAGTGTGACGCAATTCAAGTTGATTATTAGACTGAAGAATAATACATTATAACTATATTCTGAAATACAGAAGTAATGATCTAATAATATTTACTCTGTGTATACTCTGGGTAGTCAGTTACTCTGAGGATTGTCATTTGGACTCCATGAATTGATGAGAAATGTAGGATTAGGGTCTTTGATTCTTTGATTGATGGTAGTTGAAATTGAAATGTTATCTATACTGAAAGCATAAATGTTGGAGGATATGTGATAGCTAGTACTGCTATGATTTTGTCATCTATTGCTATAACTTGAAAAATAATTGGATTCCTCTCTACCAGTCTTCAAACTTTGTCCAGTTACTATTGAATTACTCTGGGTCTGAAACCATACTCTTTAACATAACTGCTTATATTATCTCATTATATACTACTGGTATAGATACTGTCAACATTTCTTTTAATGCTAGTTCTGTAGTTCTGTTTTCATCTAAGATATAGTCTTTAGTAATCTTTAATGATATCATATTCCATGTTCTGACCTCATCCATTATCTTAACCTATGAATAACTACCTATCCTCATCTGCACTTCCAAACCTCTTCTGGTGCAAATTAGACCTGTTTATTTCATTTCAGATGTTCTCATTAGTCTAAGACAACTTTATAGATCTCTCTCTCTTGATATCCAAGGAATGCAAGTAATCAGGGTAACTTACTTAGTAGTTACATTTGAGATAGCTATCCTAGGTATACTAACTAGTATATAATCCAGTAGTTTATATTGTGGTAGTCATCCTAAAAATCAACTAAAACTAATACCTCTTTTTTAGTGTTAACAACAACACATCTTGCCATCTTCTGGTAAACTTCCACTCTCTAAGTCTTCAGTTCTCAATCTGAAATATACAACCAGTGTGATTTGTAGAAATACAGCATATAAGCTGAAGCTGAAGGTTGTTCTAATCTGTTTTCTACATTCTTAGATAATATATAGTTACTTAATTCTGGACTATTGAGATGCCTCTTCTAAATCTTGGACTAACTACTACTCTAATCAAAGTATAAAGTATTTTGACTTAAGAAAGTTGTTTTATTCTAGATGATGTCTTAAAAATGTATACTGTTCTCTTATATATATATATTATAAGAAAAACTATAGTATGAAGCTAATAAGAAGGAAAAATACAAGTATACTACTTAATACTGCTCAATTCAACAATGAGTATGTCTAGAAGGATGTTGTAGCAACCACTTATCACAATGACAAATGATCACACAAGCAAGCAAATCTCAAAAGCAGATATAATGTGGGTAGTTCACAAGAGAACTTGATAAGGAGTCTCTGCTAAATTAGAGTCCTATATATACTAAATACATCTAGTCCATGTTACAATCTCATGTCCGCCTCATTTTCTACTCAAGGCCACTATGTTGTATACATGTGCCCTGATATCATCTTCTAGATCTTTCCACTATGTTCCAGGCTTATGATGTCACATCATGTAACATGTCATGTGACTGCGATGTCACATGCCTCTTCATTGTCACTAAAAAGAAAAAGAAATTCAAAAGAAAAGAAATATAAAATCAAGAAAAATAGATAAAAGAAAAAGAAAAATGTTAGTGTCAAAGCATTCTATAACAAAGGAGGTCTAAGCTTGGTCCTTACTATAAAAAGACCTATTACTTGGCCAAAAACTGAAATTCAAACATTACCAATATCTATTACCAACCCTGCAAATTTCTCCTCTTCTAAGTCTTAAGTCTTGATCCTGCTACTAATCCTATATAGTTTGCTAAGTCAACTCTGTTAGACTTCCATCAAGTATTATTCTTGTGGTAATCATAACTCTTTCCTTCTACTACTGTTCAATCAGCTCTTATCAATCCACAACATTTTAGATCTTTCTATTAGAGCTCCTGACCATCTGGTATAATTATTCTATGGTTAGATTAGCAATGTTTCACTTGATGTTACACTTGATTAATATTAGGTATTTGGAAGTAATATACTTAGAATTTCTTTGAAGATTGTAAACTCTACATAATCTATAGACTTTGCCCAGTTACTCTAACACTCATTATCCATGGTCAGTATTTTAGTAGTAACTACCAATCTCTCAAGCCTATAATACAGCTAGTTTCTTCTTAGCCAAGGGTTATGCTGCCCCTAGCTAAAAATGAAAAGAGTAGGAGAACCTTGTGCTTGGTAGTTTTAGAAAAAGATATTAAGTTCAAATCCTATTACTTAAGCTTTTGGTGTTGGAACAAAAGCATTCTATATATATTAAGTGATACAACAAAGAACTTGATGGAGTTTTTACTACAATCTAGTCTACTTTTTATACTTTAAGTAGTACTCCATTCACATTTATATTAATCTTGTTAAAAATCCTCAAAGTGGACTTAGCCATTTCTATTTTTAGGATTTTTATCACTTCTTTTCAATTTCTCTTTTACTTTATAAGTTTTCTTGTTTTCTTCTTCAGACTTAGTTAAGAAGCATGCTATAATATTATATATAATAGTCACAAATATTATAAAGTATGATGTAAGCATGACATATATCTTATACATGTCACATGTTTCACAGTCACAGTCACACTGTCATGTAACTTGGTAGAACTACTAGAAGGACTAGATATATGTAAGGAAACCTGGCTTTTCATCTGACTTTTCCTCATACTCAGCCAAGCAAGCTCTCTTAACTATGTATTCTACAGACTTTCCTATGACTCTCCTGTACTCTGCAAGCTTTGTTACAGACTCTAATACAACCCATACCTCTGAATACTGTTGCTGAATCTCTAGACTTTACTATCCTAGATCTTAAATCCTATATTCAAACCCTGTTCTTTTAGTAAGACTTTCTGGACCTCTGATTTACTACCCTCTGTCACTCCAAATGTGCCCTGCATTTTTGAATAATGTTCTAGATACTTTAACTCAAGTTTTTAACCACTTGTGTACTATTTATTCTTATTAGATGTAGTTTACACCTTGTTATTTGAAGCCCATAAGTAAGCTCCTAGAAATCAGATTAGCAAGCATATATTATCAAGATACACAGAATATAGATGTTAAAATACCTTTTAGCTTTAGCTTATATGTTATACCTTTACTAGTTATATAGGTTACATATTTTGGAAGAGCTCCTTAGAGAGATTTGCAGAAGATAAGTTCACAAAAGGTGGCAAGATGCATTGTTGCCAACACTATCTTCTAGTGTTATTTTTGGTTGATTTTCAGAATAAGTTTTACAGTATAATTACCAGCTTATATACTAAGTATCTTATCTAGAGTAGTTATCTAGAAGTGAAGAATGTAAGCAAGTTACTCTAGTTCTGGATAGTCCTTAGATGTTGGAATAGAGATTCATGAAGTTGTCAAGAAGTCCACTAAGGATGTCTGAGGTGGAATGGAGAGAGTATATTATGATTAAAGTCTCATGTTCTACAGATGTTTGTCTTGTATTTAACATGTTTGAAACATGTGCTGAGGTTTGTTTCATTTTTGACTCATATTTACTATGTCTTGTATTCTCCTCATATTTTATTAGTCAGCATCTTATGTAGTAGTAGAAACATTCTTACGTTTTCCTTCTTTTTCCCTTATTGTTTCCTCAAGAATGCTATATATATATTTTTATAGTCATTAGGTATATATAGTAGTAGATACAAATATGTATTCTTACACTTTACCTTTCTTGAGTCTTTTTCCTAAGTTACAACCAAAGCCAAGCCTAGAACTGTAATATTTAGTAAAGTATTGTCAGATTCATCTTGCAAAAGGAGTATATTGTGGTTAGACTACTAGGACATTATAATAGTTAGGCTATTGGAGAAATATAAAAACAGCATTTGTAGTAGAACTACAAGTGAATAGTTAATCTATTAGAAGAACAGCAACAAGATGATATTGTAGCAGATATTATAGACAGAACAAACAAGACAGATCCAGACTATTGTGGTAGAAATTACAGATAGACAAGACAGACAGATATAGTCAAGGAACTATAGTGATTGAGGAGATATTAGAATCATTGAAGATTACTGAAGATTATGTCTTGGACAAAAACAAAACTATAGAACTAGCATCAGAAGAAATATCAGCACCTATACTAGCAGTACATAACAAAATAACACAGGCAATAATGCCAAAGAGTATGATCCCAAACCCAGAGTAGTTTGATAGTGACTAGACAAAGTTTGAAGACTAGTAGAGAGAAATCTAATTATTTCTCAGGAGTAACTGAGTTATAGCAACAGACAACAAGATTACTGCAGTATTAGCCTGACTTAGAGGGGATGTAGTAGGAATCTATATGCAAAATAAGATTGACTAAATGAAAAAAGACAATGTCTAAGACTGGAATAATTTTGTTAAAGAGATTAAGACAGTATTCAGTAACAAGAGCAAAGTAGTATGAAAATTAAAACATTTAAGCAGGGAAAGAAGCATATTACAGACTTTACAATAGAGTTCAGAGCATTGGCTATGAAAGCTGAAACAGATAATATGTATACAATCTTTTATTGAAGAAAAATGTTAGAAACAACATTATTACAACTATATCCTACTTATAGTGGCCACAAGGTTACTTAAAGAGTGGAAGATAGCAATTACATTGGTTGGACAGGAATATAAATCTATAGAAGACAAACAAGACTACCAAACAGGATCAGGAATTATCTATAGAGGAAGAGTATTATAGCAATCACTAACTAAGATATTTAATGGCTCACTAAGTGGTCTTATAACAAAGAATCTCATGGAGACCACAAGAAAACTCAACAAGGAGTTTCCAATGTATTGCTATCCTATTTATACTACTAGTATATAGTCTATACTAACAATAAATAACTCTACTCTAATATCTATATGCCAGCCATAAGATAAATATGCTATAAATGTCATAGTACACTTGAAACCTTATATTTTATTCTAATTTTCTTTAATTTGATTTTTCTTTTTCTTTTCTTTTCTGTTTCTTTTTGTTATGATCTTAAGTCTGAAGAGTTAGACCAAAGAACAACTTTGAATTGAATAATTACAAGAGAACTCAATGGTTCCTAAGTATAAACTATTCTACCTTATATATCACAGACTATGGTCTGTACACACACTACAACTAATCTACTCTAAAGTACATGTGCTTTTCATAAGGCCAACATACTGTTACTATGTTATATGATATTATTTGTTTCAGAATCTTCTATAATCTTTTTTGTATCATGTGATTGTGTGATAGTTGTGCTAGGGATGGTAATGGTACACTACAACCCTAACCCCAAGTCAAAAATAAAATAAAATAAAATTGAAAAAGAATAAAAAATAAAAGAGAAAATAAAAACCAAGTCTTACATTTACAATTTTGATACTTTCATTTTCTTAGATGATGAAGAGGTATGTGACTGCAGTCACATGATGTGATGCCATAGGTCTGGAACATAGTAGAAAGAGCTAAAACAATTATGTCAAGGGCATGGCTATAGTATATTTATCTTGTGGTAATGGTATGAAGAATTTATAAATAACATATATACTTTAGGAGAGGACTTGTAATCATAGTATTAGTATAGAAATACATTGGGAACTTCTTGTCAAGTTCTCTTATGATCTTTACAAGACTCTTTGTAATATAAGACTACTTAGTATGCTATTAACTGTTTTGGTTAGTAGTTATTACAATAATAAATATACATCTTGACATTATTCTTTCAGTCTCTTTTCCAATGTTCTAGGCCTATGACATAATGTTATGTGAAGCATTATGTGATCATGATCACATATCTTTTCATTATCTAAGAAATCAAAGAAAATTAAAATCAAAATAAAATATAAAAGTCCAATATCATATGTCAGGTTCAACCATTCAGAAGATATATCCCTATGATGATGCTGTCATCTCAATATCTATGAAACAAGCCTGTATTCTGTAATAGCCACCCTTCTTACAACATATTTCTGTAGCAGTGATACAACAATCTAGCTATTCAGTCTTCTATAATGGAAATACTCCTATCTTACTCAGTCTTCTATGGCAGAGTTCTCCTATCTTACTCCTGTCAGTATCTCACCACTGAGATCTCTGCTTGGTGCAATATACTGAAACCTGGTTATCTTTTATAAGACTAGTAGATAATTAATAAAGATAATTCTTATTGAACTTGATCTCTAGTATTCAATAACAACACATCAAATTAGTACTTATCTCTATCTTGAACTTTATTTAATCCTCTAAAGTTGTGACCATATAGCAGATAGATAGCACAGTACATAAGCTGAAGCCAAGGTTATTCTACAAGTTTGCATTACCAAGCCAACCCCATAGACTTTCACCTCCTAGTATGAACCATGCCTGACATCCAAGCATATCATAACAAAGAGGAATATCTATAGATATTGTAAAATATAAATATAATACAACAAAGATGGGAAACCTAGATAGATACTTCAATTACAATGTATATGGATATATAGCAAAAGATTATAGAAAGCCAAAGAAGGAGAAAGAGACCAGAATATTGGAAATAGATTAGACAACTCACAATTCTCTATTTGGATGATTACATAACATAGACAAGACTTTATATTTTGTTTCTTTTATCTGCCATATCTTAGTACTGTCCATATTACTGAAATGAGAGTATATGCTATTCCCTTCCTATATTAATATTATTATCACTAATCATAGTTTATAGTATATCTGTTATTCTTAGATCATCACACACTACCTATCACCACTACTTAACACAGGAAGTATTACAAATGTGACAAAGTAAAACTCCTCACAAAGAACTGTAGGTCAGGATAAAAGAGAAAGAACAGAAGCATACAGAAAAAATCAGACAATGAAGAAGACAACAACAAAGAGGAGGGTTTTGTCAGAGGTTTAGAGTAGGCATAGTATAACAAACCTCTGTATATAATAAATTCCTAAAAAAATATGTTATTCCACAAAGAAGAGGTAACAAAGAGAGAGAACTCAATATATGCACAAATATGAAAACATTAAGTGAAAAGAAACTATGGCTCAAGGCATTAGTCAACTCAGAGTTTACCTATACTGCAATTGATAAACAACTAGTGAGAAAAGAAAGAATTGAAACAGACCCAATAGACAGATCATTTGAAGTTTTCAATACAAATAGAACAAAGAATAGAGAAGTAATGAAATTTACACCACTTAAACTAGAGATCAATGGACACATAGAAAGAATTGATGCAGTAGTAATAAACTTAAACAATACAGACATGTTCTTAAGATATCACTGGTTAGTCAAGCATAATCTAGAAGTTAATTGGGATAAAGAAACAATATGGTTTACAAAACATCCAAGAGAGTACAAAACACAATATTAAGACATTATGTTTACATCAAGGACTAGGAGAATGAAACTAGTGAAAGAAATGGATAAAAAACATCAGAAAATAGGCAAGGAACTGGACCTAACAAATTCAGAAGATTTACCAGAGTACATTCCACTGTTTATACATTTATTCAATGAGAAGAAATTTGAGAAGTTACCAGAAAGAAGAAAATAGGACCATGAAATCAATCTATTGGAAGATGTGCCAAAGGAGTTAAATACCAAAGCTTATACAATAGTAGTCAAGAAAGATGAAGCTTTAAATCAGTGGCTAAAAGAATAGCTCAGAGCAAGACTAATAGTGGAATTAAGTTCAGGATATACAGTACTATACTTTTATATTTCAAAGAAAGACAGATTCCTACAACTAGTACAGTACTGTAGAAAATTGAACTAGTACATAATCCAAGACAAGATGCTATTACTACTGATTGGAGAAGTAATTGATAAACTTAAAGATATAGAATACTTCAACAAACTAAATCTTATCTAGAAGTATAACAATGGATAAATCAAAGAAGGAGACAAATGGAAAGTGGCATTCCTAACAAACAAAGAACTATTAAAACTGGAAGTGATGTATTTTGGATTATGCAACTTTCCAGTGATATTTAAATGGATAATAAATAGTACATTCTGAAAGCTTTTATGTTACAATTTAAGACTTATAGAGTGAAGCTAAGAAAAGAATTAGGATTAACATAAGAGAACTTAATAGAGTTTTAAGTACAAAGTGTTTACCTTATATACACTAGCTAGTTGGTCTGTGTGAGACCTTATCTAACCTACCCTAAAAACCATGTGTAATTCATAAAATCAACATGTTGTAAACATGTTGTATAACATTATTATTCTGGAACCCTATATAATATGTAATATTATACTAATCTCTAATCCTAAGTCTAAAAATATGAAAATAAATAAAAATGAAAATAAATTAAGTCCACTATTTTCAATTCTAACATTTTACATAAAGGAGTATTAGCAAATTAAATGAATGACTTTGTAATACTAGCTAAGACTAAAAGAATTAGAAGGAAAAACTATATAATTATTAAAGATAGCAAAGAAACATAATCTCTGTTTCAAATCGCCAAAGTGTGATTTCAATGCCAAAGAAATATTTATTCTAGAAGTGGTAGTTGGATATAGAGAAGTATATATGAAAAATGACAAAGTCAAGACAGTCAAAAAATAAAAAATATTTACTAAAATAAAAGAAGTAAAAAGCTTCTTAGGGTTCACAAATTTCTATAAACACTTTATCAAGAACTTCAGTTATATAGCAAAACCTCTCAATGAACTCAAAGGAAAGAAAGAATGGAAATAGGAAAAAAAACACTAAAATGTTACAATTACAAGATCTTAAAGTAGATTAAGTAAAAGAACTTTGTATTAGGATAAATATAAGATAACTTGGCAGAGTTCGTAATACAAACTTATCTATATTATATATGCTAGGCTACTGGTCCATACTATAGTACTATTAACCTACTCTAAAAACTATGTGTTATCCATAAGATCAACATATATCAAATATATTACAATAATATTATTTCTTTCTAGAATCTTCTACTATATTCTATTATAATATGTAATTGTATAACTGTGTGATAGTGACCAAATGTGTGACAATCTGTGACTGTAACATGTAATGTCATACTAATCCTAACCCTAAGTCCCAAAAATAAAATAAAAGTAAAAAATAGTTAAGTCTAATATTTATGATTCTAACACAAAAGATATTTAAAAAGCTAAAGAACAAAATTACTAATCAACCAATACTTACTCTATCTAAAAGAAAAGAAAAATTCAGAGTAGAAACTGGTATATTAGAACATGCTATTAGAGAAGTCTTATCTCAGAAACAAGAAGGGAAATGAAAACCAATTGTATTTTTATTAAGAACAATACAAGTAGTTAAAAGTAACTATGAGATATATGACAAAGAACTATTGGCTATAGTAGAGACGATATCTATTGAATATTATAGAAAAGTTTGAAGTCTGAACAGATCACAAGAATCTCAAGTATTTCAGAAAACCATACAAACTCAATAAGCAACAAGCAATATAGTATTTCAAGCTACAAAATTACAACTTCATTTTATAACATATTCTTGAAAAAACAAACACTAAAGCAGATATTCTGTTAAGAAAGAATTAAGTAAATATAAAGAAAGACAATAAGAATATCAAGATACTCAAGAAAGAATTATAAAAAAGGAAAATAAGCATAGAGGCTAAAATAGCCATATTTAGAAGAAATCAGATGGTAGAAGAAACTATATTGTTGGAAAAAATCTCAAATGTCAACACAAGAGAACAAGAAGTGTAGAAGGAGTT
>Ga0157358_1000525_pt1 | contig 15951 bp, 11 predicted proteins | sample AttcapACBM2_FD_111484 | JGI IMG/M metagenome (GOLD analysis project Ga0157358, IMG submission 111484) | Fungus gardens microbial communities from leaf cutter ant in Botucatu, State of São Paulo, Brazil - Atta capiguara ACBM2 | ecosystem: Host-associated > Fungi > Mycelium > Unclassified ... | reverse complement strand
GAACTCAACAAGGAGTTCCTGCTGTATTGCTACCCTATTTATACTATTACAGATGGTCTGTGCTATAACTACACTTCTACTGTGCATCCTACTCTAAAGTCCATGCATCATCCATGAGTGCACTATGTGTACACCATGTGGTAGCAATGTGGTTAACATGCTCCTTGATGTCATCATCTAGACTCTTCTAGCCTATAAACTTTTCTAAGTCCTTTTAGACTGCTCTAGGCTTTATGATATAATGACATGTGACTTCCAGGTCATGTGACTTCTCTCTCTTGCTATAGACTAATAAAATAATGTTCTTCCACTAATATATAAGAAAATCTCTTCCCATACTTCTTCATCTTATAATATACCATTGATATATAGGATAACATTATTATTTCCAGAACTTTCTACAATGTTTATGTGACAGTGATAGTGACCATGTCATGTGATGTGTGACTGATGTGTCATATGTGATGTCACACTAACTCCTAACTCTAGATCTCAAAATATAAAATTAAAATTAAATTAAATTAAAATGAGAAAGGGAATAAAAATAAATAGAGTCTATTATTTGATACTATTCTAATGTACATCTACAATATTATCACAAAATAAACAACTTACTTATTTGTAATATCTAAACCTTAGATAAAGTAATTCAAAATTTGAATTCAAGATGATAATACAAAATATCAATAATATTAATAATGATTGATGACAAAGGTAATTTATATTGTTAAGTCTTGAGGTCTAATTCTCAAACACATAGATTTATATACAAAAATATAATAGTCTGTGCAAGCTGTTACTATTATATAATAATTACCTACTATTACTACTTGATGGAAGCTGACAGCTTTTATAGCAGCTTTCAGGCTAATTTCAGTAAGAGTATTTATCTATACTAGATGAGATTAGGAAGTATGAACCAGTATAAGAGTATTGCTCAGAAAAAGATTAGATAAGGCCAAATTAATATGTAATATTATAACAACATAACTATGAAAATAAAATGATTGCACTAATATAACTGGAAACATCAAATAATAGAACTATCTAGAATACTTATCTATAAGAGGCCAATACTTACATTCTAAGTACAGAGTTTTGTTATAGATTTTGATAGAGTTTGGCAATGGAAAATAGAGTTTTCTGGGCTTTAAAAAGAGATACTGAGAGTATGAAAGAGCTGGTCTCCTTATAGTACTTGTATATAAAATGTGAATATATATATAATTACTTAGTATAAAGGAAAGAATCAGAAGGTTAAGAATAGAGACTGTGATAGACTTAGCTATTAAAAGAGTAGCAGAAATTGGATATATGTTATAATTATTATTACTTTTATGATTTGCTTTCTTATTATTATTTATTAGCTCATATAGTAGTCAGGTTTTCTTATTATCTTCTCCTGACTTCTTATTGTTTTCCCAAGGATACTTTTTTTGTTTCTTATGGTCAATAGATACATATAGTTATAAATACAGTTCTGCATCCTTATACTTTATCTTATTATTTCTCTTCTCTCTTCTCAAGTCTTTGTCTAAGTTGTAACCTAAGCCAAGCTTAGAATTATAACAATGTAGAAAAAGTAAAAATACTCAATGGAGTAGAGTATAGAAAAGTTGGAAATAGAACTAAAGTTTGAGAATGAAATAAAATCTGGTATTAGTCTTCTTACATGATTTTTTTAAGAGCATGCCTTATTATTACAACAAAAGTAGTAAAGCTAAAGATTTTATAAGTATATATTTTATACAGTTATATTTGTCAAGATCGCAGAAAGTGGACTTAGTTTCTTTTTATTTTTTGTCCTCACTTTTATTTTATTTTTGATTTATTTTCCATTTTCCTATTTTTAGAACATAGGATTAGGGTTAGTGACAACATCACTCAGTTACACATTAGTCACATCAGATGACACAGTGACAGTCATAGTCACAGTCATGAGACACATGAAAGAATATAGAATATTTTAGAAGAGATAATGTTATACAATGTGTGATATACATGTTGACTTTAAGGCATACATATAGTTGTTTAGGGTAGGCTATAAATAGCTCACACAGACTATTAGGTATTTGTATATAAGGTAGACTATCTTGTACAGAGTTCTCTATCGAGTTCTCTTGTGTTAATTCTAATATAAGCACTTTCTTAACTAACTCTAAGGTTTTGAAGTTGTAACAATATTCAGATTTTTGTTTTCTTTATTTAGTTATTTATCTCATCAAGTATTCATAACAGTTACATAAATATAGCCACATGAAGTCACATTGATGTGACATTACAAGGACACATAAAAGATACATGACTATAATCACATAATATTATATTATAGACTTTAGAGTAAGAGTCAAAGTACTGTACATAGATTATATATAAGTAGTAGCTCAATCTAATGAAACATCTTGTTAAGTTTTTATAATCCTCACTAATGTTGCTATAACTTAGTAGTAGCTATACTCAGTTATACAATTTTGATTAAATAAATACAGTATCTTGTTATATTTTGATATAGCCACATCTATCCCAACCATGGATAATGCCAGTTCCCTTATCTAGTATAGATCAACCTCCTTCATCCTATATTAATCACTTCTCAGATATCTTTGCTAGACTTTTCAATAACTTTATGAATCTTCATACTTATATATGAGAACTATCCAAGATTAGGATAACTTGCTTACAGTCTCTATTCCCTAAATAACTATCTCAGATAAAATACTTAGTATATAAACTAGTAGTTATACTGTTACAAACTCAAGTTCTTAGAGTTGGACAAGTGAATGAACCTTGTATTGGGTTAATACAAGAGAACTTGATAGAGAACTTTGTATAGGATAGTCTACCTTATATACTAAAACCTCATGGTTTGTGCTAACTACTTCTAGCCTACCCTAAACAGCCATGTGTTTGCCTTAAGGTCAACATATATTGCACATGTTGTATGATGTTATCCTTTTAGAACCTTCTATATTTTTTTATGCATCTTATAACTTGTGACCATGTCATCTGATGTGATTGATGTGTGACAACATGATCTGGTCATCCTAATCCTAGTTCTAAGAATAGAAATAAATATAAATTGAAAAGAAAATAAAAATAAAATGAAAATGAAAATAATTTAGAGTCCACTGCTTTCAGTTTTGATATATACTTATTCTGAAAATCAACCAAAAATAGCACTCTTATCCAGTGTTGGTAACAACATATCTTACTACCTTCCAATAGACTTGTCTTCCAAAGTTTCCTAAATAACTCTTCTAAAATATACAACTAGTACAACTAGTAAAGATACAGTACATGAGCTGAAGCCAAAGATTGTTCTGACTTCTATATTTTGTTAGGGCAACTAAGTGAAAGTTTATAACATTTGCATGGAGTTTGTGATTCTTTAGAGAAATTCTAATTTATATTGGCTAAATGACTAAGTATGACAACTTATCTTTAGAAAAATCCTAAGAAAATAGAATGGAGTTTCTCAGAGGTAACTGCTACCTTAAGTACTAGAGAGTCTATTCTAATTAAACAGAACATCAGATAGAACATCAGGTAGAATATCAGTAACTTAGTTACAGAATAATACTGTCAAATGATCAGAAACTAGAAATGTTGCTAAATAGCAGAATATCAGATGCAGTTCACACCAGAAGACAAAAGTCCACAGGGTTGGCTTAGTAATGCATGGAGTATGTAAACTCTGTGCTTGGTGATGTGAACTTATGGAACAACCTTGGCTTCAACTTTTATGCTATGCTGTCTATCTGCTATGTGATCACAACTTCAGATGAATGAATAAAGTTCAAGATGGAAGTGAGTGCTGATTGGTGTATTATCATTGAATACTAGAAATCAAGTTTAATAAGAGTTTATTTTTATTGATTATCAGACTAGCAAATTATAGTATAACTACTAGTCTTATATATAAGTAGGAAATATAGAAAATACTCAGAGTTTCAGTGTAAGACACTGATAGAAGTAAGATAGGAGAACTTTGCCATAGAAGACTGAGTCAAATAGGAGTATTTCCATTATGAAAAATGGAATATCTAGATTGTTGTATCACCACTACAGAGATGTGTTACAAAAAGGATGGCTGTCATGGAGAACAGGCTTGTTTCATAAATGTTGAGGGAACAGTATCACTATAAAAATATGTCTTCATAATATATGGACTTGACATATAACTGTATTCTTCCCTTAGGACTAAGCCTTTGAAGTTCTATTGAGTACATCCAAAGAACCTATAATAGTACCTAGGTCAACAATACATAAACAAAAAAGAAAATTTTTTTGCCTTTCTTCTGTATTATTATGTTTTTCTCTATTCTCTCTAATATTTCCCAAAATAACACTAAGATGCTTGAACAACAGTACCAGGAGATACAGAGGAAGCACAAAGAGGAGCAACTACTTCAGGCTTGCTTAGAAGAGGTAGCAGAGGCTTGCCACATTGAGCAAGCTATTTAGAAGGTAAGAAAGGTAGCTAAGATTAAAATAAGAGAAAAAGCCAAGAAATAGAAGCTTACAGAGGAGAAAGAGAAAGAGAAGCAGTTGGAGTACCTAAAGTAACTCTAGAACAAGGTTTTGACTGAGGATACTACTCTTTTAGAGAGCACTGAGGCTTCCCAGGTTGTAGGGTCTGAATGCAAGGATATTCCCAACATCTCCTTAGAAGATAAGATAGGATAATGGCCTTCCAAGAAAACTAAAGGGAAGCAACTAGGAAAGTACTGTGGAGATGCTGCAGTTAAGATGGATGGTGTTAACTTCAGTAAGAGGTGTGTATATGCCAGGCAGGACTGCTTGGTACATAACAGCAGGTAAGTAAAGAAATATCTCTTGTTTTTTCCTCTACTAATAATCATCTTCTTTATAGTTATTCTCTCACATACACCAGATGTATTGCTATTAAGCAGCAGTATATCTCCCATACCAACACTAACTCTCCAGCAATAATTCATATCTATGGTAGGGTGTTAAGTACTATTAAAAAGGCACTTTGAGAACTTGTCAAAGAATACTGTAGTATTAGGAAGTCTCTTTGGGACTTAGTGGAAAGTTAGAAAAGAAATACAGCTCAATTAGCAAGAATTGGGGCCATGGTCAACCAGAGATAGGGTTTGAAAGAGAATCTGTGAAGTAGTGACAAAGAGAGCAAAAAAGATAAAAACAATGAGAAGAGGTCTGAAGATAGACCTAGAGAAAGTTAGGAAGAGATAGAGAAGGTAACTCCATCATCTATCTCCTACTAGAATAATAGCTTTGCTTTTTATTTAATTTGAATTATTTTTCTTGGTTTTGTTGAGTCTATACTGTGTGAGTAAGAGAATTTAATATAGTTAGAAGACAGGAATGAAAATTAAAGTCTGAAAGTTTGGAAAGAAACCCTATAAAGAGTACATGAAGACAGGGAACAAGTGTAACAGCATGATCAAGACAAAGAGAGTGGATTGGACTTAAGGGGTATGCAATATAGAAATTGAATACTAAGTTGGTAGCATAGATGAGTTCAGATATAGGGATTCACTCAAATTTATCTTCAGTGTCTTTATACTCTAGCCAGATTACCTTGTATAGGAGCTTGCATACCCATCAGCAATCAACTTTGGAGTTCACTATCTAAGAAATTTCATATTCAGGTTTTCCATCAATTATAGCTGGTATAAGAGCTGATTGTATTCTTTCAGAGAAAGAGTTGGACATGGCTGGTTCAAGCATGGACATATGAAAAACTAGATGAACAAAGTGCATAGACTCTGGAAAGTGGAGAGTGAACAATAATATACCAGGCTGGAAAATGATTTTATAGGGTCTAAGATATTTTTCAGAAAGCTTTTTTAAAGGCTGAGTAGTTCTAAAGAACTGAGCCTTGAAAAAGACTTTGTTACCTACTTTGAAATCAGGTGTGGAGAACATCATATATTAGCAGATTTCTGATAATGCTGTTAGGCCACAGAGATCTCAGCTTTGAGGGTACTCTGTAATTTATCGAGGTCTATGGCAAAATCATGAGCTTAGAAGAAAGCAATATTATGTTTAGGATGAACAGTAATGTTTGAATGATATCTCTTATTAGCAAAGAATAGTGAAACACTGGTAGTAGTACGTGGAACATTATTGTAAGCAAACTCTATAAGAGATAGGAGTTGTCTTACTAGTAATTATAATATATACAGAGGTATTTCTCAAGAATCTGGTTCATACATTTGGTTTGTCCATCACCTTTAGAGTGGTAACCTGAAGTAAAGTGAAGCCACATATCCAGAGCAGTGCTTAAGGAATAGAAAAAGTTTGACACAAACTCCAAACCTCTATTAGAGGTGACATAGAAAGAAACACTATGTTTGGAGAATACATGAAGAACAAACAGACATGCTAAGTCCACAGATGTGATAGTGTCATGGACAGAGATAAGGATTGCTTGCTTGGTAAGCTGGTCAACTATGACCAAAATAATGTCAAACCCAGAGGATGATGGGAGTTTCTTGATGAAGTCCATAGAAATGGAATTTCATAGTCTTTCAGAAATAGAGAGTTGTTTGAGAGATCCATAGAGCTTGTGACATTGTGGCTTAGATCACATACAAGTGATACAGGACTTGCAGAATTGTTGTACATTAGTATGAAGGCTGGGCCAGAAGTATCTGTAGTAAACAAGTTCCAGTGTTTTGTTTTAACCAAAATGTCCAGCAAGAATGTGATCATGATTATACTGGAGAATGCATGTGTGGAGATTACTAGTGGATAGTACATATATTCTGTTATCAAGACAGAAAAAACTATTGGAATTTGTAGACTATTGGCCATTTGTAAAGATGTGTTTTGTAGCAATTGGGCTACTAGAAAGAGCTAAAAGAATGTCTTGGTGTAAATTTTCCAGATCAACAACTGTAGTTGTATAAAGAAAAGAAAAGAGGAGAACAGCAGCTTATACAGAGGCTATAAGCTATTTTTGAGTAAAGATTGGTTTGAAGTTGTGAGAGTTGACTGTGGCATAACCAGTATTCCACTTTTTAGGGTAAATATCCCACCATCTAGTGAGAGTGTCTGGTTTAGTACCAAGATAACCAGGGTGGAACCTAATAACAAGATTGAACTGAAAAAGGTACTTGGACCATCATGCTTACCTTTGGGTCAATACTTTGGTAGTAGAAAAGTACTCAAGGTTTTTGTAATCTGTAACAATATTGATAGGATAAGCCAAACTCTTTAGATAGTGTTGCCAAATTTTGAAAGTCTCAAAGATGGCAAGTGATCCCTTGTCATGTATGTTATAGTTTAACTTTGCCATAGTAAAAGTACAGGAGTGAAAGATAACTGAATGAACTTCATTTTCTTCATTCACAATAGAAAGGATTGCAGCAAGAGCATAGTCTAAAGCATTAGTTTCCATGATGAGTTGAGAATATTAGAAATTCAGTATATGAGAATAAGAGTGGAAGTGAATGCCTTCTTGAGAAAGTTGCAAGTATTATAACAGGAGGAATCAAACTTCCAGAGAATGTCCTTCTGGGTGAGGCATGTCAATGGAATAACAATATCTAAGTAGTTGAAGATAAACTAGCAATAGAAGTTAGTGAAACTTAAGAAAAATTAAATATCTTTGACTTTCTTGGATTCTGGCCAGTCTTGAATAATCTTTACTGTTATAATGTACTTGAACACTAATATTTTTCTTTTCTTTTATTTATTTTCCTTAAGTTAATATTTCTTTTCTTTTTATTTTTTATTTTTTTTCTTTTATTTTCTTGAATGATGAAGAGGGCATGTGACTATAAGTCACATATCACATATCACATGATATAAGGTTATAGGCCTAGACTTTGGAAGAAGATGTTATGGTGCACTTAGACACTAATATTTTTCTTTTCTTTTATCTATTTTTTCTTGATTTAATATTTCTTTTATTTTTATTTTCTTTGACAATGAAGAGGCATGTGACTGTGGTCACATGACATGTCATATGATATGATATCATAGACCTAGAATTTGGAAGAAAGGACTAGAAGAATGATATTAGAGCATATGTATATGGTATAGTGTTCTTATAGAAGATATAAGATTGATATATAGTGGAAGTATGGACTACACATAGACATTAGGGTAGAGCTATTTATTGTTAGCATAGACTATCTATCTATTGTATATATAGAGTAGTAATACATTAGAAACTTCTTGTCAAGTTCTCTTGTGATTCCCACTTGATATCCTGCTAAGAGATTTACTTGTCGTGTTACTATTAGTCTTTGTGATTAGTGGTTGCCACAACAGAAGAGACTAGAAGAATAACATTAAGATACATGTTTATGGCATGTTCATCTTATGGTATACATATAGTATACTCATGGCTGACACATAGACATTAGAGTAGGGTTATTTATTGCTAGCACAAACCATATATCTATTGTATAAATAGGGTAGCAATTCATTTGGGAACTCCTTGTCAAGTTCTCTTGTAATCTCTACTTAATATCTGTCTTGAGATTTATTGTTTGTGCTGTTATTGGTTTCTTAAGTAGTGGTTGCCACAACATTTACTTTGTCATCAGATATGGTAAGGCTAGAAGGAGAAAGGATATATCCTAGATACTCTACTGACTCAGAGTAAAATTCACATTTCTCTGCTTTAGCATAAAGACCAGCCTTATAAAGACACTTGAGTACTTCCTTAAGATACTAGTGATGTTTGGATATGTTATTCAAGTAGATGAGTATATTATCTAGATAGATTACAACACAAATGTCCAAAAGATTAGAGAAGAGATTGTTCATGAATTGCTAGAAGGCTATAGGAGCATTGGTAAGACCAAAAGGTATTACAGACCACTCAAATGATCTGTAACATGTTCTAAAAGCAGTCTTCTATTCATCATCATCAGCTATGCAAACCAAGTAGTAAGTATGGCAAAGATTTATCTTTGTATATACTCAAGCTTTGTAAGATGAGTTTAGTAAATTGGAGATAAGTGGAAGTAGATAACAATTTCTTTTGGAAATATGGTTAAGACTATGGAAGTTGACACAGAGGCATAGTAAATCATCTTTCTTCTTGATGAATAAGACCAGCACACCATGTAGAGAGGATATTGGTTAAATAAAACCTATATTAAGGTTTTCCTTAATGAATTCCTTAAGAGCCTCTTGTTTGGATACCAAAAGAGAGTATATAGGACTAAGTGAAGGTTGAGCATCTTCTTCCAGATTGATATAGAGGTCATAAGGACAATGAGGGGTGGGTACTTCAGCCTTGGTTTTGCTGAAAACATTGGCAAATTTGTGATACTTGGAGTAGACATTGGAGAGGTCAGGAGTTTCTGCAATTTTTGTAAAGTTAGCCTAAATATCTAAAAAGTGAAAATAGAGTTGAAATTTGCTAGAGCTTGAAAGTTTTAATATATGTATGAATGTTACAGCACCAATGATAGCAATATTGGGTTGTTCAGAAGTAGACATAGAGGTCTCAGATACAGGTATGGAAACAGTAGAATCTGATGATTGTAGAGAGATGTTAGGAGATAACATAGATGCCAATGGGGTATTGGCCATGATGCAAGAGAAAGCAAGATTTTCCCACAAAGATAGATGGAAGTTTATTGATCCATTTACCAAGTTAATTAGTGGATTGTATTAGACAAGCCAGTTGTATCCAAGGACCAAAGAGCAGGAAAAATCAAGCAGAGTGACATAAAAGTCCAGAGTCATACAATCACTAGTAAAGAAAATTATAGGCAAGTTAACAATTTTGGAGATAGTGTTGAAGTATAAAAGAGTTGTTTTTTTTGCAAATAGGGCTGTAATAGAGAATTTAGCAAATAAAACTGCTCAGAAGTGACAGCAGACTTGAAAGTCTGATAATACTGTTAGATACAGTTCATACTAGGAGACAAAAGTCTATGGGGTTGGCTTAGTAATGTATAGAGTGTGTAAACTCTGTATTTTGTAATGTGAACTTGTGAAACAACCTTGGCTTCAACTTATGTGCTGCACCATCTATCTGTTATATAATTGCAACTTCAGATAAATAAATGAAGTTTAAGATAGAAGTGAGTGCTGATTGGTGTGTTGTCATTAAACACTAGAGATCAAGTTCAATAAGAGTTTATCGTCATTGATTATCAGACTAGCAAATTACAATATAACTACTAGTCTTATATACAAGTAGAAAATATAGAAGATGCTCAGAGTTTCAGTAGTATAGCCTCTATTACCCCAAGCAGAGGTTTCAGTAGTAAGACACTGACAGGAGTAAGATAAGAAAACTCTGCCATAGAAGACTGAGTCAGATAGAAGTATTCCCATTATGAAAAATGGAATATCTAGATTGTTGTATCACCACTATAGAGATATGTTGCAAAAAGGATGGCTGTCATAGAGAAACAAGTTTGTTTCATAAATATTAAAGAGACAGTATCATTGCAGAAATATGTTTTCATAATGGATAAACTTGACATATGATACAGAGACTTATTGGTTGGCAACTTACAGATGTTAGAGTCAAAAACAGTAAACTTAGTTTTTTTTCTCTTATTTTTATTTTATTTTTCATTTATTTTCTTATTTTGGACTTAGGATTAAAAGTTAAGTATAATGTTACAAACTATCACAATCATAGTTATACAATCATATATCACACAGAAAAATATAGAAGATTCCAGAATGATGTTATATCACATGTTAATGGCATATAATATGTATGATCTTTAGAGTAGACTACTATTCATGTAGTATAAACCATTAATCTAGCATATATAAGATAGACAAGTTGTATTAGGAATTTTATTAAGTTCTCTTGTGTAAATTCTATACAAGGTTAATATTACAAACTTAAGACCTTAGGATTGGTCAAAAGAAAAAACCTTGCATAGAGTTTACACAGTAGAATTCAATAGAGAATTCTGTACAGAATTGTCTATCTTATATACCTAAAACTAATGGCCTATGTTCTACTATATTAGCCTACCCTAAATGACCATGTGTTTGCCTTAAGGTCAACATATATATAATATGCTATATAACATTATTCTTTTAAAATCTTTTACCATCTTCTATTGTGACACATGATTGTGTGACTGTGACATGTGACATTATGCTAAACCCTAATCCTAGTTCCCAAAATAAAAGAAAAAAGAGAAAAAGAAGAAAGAAATTGAAAATATATAAAGTTCACTATTTTCAATTCTAATATTATCCTCCTTTCAAGGTTTCTCCTCTAAAGAAACTGACTTCCATCATTGCCAGTTCCTCTCCAACTTCTTTAAGTACTTATTCTCAAACTTTCCATCATTTCATCCATACAACATCCTCACCATATATTTTCCTAGTAGCTTCCCTCTCCTGAAGTCTCTTTTCTCTATTATGTTCTACTTCTCTAATCATCTTACTTCTGTGTTTAATCTTCCCTCAAACTTTGCTACCATTTTTTTTGCATTTTCTAAATTTTCCTTTCTTTTCCAACCATTATGCTCTACTGTAAACTCTTTCCATTATACTAAATACTTTACAACTCCTTTTATTTTTCTTTTATTTAAGATATTTTCCACCTCCCATTCTTCAATCCCTTCTACTTCCACTGGTTTTGCCTCTTCTGCCTTTTACCCCCTTACTTGCTCTTTGTATTGTACTATATGACTAATATTCACAACCAGATAAATTCTCATTAATGTTAACAAATATAGTTTGACTGCATGGGTAAAAACTACTTTATCAATGATATATAGACTAATATATTGATCCACTAGTTTCTTTGCCAGCCTCTTCTTGAACACCAAATCTTTTGTACTCAACATTATATTGTCTTTTTTTTTCCACTCTTCTCTTTATTCTTGATTTACCTGTTGCTTCATCTCCTTCTAGGCTTTTTTTAATGCCACTCTTGCTTTCTCCTATATCTTTTTCATTCTTTCTGCAAACTCTGCTACTTTTTCTATTTTTCCATTTTGTCTAATATTTATTCCCATCTTCAGTTCTCTTCCATAGTTCATTATGAACAGAGACATCTTAATTGTTAAATATGCCTTATTGTTGATTGCAAACTCAGCTAATGCTAACTATTCTAGCCAGTCCTTTTGTCTATAGTCTATGAAGAATCAGAGATACTGTTCTAACTCTTGATTTATTCTTTCTATTTGTCTATCTGTTTGTGAATGGAACAATGTGAACAGCTTTGTTTCAATCTCCAACATTCTATTCAACTTCCTTATTATCTCTGCTGCAAACTATGGGCTGCTATCCAGCACTATACTCTCCAGCAACCCATGCAGCTTCCACATATAGTCCTTGAACAACCTTGTCAGTTCTTCTGCTGATGTCTCTTCTATGGTTGCCACAAAATATATTATTTTGGACAACTTGTCACAGACTACTAGAATCATATCTTTCCTAGCTACCAATGGTAACTTTGTGATAAAGTCCACTATTAGATGTGTCCACAATTTCTCTAGCATCTTACTCAACTTTAACTTCTCTGCTAGTATTTCTGTTTTATTTTTCATTCTTTGACACCTATCATACTCTTCTATATATTGTTCCATATCTCTAGTTACTCCTAGCCACCAATAATTTCTCATCATCAACTCTATCATTTTCCACCTCTTTCTATGTCCAGCCACTGGTACATTATGATGCAACTGGATTATTTCTATTCTCAACTTCTTATCTTTTGATACATATACTTTCTTCTCCTTCAATATCAAATCTCCTTCTACTTCAGGTCCTTCTATTACTACTTCTGATAAATTACAAATCTATTGGTTCTTAACTAGTACTTGATTACTGTTATCATTCTCTATCCCTACTTTCCAGTCCAGTCTCCTACTAAGTTTATCTGTCTTTCCCATCTTTGCTTCTGGCACATGTTTCAAAGTAAAGTTGAATCTTGATAGGTAGAGTGCCCAATAAGCTTGTCTTCTATTCAACTTTTGCATCTTCATAAGATACTCTAAATTCTTGTAGTCTATCCAGACCTCAAACTTAAACTTGGCATCTTCTAGCAAATATCTCTAGTTTTCCAATCACCTTATCACTGCCAACATCTCTTTGTTATGAATCTTGTAGTTTCTCTCTATCTTATTTAGAAATTTTGAGAGAAAGACTACAAGTCTCCACTTTTTATCTAAGTCTAGTGTTGCTAACATCAGTTCTTTTATAAATCTTCTCTTCAGCTTCTTAAATACCTCCTCTTGCCTCTCTATTCATTCCTACTTTTAGTTTTTCTTTACCATGTCATGCAATAGTCTAGCTATTCCTACAAAATCTTTAATAAACCATCAATAATAATTTGCCAGTCCCAAGAAATTCTGTATGTCTTTAACTCCTTTCAGCATTGACCAATCCAATACATATTTTATCTTCTCTTTGTTACAACTCAAAGATCTTAGGGTTAGTCAATAAGCAGAATCTTGTATAGGAATTATACAAGAGAACTCAATAGAGAACTCTGTACATGATTGTCTATCTTATATATCCAGACTGATGGTCCATGCTACTACTGCAATTAGCCTACCCTAAATAACTATGTGTCTACCTTAAGGTTAACATGTATTACATACATTATATAACATTATTTCTTCTAGAACCTTCTACTGTCTTTTATTGTGTCATGTGACTGATGTGTGACACTTGGTCTTGTCATGTGACCATTTGTGACAGTAACATGTAATGTCATGCTAAACTCTAATCCTAGTTTTTCAAAATTGAAAATAAATTGAAAAGAAAATGAGAATGAAAATAAAAATAAAATAAACTTAAGTCCACTGTTTGTGATTCTGACACTATTCTTCCATTTTTATTCCCTCTGGTCCTATTACTACTTCCAAAAACCCCACTTCTCTAATCTTCCACTTGTATTTTTCTGATTTAACATACAAATTGTTCTCCACTAGTCTCTTTACTACTTCTTCTACTATCTCATTATGTTCTTCCTCTATTTCTGTTCCTACTATGATATTGTCAATGAAGCTTGCTACTTTCCTAGTATTGATCAAGTCTCAAAGGATCTCATTCACCATTATTTGAAGTGTTGCTAGAGAGTTTGTAAGTCTAAAGAACATTGCTGTCAGTTCAAAAGCCCTTTTTAGAGTTGTGAATGCTACCTTCCACTCATCTCTCTCCTTTATTCATATATTATTATAAACCTATCTCAAGTCCATCTTTGTGAGTATCTTTTTTATACTAATATTTTCTATAATATCCAATATTAAAGATAGAGGGTAATTGTTCTTTACAATCTATTTATTTAGATACCTATAGTCTTATACTATACACTCCTTACTGTCTTTTATTCCTACAAAAAACACCAGTGCTATTTGGAACAACTTTGAGGATCTAATTTACCCCTTCCTTAACTGTTCCTGAATAAACTCACACACTTCTTCTCTCTCTTCTCTCAACAGTAGATACATCTTCTCTTTCCTTAGCACAAATCCTTCTTTCATTTCTATAGCATGATCTCAGAGTTTTCTTGTGGCCATTCTTTCACTTTGTTTCTCTCCAAAGATACAAATCTACTTGTGAAAATATTCTAGTACTAGTATTTTTACTTCTTCTTCTAACTTTGCCACTTCTTCCTCTTCATTCCATATTTTTCATTCTTCTACTACCTTATTTACTTCTATCATCCTCTCCCTTTTTGGTTTTTTCTTTTCTTTTGTTTCCCCTTCCTTCTTCTGCTCTTTCTCTTCTTGTTTTCTCTCTTCTTTTTTTCTTTTTTCTTTTGTTTTTTCCATCCTGATTTTTCTTGCTTTGGCCTCCATTGCTTTCCACACTCTTCTAGGCACCTCATCATTTTTACTTCTCCTATCTTCCAATTGATCTCAGAATTATGGTGAGCAAGCCACAGCATTTCCAAAATCACACTCCACTTCTATCCTCTTATCACATCAATTTTTATTCTCTCTCTGTATCTCTGATATTATATATTTACTTCCATAGTATTTTCTATTGGTTTCTCTTTATTGAATGTTCCATCTATATTTCTTATATATGACCTTTCCATTTTCTTTAACTTAAACTCCTACTTTCTTGCAAACTCTAAACTCATAACTAATACTGTTGCCTCACTGTCTAATAGTACTTCTACCATCACCTTTTTTACATATCTATCTTTTCAAGTCCAATCTTCACCATCACTTCTCTTAGCATGTCCCTATTATTCAGACTATAGTAGGATATATTATTCATTACTCTAAAGAGTATTGCAAATCTGCTTTTACTACTGAGATCTAATCAAGAACTATCAGATTTCTGTTCCCATTTAAATTACTGCTCTGATTTTGCTTGTTTCTTCTCTCTATCATTCTTCATTATTTATTATTTCCATTTCTTCTGTATTTCAGTCTTCTGCCCTTCCCAATTCTGCCTTCTGTTCCTATAATTTCTTGTTAAATGTCTGAATCCTCTACAGTTATAACAGTTTTTATTTTCTTGATCTACCTCCATGGTATATGGGTTTCATACTGCAAACTCTGCCTATTGAGTTGGATATATCATTACTGTATTTGTTCTCTCAATTTTCTCTATCAAAGTAGACCCTGTTGGCACCTATTACTAAGACATCTCATTTCTCCTGGGCTAAACTTGGAGCTGTAGCAGTTGTTGCTATTGTGCCCCCTAATTGTTTTACCTTAGAGCTGAAGCTCTATTGTCTCATCTTCTTCTTAATCTTTTCTTGTCTCTCCTACTTTTCCTCCAGTTTTTATTCAAATTGATTGCCCTTTCATACTATTGTTCAATGGAGTCAGGTTAGCACTCTAACTCTATAAGTCTTGCCTTGCTGTTCTATTTATCCCCCACTTAAACTCTTCAATTGAGGGCCTCCCCTCATATCTACTTTCTCTTACTGCTCTCTTAAACTCTTGTACAAATTCTTTTATTGTCTTTCCTCTTTGTTCTATCCTTCTTAATTCTGCCACTTTGACTATTTCTTCCTCTTTTCCTCTAAACTCTTTCTTCAATCCT
>Ga0157358_1000523_pt1 | contig 15971 bp, 8 predicted proteins | sample AttcapACBM2_FD_111484 | JGI IMG/M metagenome (GOLD analysis project Ga0157358, IMG submission 111484) | Fungus gardens microbial communities from leaf cutter ant in Botucatu, State of São Paulo, Brazil - Atta capiguara ACBM2 | ecosystem: Host-associated > Fungi > Mycelium > Unclassified ... | reverse complement strand
CTATTTCCCCAAGCAGAGGTTTTAGTGTTGAGACACTGACAGGAGTAACTCCATCATGGAAGACCAAGTTGAATAAGAGTATCTCTACTGTGGAAGACAGAATATCCAGATGGTTGTAGCACCACCATGAAATATGTTGCAAGAAAGGTAGCCACCGTGGAAGCACAGGCTTGTATGTTTTGGAGGTGGTTTCACTGTGGGGACATTATTTCTGGATGGGTGGACTTGCATATAACATCAGAGTTACATGTCTCTTTATTATCCAAAAAAATAAAAAATAAAAACAAATCAAAAACAAAAACAAATCAATAGATAAAGGAAAAAGAAAATTAAAATAAATTGTTAGTGTTTAAGCATACAATAACATTTGGAGAAAAGTCTCTAGTGAGATATTTATTCAGATGAGGGACAGAGTTGAATAGTATTCTAAGAAAAAGAATAGTATTTTATTCAAAGTAGATTAGAGAGCAATAGCAGACTAGGGAGTCTAATAATACTATCAGGTGCATGTTAAAGATGAAAGTGGTAGACTTAACTTATTTTCATTTTCATTTCTATTTTCATTTTCCTTTTGATTTATTTTTCATTTTTCAATTTTTAGAACTTAGAGTTAGAGTTAGAGTGATAGTCACATCATATGACATGGTCACAGTAAAGATCACAAGTCACATGATACATAGAAGAATATAGAAGGTTCTGGAAGGATGATGTCATACAATATGTACAACATATGTTGACCTTAAGGGAAACACATGGCTATTTAGAGTAGGCTAGAAGTAGTAGTATAGACTATGAGGTTTTGGTATATAAGGTAGACAATTCTGTACAGAGTTCTCTATTGAGTTCTTTTGTGTTAACCCTAATACAAGGTTCTTTTTCTTAATCAACTCTAAGGTCTTGAGTTTGTAACAGTGCAGTTTATACTTGAGGGTAAAAGTTATAGAGTTGGCTTGAAGTTTGTACCAAGTGTGGAAACTTGTACAAGTAGTGCAGAGTTACAGACTTTGTAGAATAACCTTAGCTTTAGCTTATATGCTACACTGTCTGTTGTTATGATCTTAAATCCTTAGAGTTGGATAAAAGAACAAAACTCTTGTATTAGAGTAAAATACAAGAGAACTCAATAAAGAGCTCTATACAAAGTAAACTACCTTATATATCTATTCAGATGGTCTGTACTAACTACTGTGCATCCTACCCTAAATAACCATGTGTTAGGCATGAGTTCAATATATGGTATTCATGCTGTATGATATCACTTCTTCTAGAACCTTCTACTTCTTTCCCTTATGTCCTGTGATTATTGTTGTGACCACACCATCAGATGTAACTGATGTGATGGTGTGACCAATTATCACTCCAACCCTAACCCTAGAGTTCTAAAAATAGAAAATGTAAAATAATTCAAAAGAAAATAAAAATGGAAAGAAAAATAACATGAAATTGAAGTCTATTGTTTTTTTTTCTGACATCTGTCTGCTATAGGATTGCAACTTTGGAAAAAGGAATAGAGTTCAAGGGAATAAGTTCTGATAGAAAAGTGTGTTATTATAAAACACTAGAATTTAGTATTAAATAATATTTGATATTTATCAATTATTAGACTGAAGAATACAATGTATCTACCAGTCTTTAAATACAAGTATGATTAAAGAAGAACTTGGGTGTCTCATATTACAGCTCCAAGTAGAGGTTTCAGTAGTAAAATACTCACAGAGATTAGATAGGAGAACTCTATTATAGAAGGCTGAGTCTAGAAAGAAACTCTGCTGTAAAAGACTGAGTACTTACAGTATAAGACCTTTTTGAAGATATTAGCAAGAAGATCTTACACTCATAGGTGATGTCTCAGATCCTCTTGAGCAAACAGCAGTTGAAGAGGTAGTGTGATAGCTGTTAACTAAACCAGATCTCAAGTAGAAGGGGTCTCTGGGGACAAGAAGCACCACTTACAAATGACTAGCTATAAAGTGCATGCACTTATGAGAGAGTTTTACCAAGTTACAAATGTTCAGATGGTTGAATAAGGCAGAAATACACTAGATTAAAAGCTTACAGAGTCCAGAATGGAGGAATGGAAAGGAGTGGCCATGGAAATGGTAAAAGAAAGAATAGAATGAGCTCTTGCAAGTGAAGATCAATTATTGGATTGATGTTGGGTTGTAGATAAAAAAACAGTCATATGCTTGTAAGACCTTAAAGAGCTTCATCATGGTTTTAGTCTTCATTCTCTAGTTCCATTCTTTGTATTTTTAGACTAATACATAAGTAACAAGTGGAGAAGAGTAAGAGAGAGGACCCCTATCTGAATACCTCTACTTAAGAGCAGTTTTAACTTCTATTTTGTCAATTGAGTGTTGTTAGTATCTGTTATCACTTTTGAAGAGTTCTAGTAGTCTGGAAATACTGGTAAGATGAGTATCAGTTAGTATCTTCAGTTGTAAGGTTTAACTTGAGAGATGTCTTCAAAGTGCATCACCTGGAATAGATAGTGTTGTTGGAAGCTCTTAAGGAGCTTTACAATCTATTCACTAGATTTTCTAAAGGAGCTTGTTACACAGCATAAGATTCACTATTTAGGGGTATGTTAGCAAGAGAAAGTGTTTGCAAGCAGATGCCACTTGTATATTCCTTTTAATATCCTTCATAACTTCATTCTTTCATATTAATAAGAGCCCTTTTGAGAGTCTTATGAGTTCTAATCATTTTCTATACTATTGTTTCTATATCTTCTATTAATTTCTGATACTGATAATGTTTTCTTTGAATTCTTTAGTGCATAGTTAAGGGCTAGTGTTGCATGATGTTCTTGTTGCACTCTAGTATAACCTCTTTTCTGCTTTGACCTCTATCAATAGGTTTTAACAGGAGATAATATCACTACAGATGATGAGTTATAGAATAACACTACTATAGAAGATGGGCTATTGTTGAGAATGAACTTAGTATATAATACTTAAATACAATTATCTTTCATCTACTACTTCTTATTTCTCTACTCTTACATTCTTTATTTTTCTACTGTCTTGATTATCTCATCATAACATCTCTATGTTATCAAATCTTATCTGGCATAAATCAACTACTTCTATTCTATGTTAATCACTTTCTAGACATCCTCATGGAACATTTTAGAAACTCTATAGAACTTCCTTCTAACATTCAAGAACCATTCAGATCTAAAGTATTACTTACAATCTTTATTTTGTGAATACATTAGTATATAAGTCAAATAGTTGCATTGTAAATTCCTATCCTGAAAATTAACTAAAACCACTCTCTTCTAGTATTGATAGTAATACATCTCACCATCTTTGGGTGGATTACCTTCTAAGACCCTCTTAAGTATTTTCTCCAAAATATATAACTAGTATAATAAGTAAAGATATAGTATATAAGCTAAAGCTGAAAGTTGTTCATTATCTACATTCCACACATCATATATAAGTAGAATACTTCATATGTCTTCTAAGCATCCTCTATAGACCTCAACCACTAAGATGTTAACAATACCATATACTTCTCTCTGCTATCTGAACTCATACTTGAACATAACATTTTTACTCTTGAAAATCTTCACATCTAAGTTCCTTTACTTGATCTATTCCTTATTATACCACTTTTACAGACTTCTGTTCTAAGTATAAACTATGCTTAACAACTACTAGAATTGTATCATATTCTTAAACTAATAGTAACTTGTTATAAATTCAATAGTATAATTCTGTCAGAGTTTTTCTAGCACTGATATTTGGTATTAAATTTCTTACTAGCTTTTCTGTTCTATTTATGTGCTATAACCTACTTAAGAACTTCTATATTTTATTCCAATTTTATCTTTATTTTATATATTTTCTTTAATTTTTTTCTTTTCTAGACAATGAAGGAGCATGTGTTGGTTATATAATAGAGTACACTAATATATAGTGTAGGAATGCAGTAAGAACTCCTTTTCAAGTTTTTCTTATAATCTTTACAAAAGTTGACCCCTTCTAAGTTACTACTTGGTCTAGCCTTGATATTATAATATACTTGAACTCTCATATTTTATTTTGATTTTCTTTTCCTTTTATCTATTTTCTTTGATTTGATTTTCCTTTTTCTTTTATTTCTTGAACAATGAAAAAATATGTGACTGCAGTCACATGACATTATATCATAGGCCTAGAACATTGTGGAAAGGACTGGAAGGAATGATGTTAAGATATATGTCTATAGTATGTTAACCTCATGGTATACTCATAGATAATACATAGACCTTAGAGTAGGATTATTTATTGCTAGCATGGACCATGTGTTAGTAGTACATATAGTATAGGAATACATTGGGGACTTCTTGTCAAGCTTTCTTATGATCTCCATGAGATTCTCACATTATAAGACTCTATTGACTGTCTTGGTTAGTGGTTGCCACAACACTTGAGTTATCTCAACTTACAGTTACCATAACACTATGGCCAACTATTAGTATGTCATAGTATAACTAGATTATCTCTGTTCTCAATCCCATATCCCTTAACATATACATCTTTTCTTCTTCTGGCACTCAATTATTAGCTAACTGTTACTTATCTCCTCTCAATTGTTTTACCTCTGCTCTTGTCATTTATCCACTGCTTTAATCACATCATCCTTTGCTTCTGATATTTTATTTTCTCTAATACTTCTTTCTCTGCCTCTTCTATGAGAACTTGTCTCTTTTCCATTACTCTCACTTCAAATCATTTAGGTTTAAGCAATGTCTGTTCTTCATTATTTCTATCTACTCCTATTGTTCAATCTGATTTCTTGCTCAGACTGTTAGCTCTTTTCATACTCTTCCTTGTTATATGCTTGAATACTCCAAATTTTTGTGGTCAGTTTATATTTTTTGGATTCTAGGATGAAGGAGTTGGTTCAGAAGTAACACATACTATGATCTTCCTTAAAGTGGTATAGTAACATGACATTGCTCCCTCACTTGTGAATTAGAAATTAACCCCTTCTAAAAAGTGTCCAAGCCTGTGAAAGTGAAAAGGATGAAAACAACAATAGTCAAGAAGAAGGATATGTTTTAACTGTGGAAGAAAAATCATATTGCAAAATAGTGTTGGGTAAGAAGAGGAGGTAGTAGGAAACCAATAGTTTCAAATCAGTTTTCAATTATGAATAGGGTAGATAATAGTGAGGTAAGGAGCTAAGAGATGTGAGGCAAATGATAACACCTCTAAGATGAAAATTGTGTTGGATGGACACTCATGAGAGTGTTGCAGTAGATGTGCTGCTGGACAGTAGAGTAGAGCAACTACGTTGTTCGTGAACACTCGGTTTGCTAAGGAACGGAGGTTTAAGTTAGAAAAGATGGAGAGAAGTGAACTCAAGCTTATTTGAGTAATGCAGTATGTATTTGTGCAAGAACTTGACACTTAATATCAGTGTTAGCGAGTAAGGGAGGAGATCCAGTGGACAAGAAAGGGTGGTTTTCACATCAACTCAATCTCAGTACAGGGCTAGATGGTCAGCTCTAAGGGCAATCGGTAATCAGCCCAACTAGCAAGCCAGTCAAGTCCTCAACTCATCAACAGAGACAGCGGGTGGGCGCGCCAGTGGAGAGGAGACAAGCATAACTTGTTGGAAGAAGAGTCGTCCAAACTTATGACGAGCACACCCAGGTATGTATATACATATTGACACTATTCCCTTATCGGGCGGCCATTGCAACCAATAAGGCTAATATAATAGATGACGCTTTGGAGCGCTATCACTTCAACAATATATTCTTCAAAATGATATCAGAACAAAAAATGCACAGCGCGCTCGCATTGGGTATCATTAAGGCTACAGTTGAGAAGAATCAGTAAGAATCAACAGAACGAGGACGAATATGTGAGTGGATTATCCACGTAGAAGTATAGAAATCGAACTAGACAATATTATATGAGTTTCTGGGAGGATCAACCGAAACAGACGGATGGACATCCACAGTTTCTGGGCATGTGGTCGCAGGTTTGGGAGCGGATATGCTCGATGCGGCCGACAAAGAAACTGAAATAGGTGTTGTCGAGACGTTGTCACTGGAGTTCCCATGCAGATTGCGACCAACATCGGGAAGGACAAGGTCGCTATACTGGAAATTGTGCTCGAAAACCTCTTCGTTGAATTTATTCTTCGGAGAGAGGATGCTGGTTAAGAAAGTCCACTTTTTTTGTTTAGGAGTGGGAATGGACGATGTGACGAGTGAACCAGAATCTTTGGTATTGAAAACAGAAGAATCTTTGCGCGTAATTGAAATTTCAGGGATAGAGCCTGGTTGCGACCCAACATCACCCCTGGATATACTAAATCACGGTAGACTGGTAAGCCTGATCAAGGAGATTAGTTAGATAACATACCCCGAAGATACAAACGAACTGCCGAATCTTTCAGTGGAAACTCCGACACACTTCCCAACTGATCTGATAGCAGAGCAATAACGCTTTGTAGCCTCATCAGAAAAGCCAAAATAGGCGAAAAACACAAAGGCACAAGCAACACATATCCACCGGTCCATTTCAAGTACAGTAACAATTGTGGGGTAGGGACGCCAGACTTCAGCTGGGACCTGGTACACTCGAGAGATACTGTCATGAACATCCTCCCAGCTGGTCCAGGGTAAAACTCCGTGGCGAATGTCAGCGACTGTAGCAAAGACGTTCATTGAAATCGAAATGGTCGCATCAGTTGCTGCAAAGGCAAGAAGACGGATATAGCGGCTGTTGGTCAAACTGGCGTGAACAGATAATATCTTCTTGCTTTGTTCATGGGCTCTTCGGATGGCACAGATGCTCAGGATGGCATATATGAAAGAGACGAGGCCAACTATTATACAAGGAACAGAGAAGAGGACGGTTGCAATCCAGGTCTGGTATGCGGCGTAAATGCATCCAAAATCTTCATAAATGATGAAGCGCAGATCTTGATTAATATATTCTAAAAAAGTTTGAGGAGTTGCTTAGTTGTTTTGCCAAATACTTACGACAAATTATGAAGATAATAGGAATGCCAAGACCAATTGCTAGGTCGACCACGATCTGGTTGCGCTTATCGGCCTTCGAGATGGTGACCTTTCGCACTGAAGCAATGAGGTAAAGGCGACGGTTGATACAAAGCGAAGCAGCCGGAATTCCAATGTTGATACCGTAGAAGAGTCTTGTAACTGGAAAATATAATAAGAGACTTCAATATCTCGGTAGGGTGCATGGTGAAACTCACAGATATCACACCAGACAGGAGCCCAGTCAATTGAATTCCCTTTCCATATGATAGAATTAATGCAAAGTCCAAGGCAAGTCAAGCCTAACCAAGCCATGACAAGACATGTTCCTGCATTCCAGGCTAAGATGCTACCAGTCAGGAGCAGGCACCAGCGCAGAGGAAGTAACTTGCCCTGTAGGTGCCATGGGAATGGAACACAGCAAAGAACAAAACCGATAGCTGAGAACACAGAGAAAACCCAATTGGGATAGGAATCGGATTGTGACATTGCTGTTCGCAGTCTGCGACGCCAATTCAGAAGTTGGAGAAAGTTCTAACAGCGAGAGGAGTACAGAGAAGGAGATCAGTATAGGTTATAAGGGCGAGTCTCCCTTTACTGTGCACTATAAGAAAGAAACTTTGTTCTCATGAGAATAACCGCCAGATATATCCTCATTCAGTTGTGGCTTTGTCTGGTCCTAAATGAAGGATGCTGGATGGATTTCCTGTTTTAGCCACTTCTTTGTACGTAGCCCAAAATGTAAACGACTCACACGACGGACATTCTATTCTGGTGTCGCCGCCTAAATTGGGGTATTGGTATCCAACAGCCGATTGGATATGTCATGCATCAGGGTTTGTCATTTATCAATATATGACTCTAATATTTATTTCATTGAAGCCTCTTGCTGATATCTTGTTGCCATCACCATACCCAATGATCCGTCAAACATAGATCAGAGGTCTACCCGGGTAGACCAAGTGGTGAGATATAGCAGGCACACTAGACAAAAAGCCAGTAGTTGGTCTGATATAACAAGGTATCTAGATCAGGAACTGAAGAATAACTTCATAGCAACCAATTGTTGAGTTGTACTTGAAAAACAACTTTCTGAAGCAGTTGCATATCATATTTATATTCTTTAATTCATTATACAATGTAAAAGATCAACATATTACATGCTATTTTTTATTTAGAAATGAAATTACTTCTAGAAAATTTAAAAATCTGTTACTTAACCACTCAATTATTTGTGATGTTTCTGACTAAAATACTCAGCTTTATATTACAATCGCATAAATATTATATATGTAGATTCATTTTATATTGTACCCCATATTTAATCTTTATGGAGGTTGGGATGGCATAGCGGTAATAGCCCTCTACTATGTATATTATGTCTACCTCTATCCTATTGTAAGGTTCTGGGTTCAATCCTGTAGTAATCTCTTATGTAGACATGGACTGCTACCATATCCCATGTAATAAATTGTTGACTTTTAAAAAAAATTAATCTTTACTATACTATTAGTTAGTATTTATATAGTATGAAAAACTATTTCATTGTTCCATTGCTAACTCTTTATTGGAAGAAGCAATATACTATAGTATAATATAATGGAGGCAACTGTTAACTACTTACTAATTGTCATAATATGCTCTGAGCTCCAATTTTTATTGTGATTTTCTTTTTTCTTTCTTTATTTTTCCTGATTTTATATTACTTGGACAATGAAGAGGCATGTGACTATGGTCACATGATGTGTCACATAGTATGATTGTTATAATCTTGAGTTCAAAGTGTTGAACAAAAGACTAATCCTATTATAACTTAAATCTCAAAGTTAAAACAAAAGCATACTCTTGTATTGAATAATATAAGAAAACTCAATGGAGTTCCTATTATAAACAATCTACCTTATATACTACAGACTGTATGTTGTGGCAACCACTAGTCACAAAGACCAATAATCACACAAATAGTAAATCTCTCAGTAGGATATCAAGTGGGGATCACAAGAGAACTCAACAAGGAGTCTCTGCTGGATTGCTACCCTATTTATATAAGTTACACATGGTCTGTGCTATGGATAATTACTCCTGCCCTAATGTCCATGCATTGTCTATGAGTACATTATATGTACAACTATAAGGTAACTATACAAGTAACATGCTTCTTGATATCATCTATCTAGACTGCTCCAGCCTGCTCCAGGCCTATGACATCACATCATGTGACAAGTCATGTGACTGCAGTGTCACGTGCCTCATCATCATCATCATCATTGAATATAATAAAAGACAAGTAAATCCAAAGTAAAGTCTAATATAAAATCCAGAAGAATATATAACTGCTTCACTGTATCATAACACTGTGGTCTGTGTGCACACTACAACTAATTTACCCTAAAGTCTATATACTTTCCATAAGACCAACATATTATTGCTATGTTATATGATACTATCTGTTTTAAAACCTTCTATAATCTTATCTGTGTTATGTTGCTATACTGGAAAATGCTTTTTTGTGAGAAAACATACTTTTATTAGTTTTAAGAACTTAAAACTTATTTAAAGGCTTTAGTGAGAAGACTTAATACTTTTAGATAACATCTCAGATTTTCTTAAATAGAAACTAACTTGAGAGATTGTTATGACTTAAGCCTCAAAAGACAAAAGACACACTCTTGTATTGAGTAATACAAGAAAACTTGATTGTTATAACTTAAGACCAAGTGTTTGGTAAAAGAAAAAACTTATATTATTTAGCATAAAAGAACTTGGTAGAGTTCCTAGTACAGGTGTGTCTTTTATATATTTCTAGTGTATGGTCTGTATCAGAATTGAAGATGGTGGACTTGAACTTTTTTTTATTTTTCCTTTCTATTTTATTTTTCCTTTCTATTTCTTTTTATTTTAGTTTTAGGATTAGGAATTAGCATGATATCATACATAACTATCACAAAATGTCATGTGATATGACACTATATCACACATTGGTCACAAGTCATGGTCATATGATCATATAGAACATAGAATATTGTAGAAAGTTCTGAAGCAATGTTATTATTCTATATATCAATGGCATATAATATACATAGTTTTTAGGGTAGGCTAGGTTTAGTATAGCATAGACCATTAGACTAGTGTATATAAGGTAGATGACTTTGTACTTAGAACTCCACTGAGTTCTCTTATATAATCCCTATACAAGATTCTTTTATTGACTTAATTCTGAGTCTTTAATTATAATAGTCTGTGTGTACTTATATCTAGCCTATCCTAAATATTATGAGTTATGTCACATCTTGTATCCTGACCTCATCCATCCCAACCCACAGATAACCACCTATCCTCATTTGTGCTCCCAAACCTTCTCTAGTGTAGATCAAAGTTATCTATTTTATCTCAGATGTTCTTACTAGCCTAAGATAACTCCATAGACCTTCTCTCTGAACATCTGAGAATCATCAGTAATCAGGGTAACTTGCTTAGCAGTTACATCCCAGATAGCTATTTTAGGTATACTAACTAGTATATAATCTGGTAGTTTATACTGTAGTAGTCATCCTGAAAATTAAAACTAGCATCTCTTTTCTAGTACTAACAATGACATACCTCACCATCTTCTAGTAGTTTTCCACCTGCTAAATTCCCAGCCCCCCAATTTAAAATATGTGACTAGTGTGACCTGTAGAGGTACAGCATATAAGCTGAAGACAAAGATCATTCTGCTCTATCTTTCATGTTCTCAAATAATACAATTCACTTAGTTTTGGACTTCTGAGATGCCTTTCCTGGATCTTAGATAATAAGATATTTTGACTGTGACTGCAACATGTGTGACTAATCTGTGACAGTCATCACACATGACATCACCTTATTTCTTTTTTACTAAGTCCAAAGTAAGAAAGAGAAAAGAAAAGAGTTGATTCTGACATTACTCTCCCTTCAAGGTTTTTTTTCTGAAGAAACAAACTTCTATTTCTGCTAATTTCTTTCCAACTTCCTATTGTCTTATTCATACAACATCTTTGCTATGTATCTCCTATATATCTCCCTGGAAGCTCCCCTCATCTGAAGTCTTGTTCTTCTGCTACTTTTAACATTTCTTGCATCTTGACTTCTGTACTCATCCTTCTTTCAAAGTCTGCTACCACTTCTTTTGTATTTCCTGAGTTCTTCTCCTGCTTTCATATGTCATGTTTGGCTGTGGACTCTTTCCAATATATCAAATACTTTGTTATACCTCTTATTTTTTGTTTATTGAGTATTTTTTAACTTCCTACTCTTCTTCTCCATCAACTTCTACTGGTTTTGGTTTCTCTATTCTCTACCCCTTCACTAGTTCCATATACTTTACAACTCAACTCATGTTCATGACTGGATGAATTCTCATTATAGATAGCAGTTTGAGTTTAACTGCATTAGCAGATACTATCTCCTCAATAGTATATGGTCCCATATAGTAGTTTATTGATTTTCTCACTGGTTGTTCTTTGAACACTAAGTCTTTCATACTCAGCATTACTCTGTCTCCTTTCCCCATATTTCTGCCTTCTTCCTTTCCTTGTCTGCCTGCCTTTTCATACCTTTTTGCACTTTTCTTAGTACTACTCCTGCTTCTTTCTAGATTCTTTTCATCCTTTCTGCAAACTCCATTGTCTTCTCTATCTTTTCCTTTCTTCTAATATCTGCTCCTATCTTTAATTTCCTCCCATAGTTTGTTATGAAGGGAGATACTTTGGTTGCTAAATGAACCTTTCCATTTACTGCAAATTCTGCAAATGTCAACTACTCAGGCTAATCATTTTGCCTATGATCCACAAAGAACTATAAGTACTGTTTTATTTCCTGGTTCATATGTTCTGTCTACCCATCTGTCTGTGGATGGAAGGCTATTGATGACCTTGTTTCAATTTCCAACATTCTGTTCAACTCCTAGATTAACTCCACTACAAACTGTGGTTCTCTGTCTGACATTACACTTTATGGTAGCCTATGTATTTTTCATATGTTATCTTGGAACAATCTAGCCAATTCTTCTGCCAATGTTCCTTCTATTGTTACTACAAAGTATGTTATTTTAGACAACTTATCACATACTACTAAGATTACATCCTTTTCAGCTACCAATGATAACTTGGTGATAAAGTCCACTGTTAAGTATGTTTATGGTTTCTCTGGTATCTCATTTACCATTGAATTTCCTGCTGGTATCTCTATTATATTTTTTATCCTCTGGCACAAGTCACACCCATCTACATACTTCTTTATATCTCTTATTACTCCTAGCCACTAATAGTTTCTTGTCACCAATTCTGTTGTCTTTTATCTTCTCCCATATTCTACTACTGGTACATTATGGTATAGCTAGATAACTTTTGTTCTTAGCTCCTCATCTCTTGGTACATACATCTTTTCTTCTTTCAGCACTAAGTTCTTTTCCATCTGTCACTCCTCATCTCTTGGTATTTTTACCCCTGTTTTTTCATTTCTTTTACTACTCTAATTACTTTGTTGTTCTTTTCTCTAGCCTTTTTATCTTTTCTACTATATCTACTTTTGGTCTTTCTACCACTACCACTACTAATCCTTGAATCCATTCTTCCTTTATTGGTTTTTTATTTTCATTATCATTTTCTACTCCCACTCTCCAGTCCAGTCTTTTATTAAATCCATTTATCTTTTCCATCTTTGTCTCTGATACATGTTTCAAGGTGAAATCAAATTTTGACAAATATAACACCTATCTTGCTTGTCTATAATTCAGCTTCTGCACTTCCATAAAGTATTCTAAATTCTTGTGGTCTGTCCAGATTTCAAACTTGGATTTTGCATCTTTTAGTAAATACCTCCAGTTTTCCAATCTCTTAATAGCTACTAGTATCTCCTTGTTATAGATCTTGTAATTTCTTTGCATCTAATTAAGAGATTTTGACAAGTAAGCCACTTTGTACTCTATTGATAGAACATTGACTTCTATCTTCATTTTTTATCTAAGTCTAGCACTGCCAACACTGATTCCTTTGTAAATCTTTAGTTTTTTAAATACTCTTTCCTATCTTTTTATCCAATTCCATTTCTGGTATTTCTTCACCAGGTCATATAATGGTCTGGCTATATATGTAAAGTCTTTGATAATCTACTAATAGTAGTGAGCTAGTTTTAAGAACTTCTATATATCCTTGACTTCTTGAGAAGTTAGCCAATTGTCATATACCAGTCCACTTGTCTGGAAAACACATTCCCACAGTATATTTCTTTTCAACAGCTTAAGTCCATCTTACTTGTAACATACCTCATAGCAGTGGTGCAATTGTCTGGGTAGTCTATCTTCCATGATGGAGATACTCCTATATGACTTGGTCTTCCATGGTAGAGTCATACTCCTATCAGTGTCTCAACACTGAAACCTTTACTTGGGGGAATAGGGGCTATACCACTGAAACTCTGAGCATCTCCTATAGTAGGTATCAGTATATAAGACTAGTGGTTATATTGTAATTTGCTAGTTTGATAATCAACAAAGATAATTCTTATTGAACTTGATCCCTAGTGTTTAAATGGCAATACACCAAATCAGCACTCACTCCCAACTTGGACCTTTTCCTCTTATCTGAAATTGTGACCATGTAGCAGATAGACAGCACAATATATAAGCTGAAGTCAAGGTTGTTTTCCAAGTCTGCATATCTCTGAGACCAATCCAATATTTTCCTTATCTTCTCTTCTTCTATCTTGATTCTTTCTAGTCTTATTACTACTTCTAAGTCTACCTTCTTCACCTTTCACTTGCACTTCTCTAGTTTTATATATAAGTCATTTTCTGCTACTCCTTTTATTACTTCTTCCACCTCTTCATCATGTCACTTTTTTTTCTCTATCTCTACAATTATATCATCAATAAAACTTGCCACTTCCTCAGTATTAATCAAGTTCTATAGGATTTCATTCATTATCATTTGAGATATTACTAGAAAGTTGGTAAGCTTAAAGAATAATACTATGGGTTTAAAGAATCTCTCTAAAGTCATAAATACTGCCTTCCACTTGTCTCCTTTTTTTATCCATAAATTATTATAATCCTATCATAAATATAACTTAGTAAATACTTTCTTTGTACTTATATTTTTTACAATGTCTGAAATTGAAGGCAAGGGCTAATTATTCTTTAAAGTCCATTTATTTAGATATTTATAGTCCTATACCATATGCTTCTTACTGTCTTTCTTTCCTAGAAAGAAAACTAGTACTATTTGGGGTGACTTTGAGAATCTGATATACTCTTTTCTCAATTGTTTATCTATAAACTCATATACCTCTCCTCTCTCTTCTCTGAACAAGAGATATATCTTTCTCTTCCTTTATGTCTATTGTATGGTCTCACACTTTTCTCATTGGCATCCTCTCACTTGCTTTCCTTCTGAAGACATAGATCTACTTGTGGAATCTTGAAGGAACCAATTTCTTGGCTTCTTTCTTTTTATCCTAGATCCCACACTCTTCTATTACTCTTTTAACCTTCATTGTTTTTTCCCCTTTTAGTTTCTCTTTCTCTTTTCTTTCTTTCTTTGCTCTCTCTCTTCTTGTCTCTTCCTCTCTTTCCTCTTCTTTCTTTTGTTTTTTCTATCCCAATTTCCTCTGCTTGGGTCTTCACTGCTTTCCACTTTCTTCAGAATACCTTGTTATCTTCACCTTCTCTATTTTCCAGTCAATTCCAAGATTGTGGTGAGCAAGCTATAGCATTCCTAAAAATATATTCCACTTCTGTTCTCTTATCACATCAATCTTCATTCTCTCCCTATATCTTTTATAAAATATATTCATTTTCTCTATATGTTCTATTGGTCTCTCTTTATTAAATATACCATTTATATTTCTCACATATATAGGTCTTTTGATTTTATTCAGCTTAAATCCCTACTTTCTAGTGAACTCAGAACTCATTACTAAGCCTGTTACTTTACTAGCCCACAATGCTTCTACTTTTATTCCCTCTTATCTATTAATTCTCTCTAGTCTAATCTTTACTATTACTTTTCTCAAGGCTTTCTTATTTAAGTTGCACCAAGATGTATTATTTATTACTTTACTACTGAGTATTGCAAAATTATTATAATTAGAACCTAGTTAAGGACTATATTAGGTGTGGTTCACACCAGGATAGAAGTTTATAGAATGGACTCAGAGATAAGTGGACTTGTGGAATGACCTTGGCTTCAGCTTATGTGCTGTGCTGTCTGTCTGCTGCATAGTTGCAACTTCAGATGATAGGAAGAAGTCCAAGATGGAAGTGAGTGCTGATTTGGTGTATCACCATTGAATACTGGAGATCAAGTTCAATAAGAATTATCTTTGTCAATTATCAGACTAGAAAATTACAGTGTAACTACTAGTCTTATATACAAATGGATATTATAGGAGATACTTGGGGTTTCAGTGGTAAAGCCTCTATTACCCAAAGCAGAGGTTTCAGTGTTGAGACACTGATAGGGGTAACTCTATCATAGAAGACCAAGTCAAATAGGAGTATTTCTACTATGGAAGATGGAATACCTGGATGGTTGCAGCACCACTAGAAGGTATGTTGCAAGGAAGATAGGCTTCAATAATTAGGAGATGATATCACTGCAGAGATGTAATTTCCAGATGGATGGACTTGCATATGACAGACTATTAGATTCTCCTTCTCTTTTAAATGGTCCATATTGTGATTATTCTCATACTCTGCTCTCCTTCCTTGTCTTATAAGCCTTTGATTCCTACAGTATCTTGTGATATTGTCAGGCACAGTTCATACTGGGGTGGAAGTCTGCAGAATGGACTTAGAGATGAGTAGACTTGTGGAACGACCTTGGCTTCAGCTTATGTGCTGCACCATCTGTCTACTGCGTGGTCACAATTTCAGATAATAGAAAGAAGTCTGAAGTGGGAGTGAGTACTGATTGGTATGTCACCATTGAACACCAGAGAT
>Ga0157358_1000522_pt1 | contig 15975 bp, 12 predicted proteins | sample AttcapACBM2_FD_111484 | JGI IMG/M metagenome (GOLD analysis project Ga0157358, IMG submission 111484) | Fungus gardens microbial communities from leaf cutter ant in Botucatu, State of São Paulo, Brazil - Atta capiguara ACBM2 | ecosystem: Host-associated > Fungi > Mycelium > Unclassified ... | reverse complement strand
TGCACTGTTGATAGATTTACCAGAAATATATTTTTTCATTCTGATAAGGGACTCTTTAACGTTGAGGGTATCAGAAGCAAAATGCTCCATAGAGCCATGCAAAGAAATGGCATGGAAGTTGCTGTCCTAGGATTCAGAGTCCAAAGCTTGATTGGGGTCATAGTTTAGTTGTATATTGAACACATTTTTGCTGGATGGCTGGTCAAGGGCCAGTTGTGTAGTCAAAACACCTTGCATCCTCGTATTGAGGGTAGAATCAGCTGCCTTGCTGACTTGATAGTTCTGACCCTCCTAAGTCGCATATTCAAGACTGAAGTTGCTTGAAGAGTTGACAGGAACGTCCTCGTCCATCCTGTTGCTTTCCTGTTTGACTTGAATGTGATATTCCTTCTCATATTTGCTCGACAAAAGTGAGGGAGATCTAGGTCTGTGTATACTCATATCCAAAGAGTGGCCTTTCACCTCATCCAAATTGTTATCCAAATCAAACATGGCTTTAATGAGATTGGTATCCATGTTAATGTCTTGTCTAGGTATTGATGGAATCAGTAGGTTCAATTCCTGCTAGTGGGTATATGTCATATCGGTATTATAACTCAAAAGAGAATATTTCCATATAGATTTATTAATGAAGGTAATCTTAATTATAAAGATCTTATACCAGCTTTTGAATATTTTAATAATATTAGTCAAGCTAAATATAATAAATATTTGAATTCTTATAATGGTGAATAGTTTATAAAAACAGAATCTATGAAATATTGTACCCAAGACTATATAAGTTTACATCAGATTATATTATTTAATAAATTAATTTTTGATAAATTCAAATTAAATATAAATAAATATCTAATATTATCTTCACTATGTTTTAGTATATTTTAAACAAAATATTTAAATAACTTAAAAATAAGTATACTAATGTTATCAGGACAAATAAATAAGGACATATGATTATTTTATATGGGAGGTTCAACTGATATGTTTATATCATATAATTTAGATAACAAATTAGTTTATGGATATAATAAAAATTCTTTATATCCATCTGTTATACAAAATAAAAATTTACCTATGTGTAAACCTATATATTTCAAAAGAAATATTAGAAAATATAATTCTGAAGCTTATGGCTTTTTTATTACAAGAAAATACTTAAGTTATGACAAGAAATTGTAGAAAGAGTTAGATAAAAAAGAAGAGTAAACTATGAAAACAATAGAAATAATACAAATAATTTAAATGGGAAGAAGAGCTTAATAGTTCTTGATTAGACTTTTGTAATTACAATAAGTTCACAATATTATTTAGAGTAGTGGATAATATATCCTGCTACAACCTAGACAATAGAGGTATGTTGAGAGAAATTACAGTGAAGATTAAACTAGAAAGAATTGACACTCAAGAAGATATAACAGTAGAAGTATTGCTAGATAGTGGGGTGACAGAGTTGGTTATGAGCTCAGAGTTTGCAAAAAGGAAAGGTTTAAGTTGAAGAAGATAGAAAGACCAATATATATGAGAAATGTGGATAATTCCTTCAATAAGAAAGAACTTCTTGATCATATAGTGAAGATTAATATTTATTATCAGAGACATAGAGAGAGAATAATAATTAATGTAATTAGAGAGCAAAATTAAAGTGTGATCTTGAAAATGCTATGGTTTGCTTGCCACAATCCTGAGATTGATTAGAGAATATTAGAGATGAAGATGATGAGGTACTTAGAGGAGTGTGGAAAATAATAGAGGCCAAAATAGGAAAAATTAGAGTAGCAAAAACAAAAAGAAGAAGAAAGGAAATAAGAAGAGAAGTGTCATATTCTAAACTTGGAAACATGTTCAAGACATGTCTGACTTTAATATAACATCAAATTTCTATAGTTATTTGGCTTGATTTGTGCTCAAAACTCTGTCAGTGGTTTGATACTTTATAATGGACTTAATTCCATTAAAATTCTGTGGTTATTTGGCTTTATTTGAGTTAAAATCCATGGTTATCTTTATTTGTTTCCATTGTCTAATTATCTCCTTCAAACTTTGCAAAATTACTTGGGCTTTATGTGGAGTTTTCTCCTCTCCAAATCTAAGCTCCTTAGTAAAATACTTACTTAAAAATCTGTTTTAATTACTTCTTTTGTTATTTTATGTATTTAAGGCTGGTATTTACTTTGTAATAACTAGCCTGATAATTGACTAAAGTTGATGCTAATCTCTGGTGTCAATGGTGATATACTTTACTCCTCTTTTTATAACTTCTTACAAGACCATTCTCTAAAATTATGACTATGTGGCTTATAAGAGGCATAATACATAAGTTGAGGCCAAGGTTGTTCCAACAAGTTCACATTACTGAGCTTATTGCATGAAGTTTCCACAATCTACACATTTTCAAGTTAACTTCATAGACTTTCACCTTCAAATGTGAACTGCACCTAACAGTATTATCAAGCTATCCTTCTTACAGTTTCATTGTATTCATTTTTTGCAATGGTCTGAAGTTTAAGCCATGTATTCACTATAATAGTATCTTTTTATTTTCCTCAAGTCTCTGACTAAGACTGTTTCTTGGTTGACTCTAGGTCTACTAATTTCTCTGTAGGCGCCAAATTCCTTTGTACTCCCTTCCTTAGCATCTCTGCTATCTCCAATATTGAATGCTGTTTTAATAAATAACTGGTAAAGGAAGAATGTATAAAGACAGAGCCAATAGACAAATCATTCAAGGTTTTCAATGCAGATAAAACTAAGAATAGAGAAGCAACAAGATTTGTGCTACTAGAACTAGAGATTAATGAATATATAGAAAGGATTAATATAGTAGTTATAGATTTAAACAGAATGAACATGTTTTTGGAATACAACTGGTTAGCTAAACATAATCCAGAAGTAAATTGGAATACAGGAACAATATAATTTACAAGATGCCCAAAAAATATAAAACATAACACTAAGACATTTTATTCATATCAAAGATATAGAGATCACAACAAATGAAAGATACAGATAAAGAACAACCAAAAATAGACAAGGAATCAGATCTGATGAATCCAAAAGATTTACTAGAATATAATTGACTGTTTGCACATTCATTTAACAAGAAGAAATTTGAAAAATTACTGGAACAAAGAGAATGGGACCATGAAATTAATCTGATGAAAGAAACACTAAAGAAATTAAATGCCAAGGTCTATGTAATGACAATCAAAGAGAATGAAGTATTAAATCAATAGTTGGAAGAGTAACTCAAGACAGAACCTATTGTAGAATCAAGTTCACAATATATAGCACTATACTTTTACATTTCAAAGAAGGATAAATCACTACAATTGGTACAAAATTACAGGAAATTAAACCAGTATATGGTAAAAGACAAGACATTATTATCCTTAATGGGAGAAGTAATCAACAAGCTCAAGAATGCCAAGTACTTCAACAAATTGGACCTTATCTAGGGATATAACAATGTATGGATAAAAGAAGGAGATAAATAGAAGGCTGTATTTTTAATGAACAAGGGTTTATTCAAACCAAAATTGATGTACTTTGGGTTATATAACTCATTGGAAATATTCCAAAGAATAATGAATAGTATATTCCAAGAACTCTTACATAAAAGAGTATTATCCAATTATGTGGACAACTTTGTTATACCTGCTAAAATCAAGAAGAAACTGGAAGAAAGAACAATACATTTTTTGAAGATAGTAGAGAAACATAATCTCTGTTTTAAAAAGTCAAAGTGTGACTTCAATGCCAAAGAAATATGAGTGGTAGTTGGGAAGTGAAAAACTTCTTAGAGTTCACAAACTTTTACTGATACTTTATCAAGAACTTCAGTCATACAGCAAAACCTCTTAATGAACTCAAAGGAAAAAAAAGAATGGAAATAGGAAGAAGAACATCAAAAGGTATTTGAAGAATTGAAAGGTAAGATTACAAGTTAACTAGTACTTACTCTACCAAAGAGAAAAGGAAAATTCAAAGTATAAACTAATGCTTCAGGACATACAATTGGAGGACTCTTATCCTAGAAACAAGAAGGAAAATGGAAACTTATTGCATTCTTATCAAGAACAATACAAGCAGCTGGAAGGAACTATGAGATCTATAACAAAGAACTACTGGTTATAGTGGAAGCTTTGACAAAATGGAGACAATATCTACTAGATGCTATGAAAAAGTTTGAAGTCTAGACAAACCATGAAAACCTCAAGTATTTCTAAGAACTACACAAACTCAATAGATGGCAAGCAAAATATTATTTGAGGTTACAAAATTACAACATTATCTTATAACACACTTCAAGAAAAATAAATATAAGAGTAGACATCTTATTATGAAAAAACCAGGTGAATACAAAAGACAATAACAAAGACATCAAGATGCTCAATAACAAGCTGTGGACAAGGAGAATCAACATGGAAGCAGAAGCAATAGTACTCAGAAGAAACCATATTATTGGATAAAATTTGAAGAAATAACACTAGAAAACAAAAAGTGTAGAAGGAGTTGGAGAAAGATGATGGACAAGCATGAGAGAGTAATGGAATAGTCTACATAGAAAGAAGAATATATGTCCCAAACAATTGGAAGATACAAGAGCAAATCCTACTAGAAAACCATAAACTAGCAGATATAAAACACTCAGAACAATAAAGGATACTCAAGTTGATTAAGAGAAATTATTGGTGGCTGGGAATAAGAAACAACATCAAGAAATATGTCCAGAAATGTCAAAAATGCCAGAAAAATAAAGTTCAATATATGAAGAAAGCAGGAAAACTTCATCTATTGGAAACATCTGAAGGACCATGGTAGGAAATCAGTATCAATATCATTAGACCACTTCTCAAATCAAATGACAAAGACATGATTGCAATCATAGTAGTTACCAAGATAATCAAACTCAAGATGACAACTATGGTAGTATTGTTAGAGAATATAGCCAAAATCTATAGGAATGAAATATGGAAAATATATAAAGTACTACAAAAAGTTCTTAGTAGTAGAGGGCCTCAATTCACTTTATGATTCATGAAAAATCTCAGTAAAGCATTAAAAATAAGAAAAACACTATCTATAGCATATTACTCTCAAATAGACAGTCAAATGGAAAGGATCAATCAAGAAGTCAAAGTGTTCTTGCAAAATTATGTTAATTACCAACAAAATAATTGGACAGAATAGTTATTAATAGTGAAATTCTAGTACAATGACAAAAGACATGTGGCTATAGGTTATATTCTATTCAAATTCAATTTTGGAAGATATCCATAGAAAGAGAACCTGATAGTGAAAATAGAATTACTAAAGTTAGAGAGTTTCTTTGAAGGACTACAAAAAAGTTGGAAAGCAGCAAAGAAATGGCAAAAGAAGCTATGAAGAAACAGTTCAACAAAAAAAAGTAGAATTCATAAGGATTGAAGAAAGGATACAACATGTGACTGGAGGCTAAAAACATCCATTCAAAACAACCTTCTCAGAAGCTAGACCAAAAAAAATACAGATCTTTTAGAATTATAAAGAATATTGGTCAAGGAGCATTTCAGCTAAAGTTACTAGAAAGATAGGCAATTTACAATGTGTTTAATGAGGATCTGCTAATACAATGCAGAGAATTCCAGTTTCATATGAATCCAGTATTACCACCAGATATTATTAACAAAGAAGAAGAATATAAAATAGAGATAAGAAATCACAGAAAACAAGAATCCAGCACATAATTTCTGGTTTACTGGAAAGAATATGAAAATGGTGTTACCACATGCAAAGAAGGTGATTCAAGACTATTGGACAAAGATTTCAAGTCAAAACCTATAAAAGAGAAGGATAAAACTCCAAGTTAACATTTTAAAGCAGACCAAGTACAAAAAAATTTAAACAATGGCCTATCAATTCATAACTGTATCCATCTCCCCTAACCTCCATCTCCCCTAACCTCTACATTGTTTATACTGTTAACAACATGGACCTCATTATAACCTTAAACCATGAAAAAAAAATTAGATTAGAAAATATCACAAGATAATTCAGGAATTAGAAGCAATAGTTAATATTCAACTGCAAATTCAAAATCTAATCAAGCTGGTGGATGTTGCAAATAACTAACTGGCAGATATCAAGACTATATTACTTCAAACTGAAGAAGCTTACAAGAAACAGATTTGTTATGATCTTAATCCTTAGGGTTGAATATAAGAACAACTCTTGTATTAGAGAAACACAAGAGAACTTGATAGAGATCCCTTTACAAACTAGTCTACCTTATATACTACTACCAATGGTCTGTGCTAACTACTGTGCACCCTACTCTAAACAACCATGTGTAGTACATGAGGTCAACATGTGGTATCCATGTTGTATGACGTTACTTGTTCTAGAACCTTTTATGATCTTCTCTCAAGCCCCATAATCAATGTTGTGACCACACCATCAAATGTGACTGATGTAATTGATCACATCTAACTCTAACCCCAGAGTTCTAAAAATAGAAAAGATGAAAAATAAATCAAAAGGAAAATAAAAATAAAAAAGAAAATAATAAAAAACTAAGTCCACTTTCTATTATCTTGACAAGATTGGAGAAGATATCTATAATATATCAGAGGAATTTAGAAATATTATACATAGAGATATAGAACACTAAGTATACCATATACAAGTGCTACTTACTGATGAATTAGATTGATGTAAAAAAAGAAGATAAAAAGTCGAGATTTATATTAAAATAATATAAAACATATATTAGGAATTATATTATAATACTCCTCAACCAATAATTATGAATAAAAGAAAACAAAAAGAAGAGGTAGTTCAAAATAAAGAAATATTCCTGTACAAACCACATAATATATTGACAAAAGCTAGTATCCTAACAACCTCAGAATCTAGTCTTATGCAAGAAGAAATTAACAATTTAGAAAAAGTCTTAAAAACATTACAAACTTCAACCAAGACAATGCTATTTCTCCCACCAAATCATTACAAAGTTATTTGACAAGAAGAAGAAATAAACTCATAATACTAAAAAGAGATTGTAGCCAAGTTTATCAAACAGAAACAAGTTGTTGAAGATTTCCCATTGAAATATATACTGGAAGACCACTACAAAAACTATTCTTTATTGTACTAACATTATGAGAAACATTAATTATTAGACTAACTAAGAAGTTAGTAGCAATATATGTAATAAGAGATCTAGTATTTTTGGAATAAGTTTATAGGGACATGAGCATTAAAACAGGGATATTATTATGATTGCATAATTAACTATCTTATGTTTTACAGAAGTTTATATTATGCTGAACATATGCTGGAGTCCATTTTATCTTGACTCATTATTTACTATGCCTTACCTTCACCTTATGTAGTAATAAAGGTTTTCTTATTTCTTTTATTATTATTTTCTCAAGAACACTTTATATATTCCTCATAGTTATTAGTATTGTGGTAACTTCTAGTCAAAAGACCAATAGTAACACAAGTAATAAATCTCAAGGCAGATATCAAGTAGGAATTATAAGAGAACTCAACAAGAAGTCCCCACTGTATTCCTATACTATTTATACAAAGTCCTCATAGTCTATGCTAATGATAAATACCCCTACCCTAATGTCCATGTGCAGTCCATGCTTCTATCATGTGTCAACCTTATGTCTTCTATAAGAATACCATACTATATATATGTGCTTTGATGTCATCCTTTTAGTGTCCAATTCAATGAGAATTCATTTGGTAGTAAATGTCAGTTAGATAGTATGATACAGAAAACAAGTGAAAAAACAGAATGTAGAAGAGATGAAACTAGTAGAGGTAGATAAAGTTAAAAAGTAGGAGGTAGAAAAAATTTTAAATAAAAGAAAAATAAGGAAAGTTGAGAAGTTTTTTATATGATAGAAGAGGTTTATAACAGAGCATAACACTCAAATCTTCTACCATATTTCATTATAATATATGATTGTGTGATTGTATGATTGTGACTGATGTGTAAAAGTTTGTGACTGTAATGTGTGACATTATACTAACCCTAACCCTAAATCCCAAAATAAAAAATAAAAAAACAATGAAAAAGAAAATAGAATAAGACAAAGTTTATTATTTACAATTCTGATACCAAGCTGAAAAGCCTGTAATATTCTTGAAGGCTATTTCATGATAACTGTTGAGGAAGAAGACTGGAAGAAGGTTTGGTGATGAATAAAGTAGAGGCCTTAAAAGCAATAAAAAGAACTGATTGGATAATATAGAAAGTGGATATGGCTGAAGAATACAAGACATTAATAGACATTAGTACATAGAATCTTGTAGATTTTCTATCTGGTATCAATATTGTTGGTTTGTGATAAATATTTAAAGCTAAAAAGAATGCCATAGGAATTGTTATTTACTTCAAAGCCCAGCTGGTTACTCAAGGCTTTTTACAAGTTCCTGAAGTTGACTATTTTGACATGTATACATCTGTAGCAAAATTAGCATCTATTCAGACAGTTCTAGCACTTACAGTAACTTTAGACATAGAGATATATGTTTAATATAGTTTATACCTTGTTATCCAAGATCTGATAAGATATCTCAGAAGTTTAAATTATACCACTTAGAATAGCTATCTGAAATAGAACTACTAAATGAGTTACCTGGATACTAGTAATCTTTAGATGTTAGGAATAGAAGTCCATGAAGTTAGCAAAAAACTAGTGAGAACATCTAAGAAGAAATAAAGAGAGGTAATGCATACTAGAAGAGGTTAGAGAGTGTAGATAAGGAAGGAAGTATTATTTATAGGTTGGAATAGATGGTCAGAACAGGATATGATAGTATACTAAATAAATATCAAGAGGGCATATTTAAATAGGAAGCTATCTGATAATAAGGTTATTTTTATGTAACAACTACCTGGTTGTAAGAATCTGAAATTCTCCTATTGTATATGTCATTTTTGTTATATATGTTAATAATTACATAGTTGTAGCCATGAATGTTTTTCTATTGCTTGGATCAAAGCTAGAGCTCAAGAGCATATTAAAGTAAGTAACTTAGAAGAAGTATACTAGTTTCTAGAAATCAAAGTAAAAAGACTTTGAAATAAAGACAAGTTACTATTGTTTTAATAGCCATACTGTTATAACTTAGGTTCTTGAGTAAAAATAAAAAACAACTTTTGTATTAAGTAACACAAAAGAATTCAATAGAGTTCTAAATATAAGTTAGTCTATCTTATATACTATAGACCATGGTCTGTATACATACTACATCTAATCTATCCTAAAGTCTATATGCTTTCTATAAGGTTAACATATTATTGCTATGTTGTATAACATTATCTATTTCAGAATCTTCTATATTCTTATCTATATCATGTGATTGTGTGACTACCTTATGACATATATCACACCTCTATCATACTTTGTGACTTGTGACTATCACACATGATATTACATCACACTCTTTTATCTAAGTCTAAAATAAAGAAAAATAAGAAAAATAAAATATAAAATAAAATAAAATAAACCCAAGTCTAACATTTACAACTCTAACATATACATTAATGTATTATTATAACATTATAATCTTAAATGTAAAGTCTACTAGTTCACTTATGAATCTCTTTATTTATCTCACTATTAGAAATCTTGTTCTGTCTGCTAAATCCTTTATCACAGTTCTATCTGTATATTAACCTTTGCACTTCAAAGTCCAATAGCTTTCTCTGACTGTAACTTTTCTACCTATTTAGAGTCAGCTCTAGTCCTACTGCTTAGGATATACTTCAATATTATTTTGTGTTTCAGTGACAATTTCTCTAGGGTGTATTTACTAAACACTCCAAGATACTCAAGATATATTCATCAAAGAGGCCAATCATCTCTGAGGTCCCCATTTCATACTATTCAACCTAGTTAGACAGTTTTGCCTGTTTTTGGTCCAAGTATTGTCTCCACAGACAATAATCCTAATTGGGAGGATACTTCTACTACTAATCTTGTTACTAATCTAATATCTAATAGATCTACTTCTTTTACTTGTTCATAGTCAAAACCTTGTTGGAGTAATAATACTAATAAGTAGTTAGCCAACATACTTAGTCAACTTATAAATACTCTTGATACTAATCAGACTCCCAGTCCTGATACTAATTCAAGAGAAACCAAAGCCTGCATCACTAATACTTTTAATAGTACCAAGCCTAACAAGCTCAATAATTTCCTGTTTCAATATCATCTCTACTTTTGTACCAATCCTATACAATTTGACATGGATATTGCAAAAATCAACTTTGCAATAACCTATCTTATAGAAGTTGCCTAGGACTAGTTTGAGATGGGCCTCAATTAGAAAGACTAAGATATTCTGTAAGACTAGCTCTCCCATTAAAACCTTTTTGTTGATGAGCTATGTTGATATTTTGGTTTTTTGAACCTTATCAGTGAAGCAGACAACATGTTGGACAATCTCTACATGAAGTCTAACAACAAGATTTCTACTTATAATGTGGATTTCATACACTATGCCTCTTAACTAGGTTGGGGAAATAGTGTTTTGTGCTACTACTATTCTTATTCTCTGCTCCCAAGAAAAAACCCAATTCTCCACAGGTGGATCTCTTTTTCAAGCTAGCCAACAATAGCAAGTTGACTAGTTATGAGTGCAAGAAGCATCTCAAAAACAATCTATATCTCTATTATGGTGCAGAAGACTATAAGTTGGACTCTTGTCCCAAGAAGTAGACTACAGTCACACTAAAATGCTATGATGCTTCAGCAACTGCTAATTCTCTAGCAGATGCTTCTGAGAAACCCTTGAAAAAATAAAGAGTAACTCCTAGAACTTTGCACAGACTGAAGGCCATATTGAACTTCTCTATATAATAACAAGTTCTATCCAACTCAATGCATCCACTCTTTGTATCCCTTACTTCTCCCTTGATCCTTGGTCAGGATCATCTTAATAAAATCCCATTTTGAGCTTTCATCAACTTCAGATCTACTCATTGCTTTGTAGACTCAAAATTTGTGGATATCCACCACTTGAAGACATCTACAACCTCTTCAGTTGCTCTCTGCTTATTTAATGGTTTATCAAAGAGTACTATCTCTGAAATTGCCAACTTGTCCATAATTTTCCCCACTGATAATTGTATGAATCTGGACTTCTATGTTACTTCACTTGATTTTTTCTACTTTTTGGTTCTTGAATACGACTAGCTCACCTGATACAATCCACTGATTGACTGGATAAATAGGTCAATAAACTTTTGTCTATCTTTGTAGGAAAATCTTGCTCCCTCTCATACTATAGCCAATACACCATTAGTATCTCTGTCAGTTTCTGACATCTCTTTGCAACCATCAGATTCCACAGTTTCTATATCTGTATCTAAGACCTCTATGTCTACTGTTACAAACTCAGGACTTTAGAGTTAGTCAAGAGAAAGAATCTTGTATTAAGGTTAACACAAGAGAACTCAATAGAGAACTCTGTACAGAATTGTCTACCTTATATATAAAAACCCCATAATCTGTGCTACACTACTTCTAGCCTATCCTAAATGACCATGTGTTTGCCTTAAGGTCAACAGATAGTATCCATGCTGTATGACATCATCCTTTTAGAACATTGTACCTCTTTCCAATGTGACATGTGACTGTATGACTGTAACATTGTGATCTTGAGTGTCATACTAATCCTAACCCAAAGTTCTAAAAATAGGAAAATTGAAAAGAAAATTGAAAATAAAATAAAAAATGAATAGGAAAATGAAAATAACTAGGGTCCACTGCTTTCAACTTTGACATCTACCTCCAAGTGACCTAACATTGCTATTATTGGTATTACAGTATTCTTGTACATATCAAAACTTCTAGGCTCTAACAACTTTGAACTCTATCTTCACTCTTTGGACATTTAGGCCAACTCTGCAAAACTTGTAGAAGTTTCTGATCTTTTTAATGTTTCCTCTGAGTATTATTAATTTGCCAATGTTTTCAGCAAAACCAAAGCTAAAGTCCTTGCTCCTTATTATTCTTATGACCTTCAAATTAATCTGGAAGAAGGTGCTCAACCTCTGGTTGGTTCTATATACTCTTTTTTGGTATCTGAACAAGAGGCTCTCAAGGAATTCATTGAGAAAAACCTCAATATGAGGTTCATCCAATCAAACTTCTCTCTGCATAGTGCACCAGTCTTATTTGTTAAGAAGAAAAATAGTTCACTATGCTTCTGTGTCAACTTCTGTGGTCTTGAACTGTATTTTTAAAAAAAATTGCTATCCACTCCTGTTCATCTCTAATCTGCTGGACTCACCTTATGAAGCTTAGGTATATAAAAAGATAAATCTTCACCATAATTACTACTTGGTTCACATTACCAACAGTAATGAATAGAAGACTGCTTTCAAGACACATTACAGATCATTTGAGTGGTCTGTAATGTCTTTTGGTCTTACCAATGCTTCTATAGCCTTCCAGTAATTTATAAACAACATTTTCTCTGACCTTTTGGATGTTTGTATTATGATATATCTGGATGATATACTCATTTACTCAAATAACATGTCCAAACACCACTAGCATGTTAAAAAAGTACTCAAGTATCTCTACAAGGCTGGTCTTTATACCAAAGTAAAGAAATGTAAATTTTACTCTGAGTCAGTAAAATATCTGGGATACATCCTTTCTTCTTCTGGCCTCACTATGTCTGATGACAAAGTGAAGATTATTCAAGACTGGCTGGAGCCTAAGAAAGTCAAGAATATTCAATTCTTCTTAGATTTCACTAATTTCTATTGCCAGTTTATCTTTAACTATTTGAACATTGTCATTTCATCAACATGTCTTACCTAGAAGAATGTTCCCTGGAAGTTTGACTCCTTCTATCATAATGCTTTTAACTCCCTCAAAAAGGCATTTATCTCCACTTCTATTTTTACTTATTAGATTTTTGATGCTCAACTCATTATGAAAACCAATGCTTTGGACTATGCTCTTGCTGCAATTCTTTCCATTGTTAATGAAGAAAATGAAGTTCATCTGGTTACCTTTCACTTCCATACTTTTATCATGGTGGAGTTGAATTATAACACATATGACAAGGAATTACTTGCCATCTTGAAAGCTTTCAAAATTTAGTGAGACTACTTAGAAAGTCTGGCCTATCCCATTGATATTGTTATGAATTATGAAAACTTGAGTACTTTTTTACTACCAAGATGTTGACCCAGAGATAAGTGCAGTAGTCTAAGTACCTTTCTCAGTTTAATCTTGTTACTAAGTTCTATCCTAGTCATCTTGGCACTAAACTGGACACTCTCACTAGATAGTGGGATGTCTATCCTAAAAGGGAAAATACTGGCTATGCTACAATCAACTCTCATAACTTCAAACCAATCTTTACTCAAGAACAACTTGTGGCCTCTGTATAAGCTACTGTTCTCCTCTTTCCTTCTCTCTGTACAGCTACAGTCATGAATCTGGACACCCTATACTGAGACATCCTTTCAGCTCTTTCTAGTGACCTAATTTCTACAAAACACATCTCTATAGATGGCCAATGGTCTAAGGACCCAAATAGTTTTCTTCTCCTTGATAATAAAATCTATGTACTATCTGCTGGTAATCTATGCACACATGTTCTCCAGTATAATCATAATCACATCCTTGTTGGATACTTTAGTCAAAACAAAACATTGCAATTAGTTTGTCACAGATATTCCTAGCCTAGCCTCTATACTGATATACAACAATTCTGCAAGTTCTGTGTTACTTGTATATAATCCAAGCCACAATATCACAAGCCCTACAGATCTCTCAAACAACTTCCTATCTCCAAACAACCATGGAATTCTATTTCTATGAACTTCATCAAGAAACTTCTATTATCCTCTGGATTTGACATTATCTTGGTTATAGTTGACCAGCTTACCAAGCAGGCAATCTTTATTCCTGTCCATGATACCATCATGTCTGTGAACTTAACACATCTGTTTGTTCTCTATGTGTTCTCCAAATATAATGTTCCTTTCCATATCATTTCCAATAGAAACTTGGAGTTTGTGTTGAATTTTTTCTGTTCTTTAGGCACTGCTCTAAACATGTAACTTCACTTCACTTTACTACTCTGAAGATGATAGAAAAACTAAACATATGAACCAAACCCTCAAGCAATACTTCTATATATATTGTAATTACCAATAAGACAACTAGTCCAAACTTCTACCTCTTGTAGAGTTCACTTACAATAATGCTCCGAGTGCTACTACCAGTGCTTTTCCATTCTTTGCTAATAAAGAATACCATCCAAACATTACTGTTCACCCTGAATATGATATTGCTTTCTCCTAAGCCTATAATTTCACTATAGATCTTGATGAATTATAGAGTACTCTTAAAGCTGAAATCTTTGTGGCTCAACAGCATTATCAGAAATCTGCTGATGTATGATGTTCCACCACTTCTGATTTTAAAGTAAGTGACAAAGTCTTTGTTAAGGCTCAATTCTTCCAAACTACTCAGCCTTCAAAAAAGCTTTCCAAAAAATATCTTGGACCCTACAAAATTATTGTTTAGTCTGGTATACTATCATTCACCCTCTATCTCCCAGAGTCTATGCACTATGTCTATCCTGTTTTCCATATGTCTATGTTCAAATCTACTATGTGCAACTCTTTCCCCAAGAGAATACAACTGGCCTCTATACTAGTTATAATTGATGGGGAACCTGAATATGAAATTTCTCAGATAGTAGACTCCAAAATTGATTACCAATGGGTATGCAAGTTCCTGTACAAGGTGATCTAGCTAGAGTATGAAGATACTGAAGATGAATCTGAGTAGATTCCTGTATTTAAACTCACTCATACCACTGATTTGATATCCAATTTTCATATTGCATATCCTATCAAGTCTAGTCCACTCCATTTGTCCTAATTACACCACTGCACTTGTCTCCTACCTCCATGCACTTCCAACAGAGATTTTATTATTTTTATAGTATATTCTATTTGCTTATTTTTATTTAACTCCAGTTTCTGTACACTTTATAAGGTTTCTTTTCAAAACTTTCAGACTTTATTTTCTTTTCTATCTCTTAATTTTCTTACTCATACAGTATAGTCACAACAGAAAACAAAATAAATTCAATATATAAAACAAAAATAAAAAAAACTAGCAGGAGGCAGATAACAGGGTTCTTTTCTCAACCTCCTCCTGACTTTTCCTGGATTTCTCTTCAGACACCTCCTCATCTTCTCTGTCTTCTTCTTTACTCTTCTCATTGCTATCTTTTGAATCCTCTTTCAAACCTCATCTCTGCTCCACTGTAGCCCCAATTCCTACTAACTGGGCTGTATTTTTCTTCTAGCCCTCCACCAAGTCCTAGAGGGACTTTCTGACACCTTGGTACTCTTTCATGAGGTCCCAGAGTGCCTTTTCAATGATACTTAAAACCCTACTATAGATAAGGATCATGGCTGGGGAGTTGGAGTTAGTATAGGGGACACACTTCTGCTTGAGAGTAATACATCTAGCACATGTGAGAGATTGGCTATGAAGAAGATTATTAGTAAAAAGAAAACAAAAAGATCTTGTTTTACTTACCTTGAGTGATACACTAGGCAATCCTGCCTGGCACTCACATACCTTTCACACCCCCCATCTTAATTGTGGTGTCCCTATGGTATTTTCCTAGTTGTTTCTCTTTATTCTTCTTAGAAAGCCATTGTTCCTTCTTATTTTCTGAGGTGATCTCCTTATATTTAGATTCTATAAGTCTCCACTTCTCAGCCATCTTCTTTGCCTTGGCTTTGGCTACCTTTCTTACCTTCTGAGCAGCATACTCAATGTGGTGGGCCTCTACTGTCAGGATCGCTGAAGGTGGACTTAATTTTTATTTCTCCTTTTCATTTTTATTTTATTTTATTTTTCATTTTCGATCTATTTTCTATTTTTAGAACTAGGGTTAGGGTTAGAGTGACAAGAT
>Ga0157358_1000521_pt1 | contig 15977 bp, 13 predicted proteins | sample AttcapACBM2_FD_111484 | JGI IMG/M metagenome (GOLD analysis project Ga0157358, IMG submission 111484) | Fungus gardens microbial communities from leaf cutter ant in Botucatu, State of São Paulo, Brazil - Atta capiguara ACBM2 | ecosystem: Host-associated > Fungi > Mycelium > Unclassified ... | reverse complement strand
GGCTTCAACTGCCGCCTTGCGCGGATCGACCGCTGGCGCATCCTCGACCGGCTGCACCTCTTCGGTCGGCGTGCCGGCGGCGGCCTGGGCCGCTTCAGCTTTCTTCGCTTTGGCGCGGGCGATAGCGGCTTCAACTGCCGCCTTGCGCGGATCGACCGCCTCAGTCTGAGATTCTTCCGCCGCTTCCGGCTGCGCGACTTTCTTCGCTTTAGCGCGGGCGATGGCGGCTTCCACCGCCGCTTTGCGCGGATCTTCCGTCTGGCGGGTCACCGGCTGGGTTTCCGCTTGCGCTTCCGCCTGACGCAGATGTGCCTGCGCATGACGCGCCTGACGCTGCGCTTCCTCTACCGCCGGATCGACTACGCCCGCCGCCTGGCGTTTCGCCATAACGCGTTCACGGGCGGCGGCCAGCTCGCCTTCGTCGCTGCGCGCTACGCGCTGTTTCGCCTGTTCATGCTTCGCTTCGCGCGCCAGCTTCTCACGTTCCAGACGCGCCTGGCGCGCCTCGAAGCGCGCTTTCGCCTCGGCGGTGCGCTTCGCTTCAAGATCGATGGCGCGCAGTTCCGCCTTCTCTTGCCGGTAGTACTGCACCAGCGGAATATTGCTCGGGCAGACATAGGCGCAGGCGCCGCACTCGATGCAGTCGTCGATATGGTGGGCGCGCGCTTTATCGTGATCGCCGCCCTGGCTGTACCAGTAAAGCTGCTGCGGCAGCAGTTTCGCCGGGCAGGCGTCGGCGCAGGCGGAGCAGCGAATACAGGATTGCTCTTCGTCGTTGTTGCCCATTTCGCTGGCGGAGGGGGCGAGAATGCAGTTGGTGATCTTTACCACCGGCACGTCGAGCGACGGCAGGGTAAAGCCCATCAGCGGGCCGCCCATAATCACCATCTGACGTGGCGCGGGCGTAAAGCCAACCTGATGCAGCAGATGACTGATAGGGGTGCCGATGCGGCTCCAGACGTTGCGCGGCTGCGCAATCGCCTCGCCGGTCAGCGTCACCACGCGCTCGGTGAGCGGCTCGCCGTCGATCACCGCGCGCTTCACCGCCCAGGCGGTGCCGACGTTCTGCATCAGCACGCCGATATCGGTAGAGCGTCCGCCGTGCGGCACTTCCAGTCCGGTAAGAATTTTGGTGAGCTGCTTTGCGCCGCCGGAGGGATATTTGGTCGGAATCACGCGGATTTGCAGATCGCGCTCGCCGCCCAGCGCCTGCTTCAGCGCGGCAATCGCTTCCGGCTTGTTGTCTTCGATGCCGATCAGCACGCGCTCGGCCTGCAGCACCCAGGCGAGGATGCGGCTGCCTTCCAGCACTTCGGCGGCATAATCCTGCATCAGGCGATCGTCAGCGGTGATATAGGGCTCGCACTCGGCGGCGTTGATAATCAGGGTTTTCACCCTGCGCAGGCCGCCGCGCAGCTTGGTGCCGGTGGGGAAACCCGCGCCGCCAAGGCCAGCGACGCCCGCGTCGTGAATACGCTGCACGATGGCGGCGCGCTCGCGCTGGCGGTAGTCCGCCATCGGCTCAAGCAGCGTCCAGCGATCTTCGCCGTCCGGCGACATAAAAATGCACAGCTCCGACAGCCCGGAGGGGTGCGCGGTCATATGCTGGCCAATGGCGTCGATGGTGCCGGAGGTCGGCGCGTGCACCGGCAGCATCCGGCCGCTGCCGAAAGTCAGCGGCTGGCCGCGCAGCACGCGATCGCCTGGCGCGACGCAAATCTCGCCCTCATGGCCGATATGCTGCTTCAGCGGGATAATAAAGCGGTCCGGCAGCGGCAGCTGGCTCAGCGGCGTGCCGTTCGACTGGGTTTTCATTTCCGGCGGATGAATACCGCCCTCGAAATCCCACAGCTTCTCTTTACGAAAGATATTCAACAGATTAAGCATGACTTTCTACCGGGATCACCCGTACAGGAATGGTCTCAAGATCCCATTTCCAGTTAGCGGTGGTGGTCGCCACAGGACGCATTTCGATGCAGTCGGTGGGACAGGGGGCAACGCAGAGGTCGCAGCCGGTGCAGACGTCGCTCAGCACGGTATGCATGGCGCGCGTTGCGCCGACAATGGCGTCGACCGGGCAGGCCTGGATGCACTTGGTGCAGCCGATGCAGTTCGCTTCATCAATCCAGGCAACGGTGCGCACCGGCTCTTTCGCCGTTTCGTCACCGTCAATCGGCTGCGGGTCAACATTCAGCAGCGCCGCCAGCTTGAGCATGGTCTGCTCGCCGCCCGGCGCGCATTTATTGATCGCCTCGCCGTTATTGCCCACCGCGTCCGCATAGGGACGGCAGCCGGGATAGACGCACTGGCCGCACTGACTTTGCGGCAGCAGTTCGTCGATCTGCTCGACGATGGGATCTTCTTCGACTTCGAAGCGGCGCGAGGCATAGCCGAGCAGGGCGCCGAACACCAGACTCAGCGCGCTCAGAACGATAATGGCAATCCAGATCGCGCTCATCAGAATTTCACCAGACCGGTAAAGCCCATAAACGCCAGCGCCATCAGGCCGGCGGTCACCAGCGCGATAGAGGAGCCTTTAAAGGGGGCAGGCACGTTTGCCAGCACCAGACGTTCGCGCATGCCGGCGAACAGCACCATCACCAGCGAAAAACCGAGCGAGGCACTGAAGCCGTAAAGCGCCGCCTGCAGAAAGGTATGATTAAGATTGACGCTGAGCAGCGGCACGCCGAGCACCGCGCAGTTGGTGGTGATCAGCGGCAGAAAGATGCCGAGCAGCCGGTAGAGCGACGGGCTGGTTTTACGCACCACCATTTCGGTGAACTGCACCACGACGGCGATCACCAGGATATAGGCCATAGTGCGCAAATAGACGAGGTCGAGCGGCACCAGTATCAGGTGGTTCACCAGCCAGGCGCAAATCGACGCCAGAGTAATGACGAACGTGGTCGCCAGGCCCATGCCGATCGCCGTTTCCAGTTTTTTGGAAACGCCCATAAAGGGGCAGAGGCCAAGAAATTTCACCAGAACGAAGTTGTTCACCAGCACAGTGCCTACAAACAGCAGCAGATAATCGGTCATTTTTTCGCCATTGATTCGGAAAGCGGCCCATTATCTGTGATCTGTGACGCTATCTCAACCACTGCGCGAAACGCAGTGCGCTGTTTCGCACTCAGAATTAAATTGTTGACGAAACTCACGGCGTTACGGCTGGATAAAGGTCGATTTCACGCGCTGCGAGCGTTTGAAATAGGGCACGAACACCGCCGCGGCAAGCAGCGCCAGCAGCAGCGTCTGGGCGGCCTTGCCGTCGGAGACCGGCGTAAAAGCGAAGGTCTTCAGCGCCAGCAGCAGCGTGACCAGCAGCCAGATAATGTAGTGGCGCGGCAGACGGCGCGAGCGTTTGCAGAAAATCCAGCAGACCCACAGGCTGTAGAGCCAGACGGCGAGCGCGGTCAGCAGGGAGATCGCCCAGTTGGTCACCAGCATGCCGCCGTGCGAAAACAGCGTGGCGCGCCATACCGGATTAAACAGGGGGCTGAGGTACATCGCCAGCACCATCGCGCTGGTGAGCATCATCATAATCAGCCAGGCGAGCGGCACAAGCAGCCAGCCGCCCAGACGCGGCGCGGTTATCGATTCATTCATCGAGGAGATCCTGTTGCGACAAGGAAAGCGAGGAGGATAACACGTTCAGACAGGGCCTGCCTGCGCAGAGGCGGCGTCTCGCCGGCAGGCCTGATAACCCTTAATCAGACCACGTAGCGCCACACCGTTTTCGGCACGCGACCCAGGTCGTAGAGTCGCCCACCGGAGGCCAGCTCAGCGCGACGGTGATCAGCCGCGCGGTACATGCTGATAATCTCGTTGTCATCGGTAAGCGAGTAGTTAAGGTGATCGTAGAGTTTTTCCAGACTTTCCAGATTATTCACTTTGCGGAATTTGAGCAGGTAATCTTGCGCAGTCATGATTGCCATAATTAGAGAGAACAGAGAAGCGGTCAGTATAGGGAGCCGGGGCGGGCTGTCCAGCGACTTATTCTGGAAAAAAGACAAATTCTTAATTTTTGTTTATCAATGCGCTAAAAAAACCACTTTTGATCATCCGCGCATCAGTAAAGCGAAACGGCAAAAATCTGGCAGGCCGCTTTTGGCGCCGCGCCGCTGCGCTAACCGCCGTCAGTGAGGGGCACATGCGTTACTTCTGCTTTCTCAGGTGAAAACCGCTTCGCTTAGGGCATGAAAGCATGATCAATTACGCGCCCCGATGTGCTGGCTGGATAAAGGCAGATAATAATCTCTCTTTCATCCGTCAGGAGCCTCTTGATCCGCTGCGCTAACATTGCCGTGTTAAGCCGCTTAACGCGCGCCACTGTGCGGGAAATCACAAAATTGTTATCTCGCCTGCACGACAGGCGGTGACCAAAGTTTACGTATTATTGTAATCGCTTTCAGAGGAAGATTTCATAAGCGATTCTGTTTATTACATTTATTTAACCAGCACGTTTAAATAACTCAGTCGTTTTGTCCATGAACGCTAGCGCGCCAGACTGCCATACCTGCACGTAACCCCTTTAATTTGAACCGATTTGTGAAGCGCGTCGCCCTTATTCACGCCGATTTACGCCAGGCTAAACGGGCTCTTTACCCTTACTCGCAAAAGCCCTTCAGAGGAATGCAAACTATGTGGAAACGTTTACTTTTGACCAGCCTGGTCAGCGCCGCGCTAGCTGCGCCGGTAATGGCGGCAGACCTGACGGTCGGCTTCTCTCAGGTCGGCTCCGAATCGGGCTGGCGCGCAGCGGAAACCAGCGTAGCGAAAAGCGAAGCGGCAAAACGCGGCATTACGCTGAAAATCGCCGACGGTCAGCAGAAACAAGAGAATCAGATCAAGGCGGTACGATCGTTTATTGCTCAGGGCGTCGACGCGATTTTTATCGCGCCGGTGGTGCAGACCGGCTGGGCGCCGGTGCTGGAAGAAGCTAAAGACGCCAAAATCCCGGTCTTCCTGCTCGACCGCGCCATCGTGGTAAAAGATAAATCGCTCTATATGACGGTGGTCACCGCCGACAACGTGCTGGAAGGCAAGCTGATTGGCGACTGGCTGGCGAAAACCGTCGGCGATAAGCCGTGCAACGTGGTCGAACTGCAGGGCACCGTGGGCGCCAGCGTCGCCATCGACCGCAAGAAAGGCTTCGCCGAGGCGATCGCCGGGCATCCCAATATCAAGGTGGTGCGCTCGCAGTCGGGCGACTTTACCCGCAGCAAGGGTAAAGAGGTAATGGAGAGCTTTATCAAGGCTGAAAACAACGGCAAGAACATCTGCATGGTTTACGCCCATAACGACGACATGGCGATCGGTGCGATTCAGGCGATCAAAGAAGCGGGCCTGAAACCCGGCAAGGATATCCTCACCGGCTCAATCGACGGCGTGCCCGATATCTATAAGGCGATGCTGGCGGGCGAGGCTAACGCCAACGTCGAGCTGACGCCGAATATGGCAGGCCCGGCGTTCGACGCGCTGGAGAAGTTCAAAAAAGACGGCACGCTGCCGCCGAAGATCACCAAAACCGAAACCCGACTCTTTCTGCCAGCCGATGCGCAGGCGCAGCTGGATTTGAAAAAAGGCATGGGTTACTGAGCCGCGAGCCGCTCTCCGGAGCGGCTTTTTATCTGTTGAGGCGGGGCTGACAAGATGATTAGGCACAATGACGATGCGCTGCTCACCATCAGCGGCGTCAGCAAAGGGTTTCCCGGCGTGAAGGCGCTGGATAACGTGTCGTTTAGTGTGCGCAAAGGCGAGATCATGGCGCTGCTGGGCGAAAACGGCGCGGGCAAGTCGACGCTGATTAAGGGGCTGACCGGGGTCTACAGTCGCGATGCGGGCACGCTGACGCTGAACGGGCAGACCATTGCGCCGCGCAGCACCGCCGATGCGCAAAAGATGGGCATCGGCACCGTTTATCAGGAGGTCAATATGCTGCCGAATATGTCGGTGGCCGACAACCAGTTTATCGGGCGCGAGCCGCGCCGACTGGGCATGGTGGACCGCCGCAAGATGGTGCGCGATGCCGACGCGCTGATGCGCAATTACGGTTTTATTCTCGACGTGACGCGTCCGCTGGGACACTACTCGGTGGCGATGCAGCAGATTATCGCCATCTGCCGCGCGGTCGATCTCTCGGCGCAGGTGCTAATCCTCGACGAGCCGACCGCCAGCCTCGACGCCAGCGAAGTAGAGATGCTCTTTACCCTGATGGCGCAGCTGAAGGCCAAAGGGATGAGCCTGATCTTCGTCACTCACTTTCTCGATCAGGTCTACCGCATCACCGACCGCATTACGGTGCTGCGCAACGGTCAGTTTATCGCCACGCGCGATACCGCCACGCTGCCGCAGATTGAACTGATCAAGCTGATGCTGGGGCGCGATCTGCTGGAGACCGCGCTGCAGCGCCAGGGCAGCACGCTGCGCAGCAATCAGCCGGTGGCGTCGTTTCGCGACTACGGCAAGAAGGGCACCATTGAGCCTTTCGACCTTGAGGTGCGTCCAGGGGAAGTGGTGGGACTGGCTGGGCTGCTTGGCTCCGGCCGTACCGAGACCGCCGAAGTGCTGTTCGGCATTCGCCGGCCCGATCGCGGCACCGCGACCATTAAAGGCAAACCCCAGACGATCCGCTCGCCGGCGCAGGCGTCGCGGCTCGGCATCGGTTTTTGTCCGGAGGATCGCAAGACCGACGGCATTATCGGCGCCGCCTCGGTGCGTGAAAATATTATCCTGGCGCTGCAGGCGCAGCGCGGCTGGCTGCGGCCGATCAAGCGGCGCGAGCAGCAGGCGATCGCCGAGCGCTTTATCAAGAGCCTCGGCATCCGCACGCCGCATGCCGACCAGCCGGTGGAGCTGCTTTCCGGCGACAATCAGCAGAAGGTGCTGCTGTCGCGCTGGCTGGTGACCAAACCGCAGTTTCTGATCCTGGACGAACCCACGCGCGGCATCGACGTCGGCGCCCACGCCGAGATTATTCGCCTGATCGAATCCCTTTGCGCCGATGGCCTGGCGCTGCTGGTGATCTCATCCGAGCTGGAGGAGCTGGTGGGCTACGCCGATCGCGTGGTGATTATGCGCGACCTGAAACAGGTGGCGGAGATCCCGCTTGAGCAGCTTTCGGTGGCGTCGATTGTTAACGCCATCGCGGACGGAGGGGCACAACATGCTTGAATCCCATATGACGAAGCCAGAACGCCGTAAGTTTCGCCTGCCGCCGGGCCTGCCGCAGATCGCCGCGCTGATTCTGGTGCTGCTGGTGGATAGCCTGGTGGCGAATAATTTTTTCGCCGTGCATCTGCAGGACGGCCGACTGTTCGGCAGCCCGATCGATATTCTTAACCGCGCCGCGCCGGTGGCGCTGCTGGCGATCGGCATGACGCTGGTGATCGCCACCGGCGGTATCGATCTTTCGGTGGGCGCGGTGATGGCGATTGCGGGCGCGACCGCCGCTACTCTGACGGTGTCGGGCCATAGCCTGACGACGGTGATTTTTTCCGCGCTGGGCGCCGGGCTGCTGTGCGGGCTCTGGAACGGCGTGCTGGTGGCGCTGCTGCGCATTCAGCCTTTTGTCGCCACGCTGATTTTGATGGTGGCGGGGCGCGGCATCGCGCAGCTGATTACCCAGGGGCAGATCGTGACCTTCGACAGCGCGACGCTCGGATGGCTGGGCAGCGGGTCGCTGTGGCTGCTGCCGGTGCCGGTGTGGATTACTCTGGCGGCGGCAGTGCTGGTCTGGCTGCTGACGCGCAAGACCGCACTCGGGCTATTTATCGAGGCGGTGGGGATTAACCTGCGCGCCGCGCGCAACGCGGGCGTGACCGGCTGGCTGGTGGTGATGTCCACCTATGTGATTAGCGGGCTGTGCGCGGCGGTGGCGGGACTGATTGTGACCGCCGATATTCGCGGCGCGGATGCCAATAACGCCGGCCTGTGGCTGGAGCTGGATGCGATTCTCGCGGTGGTGATCGGCGGCGCCTCGCTGCTGGGCGGCCGTTTCAATCTGGTGCTGTCGCTGATCGGCGCGCTGATTATTCAGGCGATGAATACCGGCATTTTGCTGTCCGGTTTTCCGCCGGAGCTGAATCAGGTGGTGAAGGCGGTGGTGGTGATGGGCGTGCTGCTGCTGCAGTCGCCGCGCTTTCTGGCGATGTTGAAACGGAGACGGCCCCAATGATTAAACGTCATCTTCCCCTGATGATTACGCTGCTGGTGTTTGTCGCCGGCTATCTGTTCTGTCTGAGCCAGTTTCCCGGCTTCGCCTCGACGCGCGTGATCTGCAATATTCTGACCGATAACGCTTTTCTGGGTATCATCGCCGTCGGCATGACGTTTGTGATCCTCTCCGGCGGCATCGATCTGTCGGTGGTCGCGGTGATCGCCTTTACCGGCGTGTTTCTGGCGCGCGCCATCGGCGATTTGCATATTCATCCGCTGCTGGCGTTCGCCATTATTCTGGCGGCGGGCGCGCTGTTCGGCGCCATGATGGGCTGGCTGATCGATGCGCTGAAGATCCCGGCGTTTATTATTACGCTGGCGGGGATGTTTTTTCTGCGCGGCTGTAGCTATCTGGTGTCGGAGAATTCGATTCCCATCGATCATCCGCTGTACGCCACGCTCTCCAGCCTGGCGTGGAAGGTGCCGGGCGGCGGTCGTCTGAGTTTGCTGGCGCTGGTGATGCTGCTGGTGGTGGCGGGCGGCATTTTGCTGGCGCACCGTACGCGCTTCGGCAATCAGGTTTATGCGGTAGGCGGCAATGTGACCTCGGCGCAGCTGATGGGCATTTCCACGCGCGCCACCACGATTCGCATTTATATGCTGTCGACCACGCTGGCGACGCTGGCGGGCATCGTTTTCTCGATTTATACCTCGGCGGGCTATGCGCTGGCGGGGCTGGGCGTTGAGCTTGACGCTATCGCCTCGGTGGTGATTGGCGGCACGCTGCTCTCCGGCGGCGTCGGGACGGTGCTGGGCACGCTGTTTGGCGTTCTGATTCAGGGGTTGATTCAGACCTGGATTAATTTTGACGGTACGCTGAGCTCCTGGTGGACCAAGATCGCCATCGGCATTTTGCTGTTCGCCTTTATCGCGCTGCAGCGCCTGCTGACGGTGATGTGGGATCGGCAGAAGAATGCGCCGGTGAAGCGCATAGCGACCTGACCGGTCGGAATCGAGTTAAGCCGCCTGCGGGCGGCTTTCTTGTGGTTATGAGAGTGTGTGGCGTGGCTGTGAGAATGTGCAGCGTGAAAGCGGGTTCTGCCCGATCGCAAAGAATGCCCGCATCCATGCGGATCGGCCTCGCCATCCTGGCTCGGACGCTTTGCTCTTCGGGCAGAACCCCCTTCCACTGTTGAGCATTTTTATGGCTGTTTAAACCCATCGTATTTATGCCGATCGGCCTTGTCTTACTCGTCCCATCCTTGTGGCACGCCCGCAAACGGGCAACAGCCACGCGTAGTTCAAATACGTTCCCGGCGTTTTGTCCATGGCTCTGGCGCTTTACTCTTCGCCCAAAATTTCTTCCACGCATAAGCATTTTTAGGGCTGTTAAAACAAGCCGCACAGAGGTTCATGAAGGAGGGAGGATGGGCAGTGAAGTGAAGCGTCTGAGCCATGGATGGCGAGGCCGAGGCTCCAGGGATGGATTTACGCCGTCTTCACGGAACTGCCCATCTTCCCGACTGATCAGCTCAGACCTGATAAAAGAAAACGCCGACTTTAAAAGTCGGCGCTGATTTCTCTCAACCCGCAGCTTAGCGCTTCGAACGGTAATACACCTCATTCCAGCGCAGCGCGTCTTTAAACGCCGGTAGCCGCGTGTGCTCGTCGATCACCAGCACTTCGATGTCGTTCATCTCGCCGTAGAGATACATATCCTCCAGCGTCAGCGCCTGGCTGAACACCGTATGGTGCGCGCCGCCGCCCAGAATCCAGGCCTCCGACGCGGTTGCCAGCGACGGCTGGGCACGCCACAGGGCGCGCGCGACCGGCAGCTTCGGCAGCGGCTTCGGCTGCTCAATCGCATCTACCACATTCACCAGCAGGCGGAAACGGTCGCCCATATCGATCACGCTGGCGTTCACCGCGCGGCCGGCCGGGGTAGAGAAGATCAGGCGCGCTGGATCCGCTTTGCCGCCAATGCCGAGGAACTGCACGTCAATCAGCGGCTTCTCCTCTTTGGCAATAGAGGGGCAGACCTCCAGCATGTGCGAGCCTAATACCAGATCGTTGCCTGGCGAGAAGTGATAGGTGTAATCCTCCATAAAGGAGGTGCCGCCAGGACGATCGCCCGCCAGTACTTTAAAAATGCGCAGCAGCGCGGCGGTTTTCCAGTCGCCTTCGCCGGCGAAACCGTAGCCCTGGCCCATGAGACGCTGCACCGCCAGACCGGGAAGCTGCGTCATGCCGTGCAGCGTCTGGAAGTTGGTGGTGAAGGCTTTGCAGCCCTCGCTGTCGAGGAAGCGCTTGATGCCGATCTCGATACGCGCCGCGTCGAGCACGTTCTGGCGCTTCTCGCCGCCGCTGGCCGCCACGTCGCTGAAGCGATAGAGGCTTTCATACTCGTCGATCAGCGCGTTGACCTCGCCGTCGCTTACCTGATTAATCACCTCAACCAGATCGCCGACGCCCCAGCCGTTGACCGCGTAGCCGAACTGGATCTGCGCCGCGACTTTATCCCCTTCGGTCACCGCCACTTCGCGCATATTGTCGCCAAAGCGCGCCACTTTCAGCTGCTGGCTGCTCTGCTTCGCGAAGGCGGCGCGCATCCAGTTGCCGATGCGCTGCTGGCTTGCCGCATCCTGCCAGTGGCCGGTGATGACGCTGTGCTGTAGCCCCATGCGCGCGCCGATAAAGCCGAACTCGCGGCCGCCGTGCGCGGTCTGGTTCAGGTTCATAAAGTCCATATCCATGCTGTCCCACGGGATCTCCGCGTTGAACTGGGTATGGAACTGCAGCAGCGGCTTGTTCAGCACGCTGAGCCCGCCGATCCACATTTTGGCGGGCGAGAAGGTGTGCAGCCAGGTAATGATGCCGACGCAGCTATCGTCGTGGCTGGCGTCGCGGCAGAGCGCCAGCGCTTCATCCGGCGACTTCACCAGCGGTTTGGCGATAAGCTTTAACGGCAAGGCGGAAGAGGCGTTCAGGCCGTCGACCACCTGGCGCGCGTGCTCTTCTACCTGACGGAGGGTTTCCGCGCCGTAAAGATGCTGGGTGCCAATCACAAACCATACGCTGTGCGCGTTGTACTGATCCATAAAACCACTCCTTAATTAGCGTTGGCGGGGCGCGACGCATACTGCGGCTCAGCCGCCGCGCACCAGAGTTGATAACGTTCGTAAAGCTGCTGATAGCGCGCGACTCGGGCGGCGTCGGGCTGAAGCGTGACGGCAATCGGGCTGGCCATCGCTTTCTGCGCCTCAGGCACCGAGGCGTAAACGCCCGCGGCGACGGCGGCGAAGATCGCCGCGCCCAGCGCACAGCACTCGTCAGAGGCGACGATATCGAGCGGACGGTTCATCACGTCGCAGCACGCCTGCATGATGGCAGGCGATTTGCGCGCGATGCCGCCCAGCGTGAGGATGTTCTCGACCGGGATCTGCTGCTGTTCGAAGCACTCCATAATGGCGCGCGCGCCGAAGGCGGTGGCGGCGATCAGACCGCCGAACAGCGCGGGCGCGTCGGTGCCGAGATTCAGATCGGTGATGACCCCTTTCAGGCGCTGGTTGGCGTTGGGGGTGCGGCGACCGTTGAACCAGTCGAGCACCACCGGCAGATGATCCAGCTGCGGATCGGCAGCCCAGGCTTCGGTCAGCTGGCGGATCAGGTTGCGCTGCAGCTCAGCCAGCTGCGGCTGAAGTTCAGGATGCGCCGCCGCCGCCTGCTGCAGTGGCCAGCCGAGCAGGCGGCTGAACCAGGCGTAAATATCGCCGAACGCCGACTGGCCCGCTTCGCAGCCGATGGCGCCCGGCATGACGCTGCCGTCGACCTGGCCGCAGATGCCTTTAATGGCGCGGTCGCCGACCTGTTCTGCATCGGCGATCAGGATGTCGCAGGTAGAGGTGCCGATCACTTTCACCAGCGTATAAGGCTGCGCGCCTGCGCCGACGGCGCCCATATGGCAGTCGAACGCGCCGCCGGCGATGGTGACGGTCTGCTTCAGGCCGAGCCGCTGCGCCCAGTCGGCGCTCAGCGTGCCGACCGGAATATCGGCGGTCCAGGTGTCGTGAAACAGCGGCGAGTCGAGCTGCTGGGTCAGCAGCGGGTCGAGCGCGTTAAGAAAGACGGGGTCGGGCAGTCCCTGCCAGTCGGGATGCCACAGCGCCTTATGCCCGGCGGCGCAGCGGCTGCGGCGCAGGCTGGCTGGGGCGGTGGTGCCGCTCAGCAGCGCCGGCACCCAGTCGCACAGCTCAACCCATGATACGGCGGCGTCGCGCACCGCGGCGTCGGCGCGCGAGACGTGCAGAATTTTCGCCCAGAACCACTCAGATGAGTAGATGCCGCCAATATAGCGGCTGTAGTCGGTAAAGCGGCCGCTGCGGCAGAGCTGGTTAATCGCTTCCGCCTCTTCAATCGCCGTGTGATCTTTCCACAGCACGAACATGGCGTTGGGGTTGTCGGCAAAGTCGGGACGCAGCGCCAGCACGTTGCCGTCGCGGTCGATGGGCGCGGGCGTCGAACCGGTGGTATCAACGCCGATACCAGTGACACTGTCACGTTGTTCCGGCGTCAGCGCGTCAAGCACGCCCAGCAGCGCCTTTTCCATCGCCTCAATATAGTCCAGCGGATGGTGGCGGAAGCGGTTGGTGTGGGGATCGCTGTACAGTCCCTGCTGCCAGCGCGAGCAGTTCACGACGGCGGTTTTCAGCTCGCTGCCGCTGTCGCAGTCTACCGCCAGCGCACGCACCGAATCACTGCCAAAGTCGAGGCCCAGAGTGATGGCTCCAGCACGCATCGGAAATCTCCTGTTATGAATAATCGACTCTTATCCTGTGGCGGCGGCGCAGGAAACGTTATTCCCCAATCGCTGAGAATATGCACTTTTCTGTCATGAGCAGCGATTTTGTGATCGCCGACAAAAGTTACCGGTCGGTTAAAATTGCTGAATATATGGAACATTTTGTCGTGATTTCAGGGTGTGATACCGCTCTACATTTTTCATCGCCTTTCCCGCTACAACTAGCCCAGCGTTTGCACAGGCTTTACTCATTCGCCCGTCTAACGCACTGATTTTCATCTGTACCCAAAAAAGAAAATTGACTGGTAGCGTTTACACCGATTCGTTAACAGCAGGGAAAAACACCCTGGCTCCGGAGAGCATCATGCATAAATTCACTAAAGCGTTCGCGGCCATCGGCCTGGCAGCGGTTATGTCACATTCCGCTATCGCCGAAACCATGAAGCTGGGTTTTCTCGTTAAGCAGCCTGAAGAACCCTGGTTCCAGACCGAATGGAAATTCGCGGACAAGGCCGGTAAGGATTTAGGCTTTGAAGTGATCAAAATCGCCATTCCCGACGGCGAGAAGACCCTTAACGCCATCGACAGCCTGGCCGCCAGCGGCGCCAAGGGCTTCGTTATCTGTACCCCCGATCCCAAACTCGGCTCCGCTATCGTTCCAAGGCGCGCGGCTACGATCTGAAGGTGATCGCCGTCGACGACCAGTTCGTCAACGCCAAAGGCAAGCCGATGGACAGCGTGCCGCTGGTGATGATGGCCGCCACCAAAATCGGCGAGCGTCAGGGGCAGGAACTCTATAAAGAGATGCAGAAGCGCGGCTGGAACGCCAAAGAGACCGGCGTGATGGCGATTACCGCCAACGAGCTCGATACCGCGCGCCGCCGCACCGGCGGCTCGATGGATGCGCTGAAAGCGGCCGGCTTCCCGGCGGCGCAGATCTATCAGGTGCCCACCAAATCCAACGATATCCCTGGCGCGTTTGACGCCGGTAACTCGCTGCTGGTGCAGCATCCGGAAGTGAAACACTGGCTGATTGTCGGCATGAATGACAACACCGTGCTGGGCGGCGTGCGCGCCACCGAAGGCCAGGGCTTTAAGGCGGCGGACGTGATCGGCATCGGCATCAACGGCGTCGACGCCATCAGCGAACTGTCGACAGACAAAGCGACCGGCTTCTACGGCTCGCTGCTGCCCAGCCCGGACGTGCACGGCTACAAGAGCAGCCAGATGCTCTATGAGTGGGTGAGCAAAGGGGCTGAGCCGCCGAAATTCACCGAAGTCACCGACGTGGTGCTGATTACCCGCGACAACTTCAAAACCGAACTGGCGAAGAAAGGGTTGATGTAAACCCGCGTACCGTGCCGCCGCCTGCGCGGCGGCACCTTTACGGTAAACCAGAGGAGTTACCATGAATAGCGAGCCAACCTTTCTGTCGTTTCATGGCATCAGCAAAACTTTTCCCGGCGTTAAAGCGCTGCAGGATATCTCGTTCGACTGTCGCGGCGGCGAAGTGCACGCCCTGATGGGCGAGAACGGCGCGGGCAAATCGACGCTGCTGAAAATTCTCAGCGGCAGCTATCAGCCCAGCGGCGGCGAAATCCGCATCAAAGGCGAGCCGGTCAGTTTTCAGCATACCAGCGAGGCGCTGGATGCCGGCGTCGCCATTATCTACCAGGAGCTGCATCTGGTGCCGGAAATGAGCGTGGCGGAGAACATCTACCTCGGTCAGATCCCGCACAAACGCGGCCTGGTGAACCGCAAGGTGCTGCGCTACGAAGCGGGCCTGCAGCTGAAAAACCTCGGCATGGATATCGATCCCGATATGCCGCTGAAATATCTCTCCCTCGGCCAGTGGCAGATGGTGGAGATCGCCAAGGCGCTGGCGCGCAACGCGCGCATTATCGCCTTTGACGAGCCAACCAGCTCGCTGTCGGCGCGCGAAATCGAAAACCTGTTCCGCGTGATCCGCCAGCTGCGCGCGGAAGGGCGCGTGGTGCTCTACGTCTCGCACCGCATGGAGGAGATCTTCGCCCTCAGCGACGCCATTACCGTATTTAAAGATGGCCGCTACGTGCGCACCTTTACCGATATGGCCAACACCCATCACGACGATCTGGTGCAGGCGATGGTGGGACGCAACCTGGGCGATATCTACGGCTATACGCCGCGTCCGCACGGGCCGGTGCGCCTGGTGCTGGAAAAGGTCGAGGCGAAGGGCGTGCGCGAGCCCATCTCGCTCGAGGTGCGCGCCGGTGAAATCGTCGGCCTGTTCGGGCTGGTGGGCGCCGGGCGCAGCGAGCTGATGAAGGGCATCTTCGGCGCGACCCGGCTGCGCGGCGGCCGCATTCTGCTGGACGGCGAGGTGCTGAAGCTGCGCGAGCCGATCGACGCGATCCGCGCCGGCGTAATGCTCTGCCCGGAAGACCGCAAAGCCGAAGGGATCATCCCGGTGCACTCGGTGCGCGACAACATCAATATCAGCGCGCGACGTCACAACCTGACCGCCGGCTGCCTGATCAAAAATCAGTGGGAGACGCGCAACGCCGACAGCCATATTCGCTCGCTCAATATCAAAACGCCTCACGCCGAGCAGCTGATCATGAATCTCTCCGGCGGCAACCAGCAGAAGGCGATTCTCGGCCGCTGGCTGTCGGAAGAGATGAAGGTGATCCTGCTGGACGAGCCGACGCGCGGCATCGACGTTGGCGCCAAGCATGAAATCTATAACCTGATCTATCAACTGGCGAGCAAAGGCATCGCGGTGCTGTTCGCCTCCAGCGATCTGCCGGAAGTGATGGGCCTGGCCGACCGCATCGTGGTGATGCGCGAAGGCGCCATCGCTGGCGAACTGCTGCATGACGCCGCCACGGAGCAGCAGACGCTGAGCCTGGCGATGCCCAAAACCACCCAAGCGGCCGCTGTGGCCTGACAGAGGAAAATATTATGTCTTCATCCACAACTTCAGGTACGCCGCCGGTGCAGCAGCGCAGCGGCATGCGCTTCGGGCGTATCTGGGATAACT
>Ga0157358_1000520_pt1 | contig 15984 bp, 12 predicted proteins | sample AttcapACBM2_FD_111484 | JGI IMG/M metagenome (GOLD analysis project Ga0157358, IMG submission 111484) | Fungus gardens microbial communities from leaf cutter ant in Botucatu, State of São Paulo, Brazil - Atta capiguara ACBM2 | ecosystem: Host-associated > Fungi > Mycelium > Unclassified ... | reverse complement strand
CTGGGCGACTTCGTGGCCATCGCCGATCAGTTCGCCGTGATGATCGTCGATGAGGCGCACCGGCTGAAGGAGCCAACCGCGGCCTGGACCCGCAATGGCTTCGACATCGCCGCCAAGGTGCCCAATCGCTACCTGCTGACCGGCACGCCGGTACTGAATCGGGAGTCGGAGCTGCATACGCTGCTGCGCCTGTCCGGCCACTCCATCGGCCAGCTACCGCTCAAGAACTTCTGTGAGCGCTTCGCCGGCAGTCCTGAATTCCGCCAAGCGCTGCGCGCCGAGATCGGCGACTGGATGCTGCGCCGGCGCAAGGACGTGCTGCCCGATCTCAAGGGGAAGCGCCGGCAGACCGTGCCGGTGGTGCTCGATGATGCTCAGCAGCACGAGTACAACGCGATTCGCAATGCCGACCAGCCGGTGTTCGCGCGGCTGGGTCGGCTTCGCCAGCTGCTGGAGCGCGTGAAGGTACCAGTGGTGATGGACCTACTGGCCGAACTGGATCCGGAGGACAAGGCGATCCTGTTCTGCGAGTACAAGGAGACGGTAGCCACGTTGCAGGCACTGTGCGCAGCCGCTGGCATCGCTTGCGTCACGCTGGTGGGGACCGACAGCGTGACCAAGCGGCAGAAGGCGATCGATCGCTTCCAGCAGGAGGCCGATTGCCGGGTCTTCATCGGCACCACGTCGGCAGCCGGCACCGGCAACAATCTGACGGCGGCCAATTACGTGTTCTTCCTGGGATTGCCGTGGACACCCGGCCTGCAGGATCAGGCCGAGGACCGGGCCTACCGCAATGGCCAGCGGCGGCTGGTGGTGGTGAAGATCCCGCTAGTGGAGAACAGCATCGATCTGCAGCTGTGGCAGATGCTGCTGGATAAGCGGCGGATCGCTCAGGACCTTATCGAGCCACACGCGGTTAGGCATGCCCAGCACCAATTGGCGGATGCGATAGCCTGCTGAGTCAGGTGAGGTGTGGTCGCCTTTTCAAGACTGACAGACACCCAGTGCGTGGTGGATCTGCTCGGAAAGGCCTGAGATCAATTTCCCAAGATTGCACCTCCTACTGAACGTTAGGTGCGTTTGCTGGCTGCCCTAACTCACTGTTTCAGGTTGGTAATCCTGAAAGCCCCGCATTGAGCTCTCTCAACTCCTATTCGGCCTTTCTGTGCCTGCTGCCAACCTCTTCAGCTCCAGATACGGTTACCTCCTGCTTTTCGACTGTTGCGCTGGCACCGTAAGACCCATCTCTAGACTGGGGCTTTGAAGAAGATGTCCACAAAACCAGCAACATTCTCCGTATACGCGCTATCAATCATCTTGTCAGGATGTGCACAGTTAACACCGCCTAATGACACCTCACCCGAGGGTGCCGCATCGTCACACTCCGCCGCACAAAAAATTACATACACAGTGGCCTCGCAGCGAAGAACAATGTATGTATCCACGTCGATTGGAGAGCCCACCTCGTTAAGTGCAATGTCAACGTCTCAACCAAGGACGTGCGAGCTCACCACGGCGCAGGAAAAAATCAAAACAACTATATCCTCGCCACTCACAGAGGGATGGCAAGCCACTTTGATTCCAATTTCTTACCAAAACGGCATAGTCACTACTTACGTTGACCTGAATGTAGCGTCTGCAAAAACAGGAACTCATGGCACCGTAATGCCTAGGGATAAATGCACGCTACCGATAGGGGAAGTTGTCACCGTGACGATGCGCCAGATGATAGAGCTCAGAGTAAGCCAAGTAACGGTTTTAAAGCTCCCAGATGGCCAGAAGTTACAGCTTACCGCTGACGCGCTCTAGCTTCTCAGATGCTCAACAGCTCCCCCTTTGACACCCCACCCATCTCAGGGCTCCTTAGCAAGCACAACGTGCATCCGTGAGGCCATGGCTGCTTTTCCTAAGCTAGCCGTCCGTGGCTCAGCCCCAAAGCTGCACGCGACATCGCTTATCGGTTCACATCACGGTACCCTTGGCAGCGGTCGACCTCGGTAGCGGCGTGGCAGCCAACTGGCTAAGCCCGCTTGAGGTCTCTTGTGGCCTTAGTATTAGGGAAATTACCTGATGGATCGATTCCGTCGTTTGCTATTCGTTCTGGGACTCGCAACCTTGGCCAGCTGCACGCAAGTCCCACTGCAGCAGAGCTCGCCCTATATTTTTTACGTCTTAAACAACAAACAAGAACCTGTACCCTTAAAAAGGCAACCTTCTTCTACGAGGCTGGAAATCGGAAAAGCAGAGGGAAACATCCAACGCTTCGACATAAGAGAGTGCCCGCATCAGCCCTCTGAGCATTCGCCATGCAAACTAGGACTTGGAACCCTGAACTCATCCATTTCCCTGCTGCAATCAACAAAAAACGAGGTCAAAACCAAAATTGATCTGACCGTTGAAATTGGTCGATCCATAAAATTTTCGTCCACACTCGGCTCGCCTGGATTACAATCTTCGACAAAACTGGAAAGCTCAATTACAGAAGAAGTCCCTGTTATAAACGATAGACAGAACGTATCCCTGATAGCGGAATTGTCGTTTAATCAATGGAAAACCATTGAGCTACGCCATGGATTGAGCTTCTCGGTGTGCGTGGCACGCGATCTGAAACATCCCTGCGCCGATGGACCATAGCGCTCTGGTCAACGCGCTGTGCCGTACGCGCTGTAGGCAGCATTAACTGTTTTTTGAGTACTCTTCTCTGTAGACCTCAAGCTCAGTTCGCCCCCGCCCTCGTGGGGGATTTTTTTGCCTACCGCTAACCTCTTTCGCTCTAGATACGGTTATCCCCTGCTTTCAGATAGGCGCGCTGGCAACGTGACCCCCATCACGAATTGGGGCCACGCCGCACATGACCTGGAAGCTCTCCACCCTCTCTCCGCTGGCGCTCGCCGCCGCTCTGGCGGGCTGTGCCATGCCCGACACTACCCCGCCTGCCGTCGGCCATGACAGCTCACGCAATCCTGAGCTGCTACAGCCCGACCTGTATCCCAACGGCGCTGTGTCAGAGCCTCAAGTTCGCTACGGCCGTTACACCCTGGTCAACACCGCGCCGGAGACCGAGCAGCGCGACCTGATGGCCCAGATCATCGACGTGAGCATCCCGGGCAGCATGAAGCCGAGCGTGCGCGATGCCATGCAATACGTGGTCAACCGTTCCGGCTACAGCCTGTGCGGTCCCGAGCAGGGCCACGTCAACATCCTCTTCACCCGCCCGCTACCGGCCGCCCAATACAAACTCGGCCCCATGAGCCTTCGTAGCACCCTGCAGGTCCTGGCTGGGCCTGCCTGGCAGGTGAAGGTCGACGAGGTGATGAGGTCGGTGTGCTTCGTGCTACGACCCGGTTACCAATTGCCGGAGAGCCCACGCCTGGCCACAGTGCCGCCCGTTTCCCCAGTGGTCTCCAGCCCCTCTGTGCGTCCGGCGACACTCGCGGCAATTGCCAGCGGCAGCCAGCCAAGCGCGGCGCCGGACAGCAAGCCCTTACAAATCCAGACCGACACGAAGACCGCGCCCGCTGTCGCAGCCGGCGCCCTGCACCGCGAGGCCAGCGTCACCGCGCCCAAGCCAACCAGCGGCGCCGTCACTCCGGCGCTGTCGGCCACCGAGCACCATCGTGCGACTCCTGCCAAGGATGGCACCTCCAGCGTCACTCGCCCGGTTGCAGGTACCGTCGTCAGTCCGCCCGTCCAGGCGGTCGACACAAGGCCGGGTACGCCCTCCAGCACGCCAGCTGGGCAGACCGCCGCCGCGCCCCACGCCGCGGCGACCAAGGTAGCCACCGCCAAACCCTATGCCTTGCCCTCGGTGCGCCTGACCGAGCCGGCGAGCGCCCTTGGCCAGACCTGGGAGGCCCAGGTGGGCAGCACGCTGCGCCGCTCCGTCGAAGCCTGGGCTCAGCGTGCTGGCTGGCAACTGGTGTGGGACGCCCCGGACCTGGATTACCCCATCGAGGCCCGATTGCAGTTCAAGGGCACCTTCGCCGAAGCCATCGCCCAGATCTTCCCGCTGTATGACGGCGCCCCGCGCGCCTTCGTCGTCGACGGCAATACCAGTCAGCGCATCGTGCATGTCTCCGAGAGGAAAAACCCATGATCCGGTCCTTGCGCTTTAGCGTGCTGGCCTCGCTGCTGCTCCTGGTCAGCTGCAGCTCACTGCAACGGGTCGATGATTCCGCCGCGCGCGCCGACCTGCAGGGGCAGGACGCCGCCCGCTACGCCGCCGTGTTGCGCAACCAACAGGCCGAGCCCAAGCGGGATACGGTCGTATTCAGCGACAAGCCCTGGGTCTCCACCCAGCCACTGGTCGCGCGCCGTGGCCTGCCCACGGCCAGCGATTGCGAGCTGGTCTATCGTCCCTCGGGCAGCGTTGGCCTCAACGAGATCGCCGGCTACATCACCAGCCAGTGCGGCGTACCGGTCTTGATCTCGCCCGATGCCCTGGCACCGAGTCTCTACAGCGCCGGTGCCGCAGGAGCAACGGGTGGCAACGCCGATAGCCTGGCCGGCCTCTTGCCGGTGGGCGTCATCAGCGGCGCCGGCGCCACGGCGGGCGCGACGACCACACCCCCGGCCGCTGCTCGGTCTTTGGAGGCGGCCGCGCTGGCTGCTCCCAGTCGGGTCAGTGGTCTGGCCTACAGCGGACGGCTGTCCGGCCTCCTCGATGAGGTGACAGCGCGGCTGGGCCTCGCCTGGCGCTATTCGCCCGCCGAGCGCGCGGTACGGATCAGCCTGTTCGACACCCGCGTGTTCGATGTCTACGCCTTCGGCGACGACCAGGTCATCGAGAGCACCGTGCGCTCGGGCATGAATACCAGCGCGGGCGTCGGTTCCGGTACCAGCGGCGGCACGGGCGGTTCCAGCAACAGCGGCGTCTCCGGCGAATCCGGCAGCAGCCAAAGCACCACGGTCCGCCTGAAGTCCTCGATCCTGGCCGACATCCAGAACAACGTGAAGACCATGCTCAGCACGACGCCGCCAGGGCGTTCGTTCTTGAGCACATCTACGGGCACTCTGACGGTCACCGACCGGCCCGAAGTTCTGGACCGCATCCAGGCCTACCTGGACAGTACCAATCGCAGCATCAGCCAGCAGGTGCTGTTCAACGTCAAGGTCTTCGAAGTCACCCTCAACGACACCGATCAGTTGGGCGTCAATTGGGCGGCCGTCTACAAGTCGCTGTCCAAGAAGTGGAACCTGTCGCTGGCCAACGTGGTGCCTGGGGTCAGTACCAGCGCCATCAGTGGCTCGGTGGGCATCGTCAACACCGCGAACTCGGCGTTCGCCGGCTCCAACGTGATCATCCAGGCCCTGGCCGAGCAAGGCCGCGTGTCCAACGTCCGTTCGCCTTCGGTCACCACCCTGAACCTGCAGCCGGCGCCGTTGCAGATCGGCAACGTGAAAGGCTACGTGGCCGCCAGCGCCACGACCAACACCGCGTCGGTGGGTTCCAGCACGGCGCTGACCCCAGGCACCATCACCAGCGGCTTCAACATGACGCTGCTGCCGCGGGTGATGGATCGCGACGAGCTGATGCTGATGATCTCCATCAACATGAGCTCCAAGCCCACCTTCCAGACCTTCACCTCGAACAGCTCGAGCATCCAGGTTCCTGACTACGACGCCAAGTCGCTGTCGCCCAAGGTCAAGCTCAAGAGCGGCCAGACGCTGATCCTTTCAGGCTTCGACGAGCAGAGCGAAGACGCCAACAAAGTCGGTGTCGGTGAGCCAGGCTTCTTCGGCCTGGGCGGCGGTCGCACCCGCACCTCGACGCATAGCGTCCTGGTGGTGCTCATCACGCCGATCCTGCTGGGCTGAGCCATGGCCAAGTCCCTGCTCGGCTCGCGCAAGCACGCAGCACCCGCGGCTCCGGCTGCCGACGGCACCGTCCAGGTGCTGCACTACCACGGTCGCGACTTCGTGACCGGCCTGGTCTGGCACCCGCTGGGCAGCCTCACCAAGTACATGAAGGAAGCTCGCGACTATGGCCGCGAGCACCAGATGGACATCGTCGCCATTCGCCACTCGGGCTCGGTGATCCAGGCCGGCTTCGTCGCACGCAGCGCTGGGGCCATGAAGGGCATGTACTCGCTCGCCGCGGCCTTGGCCGGCCAACTGGGCAACTCCTGGCTGGCGGCCTGGGCGATGGATCCTGAGGCAGAGCGCTACGCCCTGGTGGCCGTCCACGACGGCGCCGTAGTACCCGGCAGCGACCGGGTCGGCTCACGTGAAGAGATCGAGCGTAAGCTGAACCAGCTGCTGGCCCGCAGCCTGGTCTTCGATGAGCTGTATCTACCCCCAGAATTCGACCGGGGCGGTCAGCCCCTCGACATCGAGGCGTTGTTGGCACCGGCGAACCTGAGGCGCGAGTACCGCCTGCGCCCGCTCACCCTGGGTCTATCGGCGAGTGAGGCTACTCGCATCGGTCTCATGGCTGCTCTGGTGCTGGGCGGGGTGGTGGGCTGGAAGCTCTGGCAAGCCCACAAGCAGAGCGAAGCGCGCCAGGCACAAGCCCTGATCGACGCCCAGCGGCAAGCCCAGCTGGACGCCATGAGCCAAGCGACCGGCAAGGCGCAGCCGCTGCAGGCCCTGGAACACCCCTGGGCCAAGCAAATCGCACCGGCCGCCTTTATCGCCGGCTGTAACGGCGAGATCGACAGCCTGCCGCTGGCCATGGCCGGGTGGCGGTTCGACTCGGCCCAGTGCGACGGCACCCTGGTCTCCAGCGTGTACAAGCGCACCGGTACCAGTTCAGCGCTGGATTTGCTGGCCGCAACCGCGGGCCATTTCGCCGACACGCCGGGCTTCTTCGACGCCGGCAACAGCGCGGCGCTCAAGCGTGACCTGCACCTGGCTGTCGCCGGCGATGAATCGCTTACGCCGGCCAGCACTGCGCTGGCCGAGCTGACGTCGCACTTCAATCGGCTGGAGACCGCGCTGACCCTGCGCGAACTGCCGGTGACGCCAGCGGCGCCGCCCGCGCTGCCCGGCCAGCCCGTTCCTCCCGCGCCACCGCCACCGGACTGGAAGCACTACGAGTTCCAGTACCAGAGCGCGTTGCCCCCTGCGGTGATGCTGCAGGGCCTAGCCCAGCCTGGCCTACGCCTACGCGAGATCAAGACCCAACTGCAAGGTGAGCGACTGCTGTGGTCGGTCACCGGAGACCTCTATGTCCAGTGAATCCCTGAAGCATCACCGCGCTGTGGCGCTGCTCGCCTGGTTGCTCGTCGCACCGGTGACCTCTCACGCCGCTGAGACGGGCGGCATCAACGTCGGCGAACTCTCGGCCGTGCAGAGCCAGACGCTGTTCTACAAGGCCCAAGCCGAGCTGAACCAGGCCAAGTCCAGTGCCGGGCAAGGCGCAACGGCCAGCCTGCCGACTTACGCGCCTGCGCCTTCTGCGGCACCAGTCTCGCCCGGTAGCGCCGCTGCACTCCAGAGCGACCAGGCGCCACGCTCGCCAAGCGCAGCGCCCGAGTATCTGCCGGTGGTGAAGATGATCTACGGTTCGCCGCGCGATCCACGCGCCACCCTGCTCTATCCGAACGGCCAGACCGCCGAAGCCCGAATGGGCGGCGGCCTGCTGCCCGGTGGCTACAGCCTGTCCGGGATCTCACTGCAGGGCGTCGAACTCAGCCGCGGCGGTCGCCGCTTCCCGCTGGGTTTCGCCGACCAGGCCCCGGGCGCGCTGCCAGCGGCCAGTCAGCCGCTGCCCGGCGCCGGCCCCAACTTGCCGGCGATGGCGGCTGGCCAGCCCACTGCCCTGCAGGAGCCCTGAGATGAGCGGCGGCGTGCATTCGTTAGAGGATCTCGAGACTAAACCACGGACTCGGCTGGCCGCCCCAGAGGTAATCGCCCAGCAGCTGCACATAGCAGCCTCAGGGGGCGATCAGCAGTTACTCACCAGCGAAGGCACCCGCTGGGCATTGTCCCCTGAGCTACGGCAGCTCTGCGCGCTGACGGCCGCTGGCGAGCTGTATCTGTCACAGGCGCACCAGACCGACACCTATGTCCTGGCCTTCATGGATCGCCTGGAGCGCGCGGGCGTCGAGTTCACCGTGAAGCCGGTGACGATGAGCGTCATCAAGGGCCTGTACGACGCGGAACAGCGCGCCGGCGCTGGCCTGGCGGCGGCCGGCGCCAACAGCACCCAGCGTCAGCAGGAGGTGATCCGCATCATGGGTATCGCCCATCAGCGCGGGGCGTCGGACATCCACTTTCTGCTGGGTCATGAGATCACCAAAATTCGCTTTCGCGAACACGGCCAGATGACCAATTACAGCGAGATCCCCTCCTCCATTGGCCTTGAGCTGTGCTCGGCGTTGTACAACTCGATGTGCGACGTCTCCGAGGAACACTATCAGCCCGAGACCAAGCAGGATGCCCGGGTCAGTCGCCGCTACGTCGATCAACTGGGACTCTTTGGGGCGCGTGTCGCCACCCGTCCGAAGGCGGATGGCCCGATGATGGTGCTGCGCCTGCTGTACGACGACCAGACCAAGCGGACCGAGGAGGATCTGGGATTCCTGCCGGAGCAGGTCACACTCCTACGGCGTATCCGCACGCTGCCCTATGGGATCAACCTCTTCACCGGCCCCACGGGCTCGGGCAAGTCCAAGTCGATCCAGGTGATGATCAATCTGCTGGCCGATGAGTGTCAGGAGACCAAGCACATCCTCACCGTCGAGGATCCGCCTGAGTATCCGATCAAGGCGAACCAGACCCCACTCGGTGCCGATGAAACCTGGGCCGACGCCATCTCCAACAGCGTGCGCCTGGATCCGGATGTGCTCATGTACGGGGAGATGCGTGACCTGGAATCGGCCAAGGCCGCCTACCGCGGCGCTATGACCGGTCACCTGGTGCTCTCGACCCTGCACACCAATAACGCCATCGCCAGCCTGCAGCGCCTGATCGATCTCGGTGTGGATCAGAGCCTGGCGACCGACCCCGCGCTGACCACCGGCATCGTCAATCAGTCCCTGGTGCCGGTGCTCTGCCCCCAGTGCCGGATTCCCCTGAGCTCGCCGGCCTCACGCGGCCGAATTGACAGCGCCTTGTTCGAGCGCCTGGCCAGCCTGATCTCGTTGAAGGACGTCTGCCTCCTCGGCAATGGCTGCGACCACTGCCGAGGCCTTGGGATCGTCACCCGTACCGTGGTGGCCGAGATCCTGCTACCGACCCACCGTTTCATGCAGGTCTTTCGCGAAGAAGGCGCCTCCGAGGCCCGCAACTACTGGGTCAAGGAGCTTGGGGGGATTACCAAGCTGCGCCATACCCTGATGAAGATCGCCGCAGGCCTGGTGGATCCCGCCTTGGCCGAGAAGGTCGTGGGGCCCCTGGACAATGACCGCTACATGCTGGAGCACGCCATCGGCGAGGAGACTCACCATGCTGGCTAGAATCCTCGACGCCCTCAGCACCTTCAGCGATACCTGGCATGCCAAGCAGTTCGGCGCCAAGGAGCGGATCCAGTGCTACGAAAGCCTGGTGGCCCTGCTGGAGAACGGTATCAACCTGGACCAGGCGCTGGAGCGCGTGGGCACCATCTACCAGGAGAAGTCGCGCAAGGCGCGTCACCCCATCGCGCTGGCGTGCCGCGGTATCGGCCAAGGTGTACGCAACGGCCAGTCGCTGGCCGAGGCCTGCGAAGGCTGGATGCCCTACCAGGAACGCGCCGTGGTCGGCGCCGGGGAGCGCTCGGGCAACCTGATCCAGGCGTTCCATGATGCGGTGCGAATGATCGAGGCCAGCCAGCGTATGCGCTCGCTGATCCTGGGCGCCGCCTTCTACCCGGTCATCACCTGGGGGCTGATGGCCTACCTCCTACACGTCATCGCCGCCCGAGTCATCCCGGCCATGAGGCGTGCTTCAGATCCCGAGACCTGGTCCGGCGCCTCGGCACTGCTCTACCACCTGGCCACCTACGTCAACGACTGGGGCCTGCTGACGTTGATCATCGCCGTGGTGGTGATCGTGCTCAGCCTGGTGAGCCTGCCCTACCTGACCGGTCCCTTACGCCGGCCGCTGGAGGTGCTACCGCCTTGGTCGATCTACAAGGCCCTGCACGGCTCCGCCTTTCTGCTCAACATGGCGGTGATGCTGCGCTCGAACATCAACCAGCTCGAGGCGCTGGAGATCCTGATGAAGGGCGCCAACCCCTGGTTGCGCGAGCGGCTGAAAGCCGCCCACTACGGCGTCCGCCAGGGCAAGAACTTCGGCGTCGCCTTGCAGTTGGCCGGGCATGGTTTCCCTGACCCGATGGCCATCCAGTTCCTGGTTGCCCTCTCAACCACCGGTAGCTTCGCCGCCGCTATCCATCGCTACAGCCTGCGCTGGCTGGAGACCTCACTCAAGCAGGTCGCCGGCATGACCAAGTCCGTCAGTACCGTCTCCACCATCCTGATCGGCTGCCTGATGATCCTCGTGATGATCGGGACCTACAGCCTAACCAGCAGCGCGACGGCCGCTCGTTGACCCCTTTCATCCACCCCGAGGTTATCGCCATGCAGTACTCCGACCCCTCCGCTGTCAGCTCCACCCCTCCTACGTCCCCCCCCTGCCGGCAGACCGGCTACGTGTCCATCGAGATGATGTTCGTCCTGCTGGTCGTCCTGATCGGGGTGGGCTACGCCCTCTACAACGGCAGCGCCCTGATGGGTACCTCCGACGTCAGCAATGAGCAGAGCAACATCGGCCAGCTGATCGCCAACACCCGCAAACTCAAGGGCATGTCTGGCTATGGGGCGGCTAACACCAATCTGGTGACGCAATTGATTGCCGCCAAGGGCGTACCCAACATGTCGATCTCCGGCGGCGCGCTGTACAACGCCTGGGGCGGGTCGGTCACGGTCGTCAGCAACGGCATGACCTTCACGGTCACCGAGAACGGCCTGCCGCAAGATGCCTGCATTAGCCTGGCCAGCAAGATGAGCCGCGGCTCCAAGGCCACCACGGCGATCAACAGTGGCACCGCCATCACCGGCGAGGTCGACTCGGCCACCGCCACCTCAGCCTGTAGCAAGGACACCGGCAATACGCTCGCCTGGACCGTGTACTGAGTGCCTCATGAGTCTGATCAGCGAAGCGCAGTTCGTGGATCTCTACCTGGGCAAGACCTTCAGTGACGTGAAGGGTCTGGCCGGCGCCGCTGCCCTGCGCACCGAGGCGCCGGCCCATTGGGTCGTGGAACTGCAGGCGCTGCGAGAGCGCTGCCTGCAGCGCTTCGCCCAGGACCAGCAGCCGGAGTTCTCGCTGATCGAGGACGGCGTGGTCCTGCGGGTGACGCAGATCCCCGATGCCTATGGCGACAGCGTCTTCGTGCTGCGCAAGTCCAACGCCAGCCTCCGCGCCTTCGCCATGCTCGGCTATGCCTCCGAGGTGGTCGAGGCGCTGCTGGCCCCGACCACCCGGGGCCTGGTGCTGTTCTGCGGTGAGATGGGGACCGGCAAGACCAGTAGCGCGGCGTCGCTGCTAGCCGCGCGGCTGGAGCGGCACGGCGGCTTCGCCCTGGCCGTCGAAGATCCGCCGGAAACGGCGCTTCATGGGACGCACGGCGCCGGTCGCTGCATCCAGATTCCGGTGACCCGCCAGCAGGGCTATGAGGAGGCCTTGCTGCGTGCACTGCGTACCGGCGCCGACCTCCTGCTGATCGGCGAGATCCGCGATACCCCGACTGCCGCCCAGGCGGTACGCGCGAGCATCAACGGGCACCTCATTATCGCCACGCTGCACGCCGGCTCCATCGCCCAGGCGGTGGAGCGCATCGCGGAACTGGCTGAACCTGCGATCCCCAATGCCCGCGCGATCCTCGCCCAGGGCCTGGTGGCCGTCTTGGTGCAGGCGCTGGGTACCCAGGGCGGCATTTCGACGCTCAAGGTCAGCAGCCTGCTGCTGACTGCGGAAGAAGGCCCGGCCATCCGCGAAAAGATCCGCACCAACCGTATCCAGCAGCTCGACCAGGAAGCCGAGCAGCAATCTCAGAGGAGTCTCTGGACATGATGACCCGCTCGCGTGGCTTCATCGCCGTGGAAATGCTGTTCGGGCTGGTCGCCCTGGCCCTGATGACTACCATGGGCATCGAGCTGATGGCCAAGCGGATGGACTCGCAGAACTACCAGATCGCCGCGCAGCAACAGCAGCAGGTGGCCGACGCCGCGGCGAAGTACCTCAAGGACAACTTCACCGCGGTCTCCGCTTCGGCCGGACCGACCACGCCGGCACAGATCACCGTGGCCATGTTGCGCAACACCAACTATCTGCCGACCGGATTCGCCGACACCAACGTCTTCGGCCAGACCTTCATCGTCCTGGCCCGCAAGCCCGCGACGAACCAGCTCGAATCCCTGGTACTGACCCAGGGTGGCCAGACGCTGGACGAGATCGGCGCCCGCGAGCTGGCGGAGAACCTCGGCGCGCCCGGTGGCTTCATCGCCAACGACGCGACTGGAGTGGTCCAGGGCATCCGGGGCGGCTGGCAAGTCGCCCTGTCCAACTATGGCGTCAACCCCGGCGCTGGCCACGTAGCCAGCGCGCTCTTCCTCATGGACGGCACCCTGGCCAACGACTACCTCTATCGCAATGCCATGCCCAACCATCCGGAGCTCAATCGGATGAACACCACCCTGGACATGGGCAACCAGGACATCGTCAATGCCGGCGCCATCACGGCGGCCAAGGACATCACGACCGCTGGCGACATCTACGGCAAGAACATCACGGCTTCGGCCAAGCTCAAGGCCGACAGCGCCGAGATCACCAACGATGCCCGGGTTGGTGGCTGGATCAGGACCATGGCTAACGGCGGCTGGTACAGCGAGAAATGGGGCGGCGGTTGGTACATGAGCGACTCGAACTTCGTTCGGGTCTATGGCGACAAGAGCGTCTATACCGCTGGCCAGATCCGTGGTGGCACCCTGGCGTCCGAGGGGAGGACCCAGGTGGGTGAGTATTTGCTGCTGGGCCAGGCCGAAAGGGAAGGTGGGACCTGCCAGACTGCGGGCTTGTTTTCCCGTGACTCGGCGGGCATGGGCCTGGCATGCCAGAATGGCCAGTGGACCCGTTCGGTGCGCTGGTACAACCAGGCAGTATCCGCCGGCGCGAACTGTACGAGCACAGGCGGCGGCTCGCTCGCCTTCGATGCCCAGCGGGTGCTGTATGTCTGCAAATAAGCGGATCGCCATGGGATGGACTGCCGGGCTGACGGTCTTGCTATGGATCACGTCGGCTGTGGCAGAAACCTGGACTGAGGTGCCCAGTGCGCCCAGTACCGGTGGTGGCCTGACTTGGCAGAAGGTCACCTGCGATGACGGCACCGGCTGGCAACCTTGCAGGATCCCGCCGACTCCGCCGCCGCCGCCACCTCCACCCGGCCCATCTCCTGGCGATACCTTCCCATTGACCGCGATGGTTTGTGGACCAGGAGACAGCGGTTATTATTCGGTATCGCAAGTACCAGACTATTATCGAGGCCAATTAATTGGCACTTACACCAGTTTCGGGCAAGCGCGTCGATGTCCTGACGTTGGTGGATACAATTATTGGCTCGGACAACTTCAAATCAATTCTGGTGGTTTCGACTATGCGGGCGCTTGGGCTAGACTGCGTCCTGTTATCTATCAGGCAGCTCAGCAGAATGATGAGGGTGGCCAAGGAGGGATAAATAACGCTAATCGAGAATGCCAGAATGCAGCGAATAGCCGATACGGCTATGGTGTTGCACGAGCCTCCTATATTTTAGGCTCAGGAAAATATTGCAGAATTTATTAATTTCATGGAGTCACATCATGAACATATCTCAAGCCAAAACCAATATTGCCTTCGCATTTGATACTTATCTAAGCAGCCAACCTTCGCTTAAGACAGAGATCTTAACCTCGTTCGATCAAATCTTACCTGTAAAGGGATTTCAGGAAGCCTATACGCAATCCATGACAAACTTTATTTATAGTTTGAGTGCGTATGGAAACAAGTTCCCCGGGTACTTTCCGAGCGTGTCAGACGCTGCCAACCCCGTGCAGTTCGTAAACAAGATTCCGGCTGAACTGGTGGTCAGCACCCTTTATCCTTCAGCGTCCGCACAGACCAAAACAGACATCGTCAACCAGATCAACGCTGGCACCCTCAGCCGCACGGACTTCACCTCAGGACTGGTGGCGGCCGGGCAGACCACCGCCACCCCCAGCCTGGACCAGATCAAACAGAACATCCCTCACTTCGACGGCTCTGGCCTACCCTCAGCGAACCTGAGCTTTTCCGGCATTACCGCTGGCCAGGCTGACTTTTTGGTAGGCGTCTATGTCGCCTCGTTCAACCGAGCCCCCGACTTCGCCGGCCTGAACTACTGGGCGCACGACCTGGCTGCTTTCCAGGCACAGGGTACGGCCCCCACCGCTGCGATTCAGCAGCTGACGGCCAATATGTACAAGGCCGGCTCGCAGAATGGCGAGAAAGGCAGCAGCATGAGCAACAGCGACTACGTGAACTACCTCTACACCAATGTCCTGGGTCGTGGGCCTGATGCGGCGGGGCAGTCCTGGTGGGTGAACGATTTGAACAATGGCTCGCCGCGGGATAAGTTCCTGGCGACCTATTTGCAGGCAGCGCTTGAGCACCAGAGCGACGCGGCCTACGTCCAAGCGCGGATCTCGGTGGCGAAGTACGCCGCGCAGATCAATCGGGATGGCGGTAGCGTCGACCTGTCGAGCGTCCTGAGCGGCGTGACCAATGCCAGCACCGCCCTTACCAAGATCGAGGCGCTGCAGGCCACCATGCCCAAGTCGGCCGAGATAGACACGATCAGCCTGACCGGTATTACCGCTGACCACGCAGTGGCCTACGCCTAAGCTGCAACGTCGGGCGTGGCTCTGCGTCGCTCGCTTCTGGAGCTCACATGAACTTCACCTGGCTACTGGCCATTCTTGGTCTCACTGGCTCCGCCACGCTCTTCTACCTGCAGGACAATGCCGAGCAGACCCAGGCACGTGCGGATGTCTCGGCAATCGCCTACAACCTGCTGGTCTACCGCAACGCCCTGGCCGAATACGCACACGCGAACCCCACGGTCATCGGCGCGCCCGCCGATGCTGTTCTGGGGCTCCCGACCTGGTACCGCAAGCTGCCGAACGTGTCGGGCTACGTGAATGCTGGGCAAAGCTTCACCTATTACCCTACCCCGCCCAACGGCCTGGTGAGCAAAATGGTCGATCTGACCCAGTCGCAGGCCATCGGCACCGTGGTAGCCAACGGCTTGCAGAGTCCCATCAGCGGCAACATGGGTGTCGTAGTGCCCTCTGCCATTCCCAATGGCTCGGCCCTCGCCTATCAATAGCGGCTCCCCGGGCTAACCGTTCCTGAGCAAGATGCGGTTTCGCGCTGACGCTTCCCGTCGCGCCAGGCACGTTGCTCCTGCAGGCCACTCGGCCATCGACAGGGGAAGCCCATGCGTGTGTTTTTGTGCGAGAAGCCCAGTCAGGGCAAGGACATTGCCCGGGTGCTCGGTGCCACCGGGCGCGGTGAAGGCTGCATCCGCGGCCAGGGCGTGGTCGTCACCTGGGGGATTGGCCACCTCCTCGAGCAGGCCCCACCGGAGGCCTACGATCCACAGTTGAAATCCTGGACGCTGGAGTCGCTACCGATCCTGCCAGCGCGGTGGAAGGTCGAGGTGAAGCCCAAGACCAACGGCCAGTTCCGCGTGGTCAAGGCACTGCTCAAGGAAGCGACCGAGCTGGTGATCGCCACCGACGCCGACCGCGAGGGGGAGATGATCGCCCGTGAGCTGCTGGAGCACTGCGGCTATCGGGGGCCCATCCAGCGCCTGTGGCTATCAGCATTGAACGATGCCTCGATCCGCCAGGCGCTGGCCAGCCTCAAGCCGGGCGCCGAGACCTTTCCCCTGTACCACTCTGCGCTGGCGCGCTCGCGGGCAGACTGGCTGATCGGCATGAATTTCACCCGGCTGTTCACCCTGCTGGGGCGCCAGGCCGG
>Ga0157358_1000516_pt1 | contig 16048 bp, 13 predicted proteins | sample AttcapACBM2_FD_111484 | JGI IMG/M metagenome (GOLD analysis project Ga0157358, IMG submission 111484) | Fungus gardens microbial communities from leaf cutter ant in Botucatu, State of São Paulo, Brazil - Atta capiguara ACBM2 | ecosystem: Host-associated > Fungi > Mycelium > Unclassified ... | reverse complement strand
GTCGATTATCAGACTAGCAAATTACAGTGTAACTACTAGTCTTATATACAAACTGATAGTATAGGAGATGCTCAGGGTTTCAGTGGTAAAACCCCTATTGCCCTGAGCAAAGATTTCAGTGTTGAGACACTGACAGAAGTAACTCTGTCATGGAAGACTGAGTTGAATAGGAGTATCTCTGCCATGGAAGACAGAATATCCAGAGGGTTGCAGCACCGCCATGAGACATGTTGCGAGAAAGGTGGCTGCCGTAGAAGACAGGCTTGTATGGTTCGGAGGTGGTTTCACTGCGGGGACATTATTTCCAGACAGATGGACTTGTATATGACAATTTTTAGAATAAGACTTTATAGTATAACTATCAACTTATATACTAAGTATACTACTTAGGGTAGTTATCTAGAAATAGAAACTATTAAGTGAGTTATGCTAGTTCTGGGTGATTCTCAGATATTGGGATTGTTATAACTTTAAGTCCTTGAGTAAAGACAAAAAATAACTTTTGTATTGAGTGATATAAAAGAACTTGATAGGGTTTCAAGTATAAGATAGTTTACCTTATATACTATAGACTGTAGTCTGTGTACACACTACAACTAACCTACTCTAAAGTATATATGCTTTCTATAAGACTAACATGTTGTTGCTATATTATATAACATCATTTGTTCTAAAACCTTCTATGTTCTTTTTTATATCATATTATTATGTGATAATAACAGTAACATATGTAATAACCCTGTAACATGTTTCACACCTCTTTCACACTTTGTGACTTGTGTGATTGTCACATGTGACATTACATCACACCTTTCATCTAAGTTCAAAATAAAGAAAAGTAAAATAAAACCAAAAAATGAAATAAAGGAAAATAAGAAAAAATTAAAGCAAAGAAAAATAAAATGAAACCAAGTCTATCATTTACAATTCTGACAGTGACAGGAATGCAGATCTATAAAGTTATTTAAAGAGTCTAGCAAGAATATCTGAGGTGAAATACAGACTGTAATTTATACTAGAAGAGATTAGGAAGTATAAATAAGGAAAAATACATTATCTATGAATGTGATGGATGTAACCAGATTGGAATATAACACTAAGCAAATTCTATAAGGTATATAGAGTTTACAATCTCTAAAGAAATTCTAAATGAGATTTTCTAGAGATAATAGCTACTCTAAATACCTAGATAGTCTATACTAATTAAGTAGAACATTAGATAGAATATTGCTGACATAATCTTAAAATGATTACATTAGAGAAAGGATTATACTTATATCAAAAACAGTATATAATAAAATGATGGAGCTAGGACAGCAATGTTGACTTGACAAATCTTGTGGAGATTGCAGTAGTATTTAAGGTATGTGGTTAGAAAGAGAAAAAGACTAAACTTTAGTAGTATTTGATATTCAAGTTTTGGTTAAGTAATAGATATCAGATTTTAAAACAGTAGACTTGTTCCTTTTCTATTTGTTTCCTATCATTTAAGTTTCTCTTATTTTTCCACTTTCAATTCTTTTTTATTTTTTTTTCTTATTTTGAACTTAGTAAAGGAAAATAATATTATCATACATAACTATCACAACTGTCACAGTAATATTTAGGATAGGCTAAATGTAAAATATATATAAACTATACACTAGAAATATAAAAGTAGACTTATCTATACTAGAAACCCTACTAAGTTCTCTTGTATTGACCAATACAAGGTTCCTCTTTGGTTCCAACTCTTGGACTTGAGTTGTAATAGTAGATTTCTTTACAAATACAGGAAGTAAAAACCCACAGAATTGGCTCAGAGTTGGCTTAGAGTTGTACTAAATATGGAAACTTATACAAAATGTGTAATAATGTGGGTTTTCCAGAATAAACTTGGCTTCAGCTTATATACTACACTGTTTGTCTGCCACATAGTTGCAACTTCAGAAGATAAAATAGAGTCTAAAGAGAGTGATGTTACAACTCAAAGATCTTAGAGTAGATCAATGAATAGAACCTTGTATTAGGGTTAACATAAGAGAACTCAATAGAAAACTCTGTACAGGATCATTTACCTTGTATACCTCAGACTACTAGTCTGTGCACTACTACTTTAGCCTATCCTAAATAACTATACATCTGTCTTAAGGTTAATATATATATAACACATTGTATGACCTTTTACTATTTTCCATCATGACACATGACCATGTGACCATGTGACTGTGACAGTTTGTGACATCTGATATCATGCTAATTCTTAACCCTAGTTTCTGAATAGATAAATAAATAAATAAATAATTGCCAAAGAATACTAGGGATTAAGTTCAACTTAAATAGCTAATTATCAGACTAGTGAAATATAATGTACCTACTAGTCTTATATACAAGTATTAGAGAAAGGAGAATTTTGAGGGTTTTAGTGTACAATTCCAAGTGGAGATTTCAGTAATAAAATACTAAAAGGAGTTAGATAGGAGAAACTCAACTATGAAAGACCAAGTTGAATAGGAGTACCTCTTCTATAGAAAACAGAGTACTTATAGGATTTAGGTTTGAGTATAATACTACTATAGGGAACATATTGTAAAATTAAGACTATTGTGAAAGATAAGCTTTTGTTGGGATTTGAATAGGATAACACTGCTACAGAAAATAGGCTTTTGGTTGAGTGGACTTGGCATATAACAATAAGATATATAACTGTATTCTGACTCTTCTCTTCATAATGGCAATTCTGTTTGTCCCAAATATTGATAGCTTATGTAGTATGTAAGATACTACTTAAAGATTTATCTTTCAAGATTAGTGTAAGCTGAGTCTTAGCCTCTATATTCCAGTCATTGGTTTTCAATAGATTTGTGACCTTACCAGTATTTATAATAAGTATAAGGCATTTGTCTGTGTCATCTACAATCTCCATCAGTCCTCTAAGTCTAGAAATAGTAAAGATTCAGAACTTTCATATCTAGAAGTTGCTGCCCTCATTTTCAAGTAATAGAATGTTATATAGTATCATATACTATCCAAGCATATATGACATATCTGACTATATCACAGATAATGATTACATAAGCTCTGCTCTACCCAAAACATCTACAGAAATAGATATTCTCCTTTTAGTTGACATACTACTTCTAGTACAGATCAACCTGGCTTTATTCCATGCTGGATTACTCTATTACTGACCACATAGCTTCTTGTGATGTTCATGGAACTCCAGACCTGATTTTTAAGGACTTTAGAGTACACAGATTAGTTATCTGTCTTCTCTGATCCTCAAATAGACTTAGTACTAGTATTTAAGACAAGTAAATACTCTATAATTTCTTAGCTTGAAAATCATCTAGTGTAGTACACTGTACTGAGTGCCCATGCTTAGAAGTCTGACTTCCATAATAGTTTATTCCTTGTTACATTTTTTATCTGGAATATGACTGTCACAATAAGTAGAAGTATAGCTTATCCACTCAACACTTCTTTCTCTCATATCACTATCTTGTATAGTAGCATCTAATAAAGATTTAGCAAATACATTAGTTTATTTTACTATAGACATTCAAAGAAACTCAAGAACACCATTTACAATAATACCAATGGATATTAAAACAGATATACCTAGAGATAAGTCAACTTCTACTAGCCCTAACAGTTCTAGGAAATTTTTTATGTCATCCATGGCCTATGCAGACAGAGTTCAAGTCCTAGCTAGTAGTCTGGCATAAGCAAATCAAGTTGAAAATAAAAGATCTCAAGACCCTTTCCTCTCCTATGCAACTATTAAGAAAGAGGAGAACAATTCCACTAACCTACTGCTAATATTAGAACCTACTCATGTTTTCCATGAGGTATAATCTAATGACACAAACACTACTCATAACTTTGAACTAACAGTCATTCTATATACTGTTAGTTAGCCTGCAGATCCTCAGTTATGGGATGGTAATTTCTGTCCTATCTCTATTTTTGGTATGAATGAATACTTTGAAGGTAATGTCAAAAACATTACATACTCACCTCACAGAATTATGGCCTTCATTAGACAATGAAAATTAGAAGATAAGACTGCTGAGGATATTTCTCAAATTTTAGAATTCAACTTTGTAGCATAGGACTTCCTTTCAGCCATTTATGAATCTGGCTGGAATAAACTAGTAGCTAACAAAAAACAGAAATCTTTCAGAGAATGCATTTCTATACAATTTAATAGGAAATCTCCAAACAACTTAGTTCCAAAAGAAGAAAGCAAATGTAAAGACAAACAAGCTAGTATCCCTAGAATCTTTCTATCTATTTCTTCTCAGCCTAACAAAAGTGTCTTGGCCAAGTCTAAATTCTTCAAAGATAATCAGAAGTCAAAACCAAATAGTCAAAGCAACAAGCTTTCATATGCCCAGACTTTCAAGAGTAATATCCAGAATTTTTTAAAGATCAAGAATATGTTTCCAAAACTTTGTGTAAATAAAATTTCAGAAATTCACAACATCATCAACAAGTCTAATCAGAAAGATAAACCCAAACTTAACATAACCACAAAAGGCCCCTCTAGGAAACAGGTCATCATCCTAATGGGAACAAACAATATAGAAAGAGTAATGATATAATTGAATGTGCATGTTGCCAGTATCAACAGACTTCTCAAGGGTATTAAATCAGAAGTTTCAGTTGATTTTATCTGATCTAACATTAAAGATATCGTTGTTATGACTAACAAAGTAGCTACAATGTCAGACTTGAACATCATAGAGAAGTATGTAAAGAACTTGAATAATGTAGATTCAAACAATATCATAAGCTATAGGCTCCTCGAATCAAAGTCCTATCTAAGATTTTTAGACATTCCATATTTATGTTGAAAATACTAATCTTCCCATCATCATAGATATTGTCAAGAGGATCATTTAAACCACTCATATCTTTAATGATGTTGTTCTAGCATCTCACCTATGCATCATCAAAGTGGCTTCCTAATCAGACATGGCTGTCATATGAGTTGACTTTGAGATTTCTAAAATGGTATAAAAGTTAAGATGCTTATGAATAGATACTTTAACATTGGTCAACATATCACCACTATAAGAGAAACTAATATGAATTCTGGTGTTCTACAATGCAAAAACTACTGGAAATGGAAACATACTATATTTACATGTCAAACACATAGGTCTCAATATCAAAAATACAATGGACTACACAAACTCAAACACTATAGAAATATAGCATGATGTTATAAAGCTAACTTCAAGACAAACCCCTTATGACTCAAAACTCCAAAGGGAAAACTATGTACTCATATGTTCAAATGTGTTAACTGTAAAGGTTACCATTAAGCAGATAGTACTAACTATCTGTTTTAGAAGCATAGGTTTAATAGAAAATGGCACAACAAGAAAACACAAGAGCTTCAAGAAATCAAAGCTAACTTAATTTGCTCATCTGTGAGCAGGGGTAAACAATGATTCTGAAATCTCTTAGCATTTTTTTACAAAACCTTTGCAAGAACAAACTTTTCACCAATACCATTTTAGAAAATAACAAAATTTTTGATATTTTATTTATACAAGAATCATCTTGGTTGGTTATTCATCAAATCTCAAATCCCATTTCAGAGGAGGGAGAAGATATTATTGGTGCTTCTTACTACCTTTTCTAAATCATGTTTGTAAGATCAGCTAATTCTGACAGTGACTATCTAAGAGTCATTATATATATCAACATCAAACTAATCAGTCTTTGCTTCTCACTGAGGAAGGATATTTTCAACTATCACAATATTAATCTAGTGTTCTTCTTTAGTCAAGGTATTATGTGCTTCATCATGAATGTCTATTTGGATGATCATCAAAACACCTTAAAGTATCTAAAGGATACTAAGGTTAATTTGAACAATGTCCTAATCATGACAGGAAACTTTAACATCAGAGATAATGACTGGGATTCATCTTATTCTCATTATTTGTCTCATACAGACACCTTGCTTGAAGTAGCTGATAGCTTTGGTCTTGACTTATCTATATCTATTAACTTAGGTCCCATTTGATTTTCAGATAATTCTCAAGATTTGAATTCAGTACTAGACTTCATATTTCTCAAAACAGGGTCAGATGAATTCAATAAACACTTAATTTCTCCAGACCTTCAAAGCCTATCAGATCATGTACCTCTGTTAGTATCCATTATTGTAGAGAAAGAATTTATTCAAGAAAAGAAATAATCCATTGTTAGGAACAGTGATAAAGAGAAAGAATTTGTCAATGAGCTCATATATAGGTTAGAGTTTATGGAGACAACTAACATTACCAACTGCAAGCAACTTGAACATGTTATCCAAGAATTCACTTCTACTATAGAAGATCTTTAAAACAAATTTCCTAAACTGATCAACATCACCAAAAGATCAAAAGCTTGGTGGAATGAAGAATACAATAGAGATTTTACCACATATCATATGTCCAAAAGTAGAACCAATTGGATAAAGTATAGAAAAACAGTCAAAAAACTCTTTTTTGACAAGAAAATTCAAGAAATTGTGTTGTTTAACAAAAGACCATAAGAACTTATGAATTGGGTAAAAATCACAAATTACCAACCACAGAGACCATCAAGTTCAATGGTCTTTCATGCAATTATTTAAATGATCTGTAAAATACATTATACTAATCATACAATTCTGCTCAAAACTATCCCATTGACTCCTATATCCTTGATAAAATTTCTTCATATCAATGAGTAGAGTAGCCTCTTATTTCTCATACAGAACTCAGTAATACTGTCAATAAATACAGTAGTTTGTCTACTTTAGGCCCAGACCATGTTTTGTGGACCTATCTTAAAGAAATACTAAACAATGACAAATGTTGTTCTAACATTGTCAATATAGTGAATGCATGTATTAATGTTAGCTACTAGCCCACTCACTTCAAGAAGTTGATATCTATTATCATTATGAAATCAAATAAACCTTTGTATAATACTCCAAAAGTATTCTAACCTATTGTTCTTCTCAATATGCTAGGAAAACTAATTGAAAAATTAATCAGCAATAGACTTCAATTCCATTCCATTGTATCCAACTTCATCCATCTAAGCCAATTAGGAGGTATTAAGCAATGCTTGACAACAGATACCAGTATCTTCTTAACTCATCTTATATATATAGGATAGGTAAAGGGTTTTCATATAAGTACTCTTGCATTTAACATAACACAGTTCTTCCCTTCCTTGAATCAGTATCTACTTCCAATGATTCTAACCAAAGTGGGCTTTGACTCTAACATTTCTCTTTTCTTCTAATTACTTAATTAACAGACAAACCTAATATATTTGAAGCAATTGCATTTCTTCCTTCTTTAATACTAATGTTGGTGTTGGACAGGGCTTTGTTCTTTCATCCATTTTATCTGTACTTTATATCACTCTGATTTTTCACATTCTTAAAAAAAAGATATTTTTGATAAATCAAATGCAAATATTTTTTGTAGTTATAGTATCATTTCTTCTCTCTTCAAACAATTTAGACTTGTCATTAAACATGATAAGTCTGAGGTTTTTCATTTTTCTAGATTGACAAAGAACTTGAATCCTCCTTCTTTAGATCTGAGATCTTTAGGAGATACTATTCTCAGACCAAAGGATACCTAGTAATACTTAGGATTTTTCTTCAACAGAAAACTTTCATTTCAATACCACACTTACTACTATGCTAAAAAAGTGTTATCTACTATCAAGAACATGAAAATACTTGGAAATTCAACAAGAGGAGTATCACCAGTACACAAATGTCTTTTATTCTGTACATGTATACTCTCTATTGTGTTATATGGCTTCCAGCTCTAGCATTTCAAAGGAGTACCAATATACCATTCTCTAAAGAATCCGAAGAATATGCAAAGAAGAGTGGCCCTTTAGATCACAGATGCCTTTTGCACATTATTATCTTGGCCTTATTCTTATTTATCTTTATCTTGAAAAGATTAGTGGTCAACATCATTACAGAATATCATCTCTTTCTAAACAACATGCTATTCATTCCCTTTTAAATAAACATTATTCTAAGAAAGCTGAACCTCATCACATGACAACCTCTCAACTCATGGCCAAACAGCAATCTAAAATCAATAGTCTTATAGTGGATACTAATAATCATTTAAATAAAGTTTTTTCTTCTTTCAATAGTTTAAACAAGGAACTTTCTTCAGGTTTTCCTCTAGTTGATTCTTTCTCCAATTGTTTCTCTTTTCTAAAAGTAAACCAAAAAGACCCCAAATCATTAACTGCCTATTAGAACAAACTGGACAACATTTACAAAGATTCTGTCATCAATTAAGATATGGTATCTATTATAGTGAATGTAAGTATTAAAAACAACATTGCCACCTTGATTTCTCATACTTAGAGTCATACTTACAGAGGACAAGAAATCATTGCCAAAATGACTTATTATGCAACCAACATCAACTCCACTGAAGCAAAACTCTTTGCTATCAGATACAGGATCAACTATGCCATTTACTTATCTAATGTTAATTGTATCATTATTATTATAGATGCTATCCCAGCAGTTAGATGGATTATTGATATGTTAATTCATCCATACCAATTACACTTTATTGCAATATCAAAGGATCTAAAGAAATTCTTCAATAAAGACCCCAATAACATTATCAAATTTTGGGATTGTCCAGATAATGTTAAGTGGTCCCCATATATGCTAGTCAATGAAGAAATAAAGCATTTCCAAATTAATCCTGTTTTCCCAAGAAAATCATTAAGGAAGTTCAGCAGAAAAGAAGAATGTGATTCTATTGTTTAAAAATGACAAATGGTATTCCAAGCATCAGAGTTCAAAGAGAAAAAATTCCTTGAGTTAAATGATGATGACAACTCTTCAATCCATCCTACTTACTCCAAGAGTAGAGCCTGGCTAAAACATTTTGGCTCCTTAAATTCATTATGTGTTTGAGTTACCAGATTGGTTATGAATCATACACTAATCAGTGAATATAGACTTATGTTCTTTTTCAAAGAACCCATTGTATGTTCTTGCAGTGATTATCCCATTGAGACAAGGAGAAATATTCTATTTGAATGTCTACAGTACAGAAAGTCTTGGAATCCAAAAAGAAAGTCTTTGAAGGATATATTCACTTTCCTAGAGTTCAATCCTAGAGTATTCTGCTTCCAGAAGTGCATAATATAAAGAAAAACATTTTTCTTTTCTTTTTTCTTTTCTTTTGTCTTATCTAAGTAGTTATATTGTAACTACCATAGCCTACCACCATGTCTCACATAATAAATTGTTAATTTTATTTAAAAAAAACAGCTCATCCACTGAAATCAAGATTACTCCAAAATTATATCCACATGTGTCAGAGAATATTCCCACACTCTTATGATATCTTCCACAAATTTTCCCATGTCTTCTTCTGGGCATGTTCATTACCTAACATATAGCCAGTTAGAGCTACCAGTCTGGGATAGTCTAGTAAAAGTAGATACTATAGGAATGAAAGACTTTAGTAAGGATAATTCAATAAATATAAATGAGTGTGCAGCTTGAGTTTTTGTGAGATATTATAGGCAGGTAAGGCCTATAACATTTTGAGAATGAATGTTCACTGCTTCTTGCTCTTATACCACCATCTTGTATAGTAGCACCCAAAAGAGTAGTAGCAAATAAATTCTTTACAATTCCTTCAGCATTTTCTTCTAATACTTCTATGTCTATATTACCTTCTACTAAGGAGATAGATAATGATGATGACTCTATTATAAGAGGAAGAACTACTTCTCCAAGCAAGTCTACCTCTAGAAGTTCTTCTATGTTTTTTGATACATCTTCAATAATATATTATGATTAAATAGAGATTGAAAAAAATACTCTGAATGATAGTTAAGAGAATAGGGATAAAAGTCCTTGTCTTTTTTATACTGATATACAAGCAAATGGTGTGTTAACTAGTGGAAGAGTTGACACTTTTTTTACAGCAGTGGCTACATAACCTATTAATGAGGCACAAACCTCATTCACACCTCAACCTCAAGGCAACAATCCATTGAATTCAGAGCAAAATGCTAATTAAAAGACATTATTTAAGGTAAATTTACCTTATGATATCAATCAAGTAATTAATCCATAATATTGAGACAGTTCTTTTTACTTGATATTGCTCCATGGCTCAATGGAGTATATCCTCTCCGATATTGAAAACATCAAGGTTTCTCTTATACAAGTTTCTGATTATATTATCAACAAGTCTGTAAATAGAGGTAAAGTGAATGACTTTGATGATTTGAAAGGTATTAGTAAGGTCACTTGGGATCTTATCTCTACAATTTATGAAGCTAGGTGGGATTTCTTGCACATGAAGGATAACATTTCTTTTAGGAATAAGGTGGCATCTAAATTTACACCAAAAATCAATAATACACTAAAATGGCAAAAATATTGAAAAACCAGCATCAATATTAAGTCTCTTGCCTCCTATCTCAGCTAAATTACCTAAAAAAGTCAATGATTTAAACAGGTTTTTCAAAAATAAAACTATTGTGCCCAATGGAAAAGGACAAGGTAGCAAGCCTTATACTCAGGCTTTGTTGATTGGAAATATTGCAAGAGAAACCTTGAAAATCAAAGAGACATTTCTGAAGTTATAAGTAAGTAAAATCAAAAATATTCAAAAATTTATCCATGGAGGTGATAAACCAAAGCCACATATTAACATAACCACAAAGGATCCATCATGCAAGTAAGTAATCATTTCTATGAACAATCAAAACAGAAATAAATTCATAAAGAATTCAAGCAACTATGTTATTAATATTAATAGACTGCTCAAGAACATCAAGTTCAAGTGTAAAGTGGATTATATTAGATCAGAGAAGTCAAGTATCATCATTGTCACTGACAAAATTACATCAGCTTTAGATCTTCAGACTATCAAATGATATGTCAAAAGTTCAAATAAGATTGACACTGATAAAGTCAAGACACTGTGCTTTCCACAATCCAAGTTATACTTGAAAATCATTGGCTTACCCTACTTTCTGAACAACTCCAAGACACTGGTGTCATTGGATATTATTGAAGATGTCATTAAGAATAATCATATATTTAACAACATCAACATTGCATCAAGACCTAAGATTATAAAATTTTTGCCAAAATCAGACATGGCCATAATTTGATTGGATGTGTGGGATTCTTAGAATAAAATGAATACAAAGAGGCTAATCAATTGTTGCTTCAATGTTGGGAAGTATATTGCTACTATTCATAGGGCTAACATGAACCCAAGTGTTCCACAGTATAAGAAGTGCTGAAAGTGGGATCATTTGACTTATGTTTGCAGAGTTCAAGGGTTGAAGTGTGTCAAGTGTAATGGTCCACATCTTACTGAGCATCATGAAAAATTTTTGAAGTGTTGCAAAGCTAATGCTAAATCTAATTCACCCAGGTTAGAAACTAAAGCAGGCAAACTATGTTTCCATTCATTCAAATGTATAAATTGTAAAGGAGATCATTAAGTGGACTTAAACCTCTGTCCTTTCTGGTACCATCGTTTCAACAAGGAATAGCACTCTAAAAAGTATGTGAAGATTTGTAACAATTGAAAACAATCAATTCATTCAATTGTGAACAGCATGGTAGTGTTATAAGACAAAAGTGTGGACAGACTTTGGTAAGGATAGAGATAAAATATAGATAGTAGTATTATTATTAGTCTACGATAAGAGAGAGAGGGCACATGACTAGGAAGTCACATGACATGATGTCATAGGCCTAGAGAAGTCTAGAGCAATCTGGAAGGACTTAGAGTCTAGAAGGATTGGAAAGAGTCTAGGGTTAGGATGACATCAAGGGACATGGGTTCCTCATGGTATACACATGGTGCACGCATGTATGACAGAGATTAAAAGAGTATGATGTCAGGGCACATGAATATGGCATGGTCACCTTGAGGAAAATGCATGGAAGATGAGTAATGGACATTAGGGTAGGACAATGCACAGTCGTAGCATAGACCATGGATACTTTATATAAATAGTAGGTAGAATACTGTTGTGGTTCCCTGTCAAGTTCTTTTGTGAATACACAACTCATGTTCCCCACTAGATATCTCTCCTGTGAGATTTACTTGTAGTGCTGCTATTGGACTTTGTGTCTAGTGGTTGCCACAACAAGTAGCATTATCAAAGACTTCAAATTTTTTTCACAAAACATCAGGAAAAATTCATTTATCATACATACAATTCTTGAAATACACTATGATTTTAATATAACCTTCATCCAAGAACCATCTTGGACCACATTACAATCTGTATCCAGTTCCAAAAACAAAAAAGAGAAAGAATTAGTTAGAGTGCTATCTCATCCCAACTGGACAACTTTTGCCAGATCATTATCAGTTAAAGATAACTATCCTCATGTTGTCTCTTATATCAACATAAAACTCTTACCCTTACATTTTTCTTTACATAATGACATTTTCAATCACAGAGATATTTTGTTAATTTTCTTTTTCAACAACAATTCTCTTTTCTATCTAATTAATATTTATTCAGATTCTTCACAAACAGCTCTAAAGTATCTCAAGAATACTAAAGTTAACATCAACAATGTTTTCATTATAACAGGGGATTTTAATATTTATGACAGTTTGTAGGATCCAATATATCCTTTTCACTCTTCTCATAGTGATATTCTTTTCAATATTGCAGATGCTTTTGATCTCAATTTGTCCATTCCTACTAATTATGTTTCCACTAGATATGCAGATAACAAATGCAACTCAAATTCAGTCATAGATCTCATGTTCCTAAGACATGGGTCAGAAGAATTCAATAATTATTACATCCACTCAGACTAGTGACTCATTTCTGATTATGCTCCACTATTAATTTGCATTCCAATTTTTGAAGAAAATTTTTCAACCAAAAAGTGAGTTTTAATTCAGGATAGTGAAAAAGAAAAGAACTTCATTAACAACTTCATTGCTTCAATATATGCTATTGATACTTTAGATATACACAATGAAAACTTTCTAAAAAACGTCGTTCAAACTATAGCCCAATCTGCTGACAGTTTTTGGAACTGCTATTCAAAAACTATCAATATCACCAAGCATTCCAAAAGCTGGTGGGATGCAAGTTGTAGCAACACCCTCAAAAGGTGCAGGAGTATAAAAAAATCAAGAACTAGAAAGCATTCAAAAACATGATCAAGAAAACTAAACACAATTTCTTTGATTAGAAAATTCAAGAAATTGCTAACAGAAAAGTGGACACATGGGATCTTATTAAATGGGTTAACAAGTGCAAACTCCCAGTAGTCAAATTCAATAACCAGCTGTGTCTAGAAATAGATAATCTTTGGAATGCACTTCATTCTACCTTCAACAAGGCTCAAGATAGACATGTTGATTTCAGCCTACTAAACAAACTTCAAGACAATAAATTGGAAGCTTGGCTCTCTTTTTCAAAAGTGGAATTTAGAAATGCAATTTGCAATTGCAATAATTCTTCCATGCCTGGACCTAATAAACCTTTATGGCATTATCTCAAAATCATTGTTAACAACTCTGTTCATATGTCAAAGATCATAGACATAGCTAACATGTGTTTTGATATAGGCTTTTAGCCTTCTCACTTCAAAACTTTGATGTCTATCATCATCCCAAAACCCAACAAAGAGTCTTACAACTCTCCTAAATCTTTCAGACTAATTGTGCTCCTAAATATAATCAGTAAACTAATTGAGAAGGTTATTGGAAAGAGACTGCAATTCCATGCAATCATGAATAATTTTATCTACTTCAGTCAATTAGGTGGTTTCAAAAAATAATTGACTATTGATGCTAGCATTGTTCTTACTCACTTCATTTATATGGGGTAGGTTAAGAATATTAACACAAGCATGCTCACCTTTGACATTGCCTAGTTTTTCCCATCTCTAAATTATCAACTTCTACCAAATATTTTTGATAAAGTAGGTTTTAACCTGAAAGTCTCAAAATTCTTTGGTAATTATCTTGTAGAATGACAGACTAAATATGTTTTGAAACAATTTTTCTTCTTATTTATTTAGTGTAGATATGGGAGTGGGTCAAGGTTTGGCCCTCTCTTTTATTCTCTCTGCTTTTTATCTTTCTCCTATTCTTCATATTTTTAAAAAATGATTAAAAAATCTAAAAATTCCTACTTTCTTTTTATCTTTTGTTAATGATGGTCTCCTTATCACTCAGAACAAATCTCTTTCTGTTTCCAACTCATTTTTATTTTGCAGTTACCAAATCATCTTGTTTCTTCTCAAAAAATTTGGTCTCAAGCTGGAATACAGCAAGACTGAAATTTTCCATTTCTTGTATTCAACAGGTCCTTTTAACTCTCCTTCTCTCAACCTCTCTCCTTTGAATGGTCCTATCCTCTAACCAAGGAATACATGGAAATACCTTGAATTCATATTTGACAGAAAATTATCTCTTTGAAGCCACATCAACTTTTACACCAATAAAGCCATGTCAATGGTCAAGAGTATGAAATTGCTTGGAAATTCTACTTGTGGTCTAGCCCCTCAGCAAAAACATCTATTATATAGAAGTTGTGTTCTCTTTATTGCTTTATACAGCCATCAACTATAGTTTTACAATAACACTCCCCTTTCATATTCTATCAGAGAGCTTAACAAAATACAATACCATGTAGTGATATGGATACTTGGTGCTTTTTGCATATCTCTATCATTTGGTATTGAGGCCATTGTAGGCTTTATACCTGTCAAATTTCATTTCCAAAAGCTCTGTGGCAGATCCCAGCTCAGAGCTCACTCTTTTCCTACAAATCATATTATCAGATTGTTATTAGACAGTTCACCATCTTATATAACTTCTTCTCATCCTCTTTTACTGGTACACCTCAAACTCAAACAGTGATAAAAAATCAAGGGTTATACTGTAGATATTGAAAACAGATATAATGAAATAGTTCTATCATTCAACCCTCTCAACAAAGAATTCAGTCCAGGATGAAGAATCATGGACCTTTTTGAAGATTATTTCTTATTTCACATAGTGAAAAACAACAACAACAATAACCTCAAAGCACATTGTCTATCTCTTGATAATATTGTTCTAACCTCTTCACTAGATTCCTTAATAGCTCTTGTTGTTACAGATGTAAGTATCAAAAATTGAGTAGCCACATCAACCACACACCTCCATCGCTGGGATTGCCCCATTATGAAAACCATTCATCATGTAATCAATGTCACATCTATGGAAGCTGAGCTGTTCACTATCAGATGTGGCATTAATTAAGCCACACAGCTCTAAGGGATAAACAAAATAATAATTGTTACCAATTCCATTCACTCTGCTAATAAAATCCTTAACTATTCATTGCATTCTCATCAAGTCCACAGTACTGCTATCTCTTATGAATTATGAGAATTTTTCAGTATTAATAACACCAACACCATCAAATTCTGGGAGTCACTGTAAATGGTTTCTTCACAGTGCGGTTGATTCTAAAACCAGAAAATATTAGCAAAATCCATTTTTTCTATGGAGAACTTCATGGGACTTCAGCAAAAAGAGAGAGTGCGATAATATCATTAACAAATGGAAAATGATTTTTCAAACTTCAGATGATAAAGGAAAGAACATGCTGGATCTAGTTGATGATAAAAACAATCCTTTGGAGCCATCTTATTCCAAAGGCAGCATCTGGCTACAATACTTTGGTCACTCCAATTTGCTCTGCACTCAAGCATTAAGAGCTATTGTCAATCATGTGCCCACAGGAGAATATCATCTCAGGTTCTTCCCTAATGAGGACTTTAGTTGCCCTTGTGGTAACTATCCTATTGAGTCAAGAAGACACATTCTTTATGAGTGTTGAAGGTTCAACAAATATTGGAATTTGAGAAGGGATTCCATAGGTCATTTCATTTCCTTTCTCATATTTAACAGTAGTGCTTTTATGTTTAGTGATAGCTCTACATAATTGTTTGTAACTCTAAGTCTCTCATATCTTTCTTCCTTTTTCTAGTACTCTTTTCTTTTCTTTT
>Ga0157358_1000514_pt1 | contig 16069 bp, 8 predicted proteins | sample AttcapACBM2_FD_111484 | JGI IMG/M metagenome (GOLD analysis project Ga0157358, IMG submission 111484) | Fungus gardens microbial communities from leaf cutter ant in Botucatu, State of São Paulo, Brazil - Atta capiguara ACBM2 | ecosystem: Host-associated > Fungi > Mycelium > Unclassified ... | reverse complement strand
TCTGCGCGAAATATCCTACCACCAAGATTGTTGGTGTCTGCCTTTCATTATTCTAATGCCTCTGACGATACTGATTGACCATTTCCGTCCCTGTTAGATCACTGGATGGATTGATGAGGGATTAAACGAAAAGGCCTATATCATTCCAGGGTTGGGTGACTTCGGCGAGAGGAGGTATTGTGTGTAGATTGATTTACTTTGCTTTGTCTTTCAAATCTCAAAGATTTCTACCCTCAATGGGTTGATGCTTGCACCAGCCAATACAGTAAAAGGAAGCCTTATCATTCTTATTTTGGTTCCAGAACCTTTGTTGTTACAACTTGAGATGGTACATTTCAGAAGATGGGCATATCAACTCAGAAAATGTCATCTCTTGAGTGAGGTCATTTGATGATGTTATACATCAGCTCCCATCATTGTATTTGTTCTACTTGCTATAGTATTGGTGCTCCTGAGACTTGGATAATTATAAATCTTGTGAGAATAGGAGTTAATGAATATAACTGTTGGATGAAACAAGACAGTAAGTTGTTACAACTTAAGTCCTTGAGCAAAGACAAAAGACAACTCCTATATTGAGTAATACAAGAGAACTCAATAGTGTTCCATATACAAACTAATCTACCTTATATACTACAGACTATAGTCTGTGCACATACTACAATTAACCTACCCCAAAGTCTACATACTATCATGCTATATGATGTCATCTGTTCCAGAACCTTCTATGTCCTTTTCTGTGACATGTGACATGTGTGATGTCATATCATACCCTTAGCCTAAGTCTAAAATAATAAATAAAAACCAAAATAAAATAAATGGAAAAATAAAAAATAAAAATAAAAGTGAAATAAAATAAAATAAATAAAAATCAAGTCCATCATTTACAACTCTGATATAAGTGTAGGAAACTCATTACTCTACTAGTATTATAACAATTATACTGTTTGTGGACATCTAATTAGTAAGCTAGTTATGAACAATCTTCTTCTCAATTTCTATTAACTCTGATAGTGTTCCTCTCTGCCTATAAGGTAGGTTTCTGTTTTCTAAGGTAAAAATTATATACTACTTGGTTTAAATAATCTACTCTATAAAGAATAACTTAGACATCTTGAACACTATTCCTAGAGCATGATCTCACTTGTGGTGGTCTGGAAGAGTATCAAAGTTCTCTTTAGCAAATACTAATTCAAACTACTAAACATATAGGAGAACAATAGAAGTACTATTCTTAATCTAATTACAACAGAAAACTTCTAAAAAATATTAGAAAGGAGTAGCTACTACTTAGAGATTAAAGAGTGAGAGCTCTAGGCACCACTTGATCAGATAAAAGCAATCTCCTAACTTTTCTTAATACTCAGTAGAAATTTACAAGGTTAAGAATATATTTTATTAATTGTTTAGCTGGGTAGGAAACAAACTAGACTTATATATATTGAGAGCTTAACTTTGGTATTTTCTGACCTTCTAAATATCTTGGTAGCTGGTATACTATATAAGACATTGTATGATAACTATCTTTCCTTTTTGCCTATTTATCTTGAAGTTGTAATTTTTCAGCCATATGAGATTTAGAATAAGATCTTGCTTATCTGTACTTAAGACTGTAAACAAAGCCCACTTAAAGTATAACTGATAGCATAATATTACATCTACCACCTTGTATATCTGTCTATCTTCATTAGAAGTATCATCAATATTGTAAACTAGTACAGGTTTAGAGAGCTTGCAAGTGTTTATGTAATATTTCTCCATAAAGCTGCAATTAATAAAGATTTCTATAGCTCTAGAATCTACTAGTACTTAAGTACTATACAGAAAACATTTCTAGGATATTCATAGTTTTAAGAGTAATAGGAAAGTATAAGGAGATCTCACAGATGTTAAGAGCATTAATTGTAGAGTATAGAGATAACTTTTTCTTCCATCAGGGTCATTTAGTAGGGGCTATGGGGGTAACTAGTGAATTAACAGGTGTATCTAATAGATTACTATTCTTAAGGTTATATTCTTCAACCTCAAGTATAGTAAACTTATTTACTAGTAATCAGAGTATACAAATCATCAACTGCTCTATGTAAAATTCTTATCTATGATACTATCAATACTATCCTAGTCTTTAAGCTCTAAATACTATGCAATTTCTATATCTTTTAATATATGCAAGTTTCTATTAGCTCTTATTACCTATTACTTAGCAATTAATTACTAGATGTCCAATCTTAGTGAGTACTTGTATACCATGTGGTTTGAATCTCCATAGTAATAACATTCTCTTATAGAAGTAGAGTAGAGTTTCTAAACAACATCTATATTTATAAGAATATCTATAAAAAGTACTGGTAGAAATTGTTATGAAGAGAATAAGATAGCAGAAAGCAGCTGCTTTAAGATAGAGATGACTAAAGAATTCCATAGTGTTTAAAAATTAAAGAAAATAGTAAAGATAATACATTGGGTTGATTGAAATACTTTATTTACTTGTTTAGCCTGGTCAATTCTGTATACAACTTCAAACTAAGTGATATATGTATCTTTGAGTCTCCCAACTGGCAAGTGTTATAATGTGTGTGAGGACTAATATTTTTCTTTTTCTTTTATCTATTTCTCTTGATTTTATATTTTTTTTCTTTTGAATTTCTTTTTCTTTTTATTGGCAATGAAGAGGCATGTGACACTATGATCACATGACATGTCACATGATGTGATGTCATAAAACCTAAAAGAGACTAGAATAGGCTGGAGCAGTCTAGATGAATAATGTCAAGGAGCATGTCAATAGCATATTTATCTTATAGTGTACATATAAACATTAGGGCAGGAGTAATTATTAGTAGCATGGACCATGTGTAATTTATATAAATAAGGTAGCAATACAGTAGAGATTCCTTATCAAGTTCTCTTGTAATCTCCACTTGATATCCTACTAAGAGATTTATTGCTTGTATTACTATTGGACTTTGTGTCTAGTGGTTGCCACAATAGCAAGGTTATGTTCTGGTTCTGAATCACTATTCAAAGTCCACAGCAGAATTTAATAACTACAGTATAGAGTTAGTATAACTAGTTTGAGATCAAGGTCTAGAACTTATCTAGATAATCCTCTATAGTATAGCTTCTTTAATAGTATGTCATTCCTTTTAACTTATTAATAGCTTCTATATTATAGACCAACTTCTAATGAGACATTCAAGATATATACTTTCTAACTTCTAGTTAGGACTCTAACTATGCTTAGATATACTTTTATATCTATACTTGCTTATAAATAGATCAGTCTCTCATGTTTTATCTCCTGATAATTTATCTGTTAGGGGATATTAGTAATACTATAAGTTTAGATCCACTCTATAGAGGCTTAGTTATACTCTTAGGCTAGTCATTATCTAGACTAGTACTTGATGAACTGATAACTATCTCTACTTTGTTCTAGTCCCTATTGTCTAGTTTGCTACAGTAATACTATAGTTATTTAGTGAATTATAGTTGTAGATATTGATTGGTCAAGTATACAGACTATGTGCTTGGACTATCCTACTATAGTATATATAGTAGTGGTGTAATAGTAGAATATCTTACTTAAATATCATCTGGAGTTTCTGAATACTTATAACTCCTCAAGTAAGACTAATTCCCTTATATTATTATCTAGACTCCTAGTTGTTCTATATTCTAGAAACTGTCTCTATAATATCTCCTTAGTTATTCTTTACACTATTATTCTTTAGCTATAGTTCTGATTACAGACCTAGTATATAAGATCAAGTAGATACTCTATAGTATTCAGTTTGGAAATCAACTAAGCTCCAACTAAGACCTGACTAAGTACTTACCAAGAATCTAATAACATCTTCTTACTTCTTCTTGATATCTTATTATCAAAAATCATAATCACATAATAGATAGTGGGCACAACACATAAGTTGAGGCTAAAGTCATTATCTGAGATCATGTCATATATCTATGAATAAGTCTTTAAGCTTGATCTATAATCTAGGTATTTTGCCTAATCTTACAAATATCACATCTATTTTTAGATAAGTTTCCATACTTGATCTGACTCTTTTTTGCATGACTAATCATGGATATTTGATTGAAGCAAGATCTATTCTGTTCCAACTTCACCTTCTTAATATTATTTTGACATTCTGTAACAATATTAATAAAGAAGTAAGTATGGAAAAGCTTTTCAAAATCCAGCTATGTAGTAACAGAGAAGATACTGGTAGTAGTAGACTCTTCTCTAAACAAGCCTTCTAATTATTTCATAGTTTAAATACTCCTGAAGAAGAAAAAGATCTAGAGAATCTTGTCTTGATCACAAGTAAACTGGTCAGCAAACAAGGAGATGAATAAAAAGCAAGAGCTTAAGAAGGCTCATCCAGTTTGTTAATTACTGCTGAAGTCTGGTAGAGGTAGTATGTCAAAGTTGAGGATAGTAGACTTTTTCTTTTTATTTCTTCTTATTTTCATTTTTCTTTTCATTTATTTTTCTATTTTGAAACTTGGAGTTAGAGTATAGCATAATGTCACACATCACAGTCACATAAGAGGTTTTGGAACAATAATATCATACAATATGTTCACCACATGTCAATTTTATGGATAATGTATGGCTTTTAAAGTAGATTAGATTTTATATTAATCTAATACAAGGTTCATCTTTCACTCTTACACTTGAGTGTCAGAATCAAAGACATTGGACTTATTCCTTTCTATTCCTCTTCTCTTACTTAAAGCCTTTCTTTTATTTTACTTTGACTCTTCTATCTCTTTTCTTTTCTCTCCTTATTTTTAACTTAGTAAAAGAAAAACAAGGTAATGTTATATATGATTGTTACAATGATTACAGCAACATGACAATGTGTGAAAACTGTCACAGGTTATTCATACATGTCACAATAATGGTCACAACATCATGTGATATATCAAAAAGATAATATTATATATCATTAAAAAAGATAATAACTTTATCTATACAAACTTATAACATTTAGGATAGGCTAGATGTAAGTGCACACAGACCATGTACCAGAGGTATATAAAGTAGACACCTGTATCAAGAGCTCTACTGAGTTTTTTCATACTAAACAATGTCAGTTTTTTCTTTTAACTAAATACTTGGTTTTTTATAATATTAAACTTGAGTTATAACATGATACATGGTCTCTGGAGCAACAAGAGGGGTTTTGATGTATAGAAGTATTTATAGGTGAAGAAGCTCTAATTATAGAGAAAAAGAGTACATCTGTAGAAGTAAAAGTAGAGTTAGATATAAGTAAGCATAGATCTCTGAGTTGGCTCACAAGACTAGCTAAGATATTGTTAGTGTTATACTCCAAGGCCCACTGGTACTCAACTACTTTTCTTAGACAGTGCTGAAAGAGCCCCAAGACTTTTTTGGTATTAATAGAGAATATAAGATAGTCATTAAAAGCAAGTATTAGTTAAGAGATAAGAAAAAATAAGAGAGATTAAGATATGAGGATGGGCAGTCCCAGACTACTAGACTAGTTGATATATTGAGGTCCTAGAGGGAAATATCTTGTTTTACTATTAGAACAACTAGATGAAGTCCACAGTATTTTAGTAGAGTCTATATCTCTAGAAAAATCTCAAGTTATATTGTCTAATAGTATTATATATACAACTTATCTCCAAGAAAATCATAAGAGAACAGAATAGAGTTTTCCATAGATAACAGCTACTCTGAGTCCATTTTCATAAAGCAAAATATCAGATAGAACATTTTGTAACATAACTACAGAATGATAAAGCTATATGGTTAAGAATCTTGGTAGAACATTACTGGATGGTGAGAGCTCATTAGTTAGTGGCTAAAAGAGGCAAGTTAGTGATCATGAAGAAGCAAACAAGCATCTATAATAGTACTGCAAGAGTTAAGAGGGTTTGGCAGTGTTATAGTAGAGTATTAGTACAAGTGTTATAACCTTAGGCTTGGCTCAGATTGCAACTTAGGCAAAGACTTGGAAAAGATATAAGAGTAGATGCAATTGGTAAAGTGTAAAGATATAATACAATATCTACTCTATATATATTAAAAGCCCATGAGGAAAGTGTTTAGAGTATATGATGTAGATGAGTTATAATATATGAGATAGAAGCAAGGACATAGCACCTACTACATGAGGTGCTGACTGAGACAATTGCAGCACAGCCAATCATGTTGTCATTACTCTTGATTCTCGTCCATACTATATACAGAAGGCGTCGATCATGACAACAAGACTTAAGAGGTAAAAGGTCTGCAGTATTAGCTCAAGCTTTGGTAGGTATTATAAACTTAAATTTAAAAGATCTCTTTATATGTTTATTCTCAGCTTTCTACTATAATTTGCTATAAATAGTAATACTTTTGTTGCTAAATGAATCTTGTTGTTCACCACAAACTCCACTGTTACTAACTACTCTGGCAAATTTCTGTCTATACTCTGTAAAGAGCCTCAAGTATTGTTCCAACTCTTGATGTTATAACTCAAAACTCTTAGAGTTGGATTATAAGGTAACCTTGTATTGGGTAACACAAGAGAACTTGATAAAAAGCTCTTTACAAAATAGTCTACCTTATATACTCCTACAGAGGGTCTGTGCTAGCTACTGTGCACCCTACCCTAAATGACTATGTGTAAAGCATAAGGCCAACATGTGGTGTCCATATTGTATAACATCATTTTGTTCCAGAACCTTCTACTTTCTTCTCTTAAATTCCATGATTAATATTGTGACCACACCATTAGATGTGACTGATGTGACAGTATGACAGATTACTTCTAACCCTAACCCCAGAGTTCTAAAAATAGAAAAATGAAAAATAACTTGAAAGAAAAATAAAATGAGAAAGAAAATGAAGAAAAAACTAAGTCTATATTCTTTGATCTTGATACTTGGTTCATTTATTCCATCTATCTATTTATAGGTGAAATATCATTGACAATCTTATCTCAATCCCTAATATACTACTCAACTTCTTAGTTAACTCTATTACAAACTATGTTCTTTATCTAAAATTATACTCTCGAGTAATTCATGTAACTTTTATACATTATCTCTAAACAGCCTCACAATCCTTTTGCTGATATCCCTTTGATTGTTGCCACAAAATATGCTATCTTGGGCAATCTATCATATATAACTAGAATCACATTCTTCTCTACTACCAATAATAACTTAGTGATAAAGTCCACCATTAAGTGTATCCATAGCTTTTCTGGTATCTTATTTGTCATTGACTTCTCTTCTGGTGTCTCTGCTCTATTTTTCATTCTCTAACACAAATCATATTTCTTTACATGCTTTCCTACATGCTGTCAAGATCATTGACGATGAATTTGACTTTTATTTTCACTCTTCATTTTTTATTATTTTATTTTTTCTTTTTCTTTTATTTTTCTATTTTTAGAACAACTTGGGTTAGGGTCTATTGGTCACATCAGTCACAAGTAATGGCATAGTCACATAATTGATCATGAGATGGAGTAGAAAGTTCCAGAATAAAGTGATGTCATATGGTATAGACAACACATGCTGGCCTCATATTATACTCATGGTCATTTAGGGTAGGATGCACAGTAGTTAGCATGGACCATGAGTAGTAGTATATAAGGTAGACTACTTTGTATTAGGAACTCTATCGAGTTCTCTTGTGTCACTCCAATACAAGAGTTGTTTCTTGACTTAACTCTTTGAGTCTTGATTCATAACACATGCTTTGTTACTTCTAGTCACTAGTAATCCCTTGTTACTAACTCTGTCATCTTCTATCTATCTCTATATCCAACTACTAGTATATCATGGTGTAACTAGGTAACTTTGAACCTTAACTCCTTATTCTTCAGCCCATATATCTTTCTTTCTTTCAATACTAACTTGCCTTTTATTTCCCACTTTTATTCTGTCAGTACTTTTACCTCAGCCTTTTTCATTTCTTCTACAAGTTATTCTACTTCCTCATTTTTCTCTCTTGCTCTTATTATTTCTACTAATATTATTTCTAGTCCTTCAAGGCTAGTACTACTTCTATTATTCCTTGCATCTATTCTTCTTTTATCAATTTTTGATTTTCATTATTGTTCTCCATTCCAAATTTTCAATTAAGTCTTCTACTTGGTCTATTTATCTTCTTTATTTTGTTTCTAGTACATATTTTAAGATAAAGTCAAATATTAACAAATACAAAGTCTAATGAGCTTGTCTACAATTTAACTTTTGTGTCTTCATGAAATATTCCAAATTCTTATGATCTATTCAAACCTTGAACTTGAGCTTGGCACCTTCTAATAAATATCTCCAGTTTTCTAAATTAACCACCAACATTTCCTTGTTATGAATTTCATAGTTTCTTTCAGTCTTATTAAGAGATTTCAACAAGTATGATACTAGTCTTCATTACCCATCTTCACACTCTATTGACAATACTTCTCTTATAGTATAATCTGATACATCCACCTCTATCCTTATTTTCTTATCTAAATCTAGTACCACTAGAATGAGTTCTATAGTAAACTATTTCTTCAATACTTTGAATGACTTTTTCTACCTTGGTTTCTATTTCCACTTTTGCTTTTCTTTTACCAGATTATATAAAAGTCTACCTATAAGCATGAAATCTTTGACAAACTACCTATAATAGTTGACTAGTCCAATACTGCTTTCACTTTTTTCTGCTCCACTCTTATATTTTCTGGTCTGATTACTACTTCTAGAAATTCTACTTCCTTTATCTTCTACTTATACTTCTCTGGTTTTATGTACAAATTATTTTATGCTACTTCTACTACTTTATCATACTCTTTATTCTCCTCTGTTCCTACTATCATATTGTCAATAAAACTCTCCACTTCTCTAGTGTTGATCAAGTTCTATAGGATCTCATTCATCATCATTTATTCTACTATGTTTAAAATCAAAGGTAAAGAATAATTATTTTTAACAGTCTGGACCATTTGTTTGAATACCTATAGTCCTGTACTATTTGTTTCTTACCATTCTTTTTCTCTACAAAGAACATTAGTGCTATTTGAGGCAATTTTGAGGATCTAATGTACCATTTTCTCAATTATTCATTAATGAACTTGCATACCTCTCCTCTCTCCTCCCTTAATACCAGATAAATCTTTCCCTTCCTTTAATTTCATAATCTCACATTTTTCTCACCAACATCCTCTCACTTACTTTCTTCCCAAAGACATAGATCTATTTGTAGAACCTGGGAGATACCAATTTCTTGGCTTCTTCCTCCAACTTTACTGCTTTTTCCTCCTTATTCCAAACCTCCCATTCTTTCACTACTTTCTTTGCTTTCATTGTCTTTCCCCTTTTTGATTCTTTTTGTTCTCCTTTAATTTTTTCTTTTCTTCTTGCTTCTCTTTCTTCTTGATTCTTTTCTTCTTCCTTTTGCTTTTTCCTTCCCAGTTTTCTGTACTTTAGTCTCTACTGCTTTCTCCACTCTTCTAGACACTTTGTCATCTTCACCTCTTTTGTTCTCTAGTCAATTTCATGATTATAGTGTATAAGCCACAGCATTTCCAAAATCACTTTCCACTTCTATCTTCTAATAACATCAATGTCCATTCTTTCTCTGTGTTTCTAATAATAAATATCTTCTACTGTATACTCAATTGGTCCCTCCTTGTTGAAAGAACTGTCCACATTTCTTACATAAACTAGTCTTTCTATTTTTTCAACTTGAATCCCTACTTTCTAACAAACTCTGAACTCATCACCAACTCTGTTGTACCACTATCAAACAAAGCCTCTACTATTACTCCTTTCCAAGTATCAATTCTTCCCAGTCCAATCTTCACAGTTACTTCTTTCAATAACTTTTCTTTTTCTGTTTTCTATACTTCTACTAGTTTCTTCTTCTTTTCTTCAATTCTTCTTCTCTTAAAATTGTCTTTCTGTTTTTCACTTGTTTTCCTACTCTTAACATTCCTACATTCTGTAATTTCTTACAATATGTCCAAACCCTCCACAACCAAAATATTTTCTTTTCTACATTGCTTTCTCTAAATTTACCCTTCTCTTTCTTTCTGTTGCTTCCACTGTCTTTCTACTTCTCTTTCTATTACTATTCTTATTTTCTTGATCATTTTTATTTATTTTCTCTTTTCTTTCTTTATTTTCTGTCTTATCCCTCAATCTTTCTTTTTCCTTCTTACTTTCCATTCAATGCTGATCCAAATTGGTAGCTCTTTCATACTATTGTCTAACATTTTTAAAACAGCATTTTGCCTCCATCAACTATCTTCTAATCTCTTTATTTCTTCTCTTGAACTTGTTTATCAATAGTCCTTCTTTACAACCACTACCTCTTGCTGCTCATTTGAATATCTGGACATATTTGTTTATAGTACATTAACCTTATTCTACTTGCTTCAACTTTGTTACCTTCACTAACTCTTCATCATCTCCTCCAAACTCCTTCTTTATTTCTTCTAAAATTTCTCCTACTATTTTAAATTCCAACATTCCTGTTTTTGAGTTTTCTAATATATTTTGTTTCCACACATCTACTAAAACTTTCTACATGTACATCAAAACCCACTGTATTTGCACTTCTACTATTATTTTCCTCATTCTTATATTTATATACAACCTATATGCCATTACAGAATTTAAATTCTCTAACTTTGCTAGCTTCTCTAATAAATAAAAATAGTTTGGCTGCTTCTATATAGAGCCCATTACTGGGCCTTAGTTTAGCTTTTCTTCTCAACACCATCAATTATTTCTATATTCTCACTATCTACTTGTTTTGTTGTTGTAATAAAAGTAATGTTTGTTTAATTGAGTCATGTTGACTCAGATCAAAACTAGGTAAGGAAGCAAGACTAGTATTGGCCCCACTTCCAAATTTCATCTCCACTGATATCTTTGTAGATATTAATAAGCCTTTTTCAAGTCTTATCTCATATTATTTAGCTACTACCCTAATAAATACTGGCTATTATCTCTAAGCAAGAAATCTTTACTCTACACATTTCCTTATTAGACAGTGTCATTTCTCTACATAAACAAATTACAAGTAAACACTATAGCATAAGGCTCCTATATGAAAGTATAAGTATACTATATGACACTACCAATTTAAATAATAAGTATATCTAATCAGTAGCCTAGGTTTAGTTACTGATATCTACAGTGAGTTTTCTAGTAGCTACTACTTTTTCCTTATGATTAGTGATGGCTCAAGTAGCTTGAACACAAAGCAAATTTGAGAAGCCAAATTGTTCAATCCATGATCCTTCTTTGGTATAGGAGAGTTTAATATTTGAAAGATCATTATTTAGGATATTCAGAAAATTTCTTCTCTTATAATTAGATATTTTGAATGATATATACCACTTTCCAATAATATTGTCACATTCATCCTTCTTAGTGAAGTTTCATGATATTTTCCAGGATAAAGTAGAACAAGATTGAATTTTCTTGTATCCTTGTCCATCTGCTCATAGAGATACCATTTCTTATTGCTAAGACAGTCTCAAAATTTAATAGAGTTATCTAAATGATTGTTGAAGAACTCTTGGAGGTTCTTAGATATCACAATTGATTGAAGTTAATATAAATGCATAAAGGGATCAACAATTTTTTGCACCATATGAAGAGTATCTGTGATAACAATAATATGAGAGGAATCAGATATTTGAATCTCCTAATTAATCCCATATCTGAGCACAAATAATTCCATCTTCATAGAGATGATATTGATGGCATAATGAAGCATTTTCTTCAAAGGACTATTGAATGATATAGTAATATTATTTTTTATGCTAGTATCCAAAATAACAAGTGCTGTGTTCAGTTTTAGAGATGTATTGAAAAAAAGTTTACCCAGTTTATTGCAGTAGGCTATTTTGCTTTTATTAGAGTTGTAATTAGCCTTGTGGAAAGATATGTAACTAAAACAAAATATTAATCTAGCACCTAGATAAAGTTCACAGTTTAGCAAATCAAAAGATAGAAAGATCCTATTAAGACAATTGTTGGCATTTACTATAGAGCTTTTGATTCTTTGCTGTTGCTTAAAAGATATGTAATCCAAGGAAAGATAATAAAGTTGAGATTAGAAAGCATATCTTTTCTTAAGAAACAATTTAATAGCATGATCGTAAGAAATAGTAGCTGTTCATAACTAATATCTACCACTCAATTTTTTAAAATAAAGATGAATGGGAATTAGGCCTCCAATAGCTTTGATTCCCATAGTTGGTAAGGTATGGAAAGTACCTAAGATCTATAACACAACTCTTCATTGTATTTTATTGAGCTTGTTAAGTGGTTAAGATAATGGCATGTTGTTATAATACCAAAGGGGAAACCCATAAAGGGTGATAGAGAGAATACATGTTCTGTAAAGAAGTCATTTTTGATATGGTAGACAACTATACATTGAGTTTTTTAGCATTTTCATGTATTTGACTGTGGATAAAGCTTTGTTGGCACAAATTTGGTGATGACAAAAAGAAAGCTTTCTGTTGAAAATGAACCCCAAATAGCACCAAGTATTTTTAGGATATAGATACAAGCCAGCCAGACAACTAAGATCTAGAGAAAATGGATTAAAAACTCCATGTAATCTGGAAAAATAAAACACTTCAGTTTTTCTGTGTTCAATAACAAGACCAAATTGATCAAAAAGTGAAGAAATAATATTATAACTACAAAAAAGCACCAAATTGGTTTTTTCAAAATATTTTTCTTAAGATATACAAAGACTGTTATTTACAAAAGAAAGAAAAGAGACAGGATTTTTTAGATTTTTTGCTCATTTTTCAAAAATGTGAAAAAGAAAGGATAAGTAAAAAGCTGATAGAACAGGAGATAAAGCAGAACCTTGTCTTATACCAACATCAATATTGAAAAAAGAAGACAAAAAATTGTTTTAGAAATATTAGATTTTTCTACCAACTAGATAATCAGAAAAAAAGAAAGAAATTCTTGGATTAAATCCAGCCTTATCCAGAATAAAAGAAATAAGACAGTTGTTAAGTAAAGGAAAGAACTGGACTACATCAAATGTTAGAATGCTTATTTGAATGTTCTTAATCCAATCCAAACAAATTAGATGAGTTAAGAAGTTATCCACATCAGAAGTAGATTGTTGCTTAAGCCCTCCAAGTTAATTAGGATGGACAAAATTATTAGTAATAGCATAGTATTATATTCTTTCTCCAATGATTTTTTTAATCAATTTTTTTTAGTGTGTTCAAGAATACAATGGAATGAAACGACTTTGGAAAGTCATAAGATGTCTTGTTGGGTTTTGGAATGATGATTGATAATCATATCTTAAAGTAAGAGAACCAATAACCTAAGTTTATATAGACATTAGCAATGTTGATTATGATATTCAAGCATGAATCATCATTGATAATACATTTGAGATACTTCTATAAAACTCTATCTGGTCCTAGTTGTTATGAACTTAGTCCTTTGGGATTGGATATAAGAATAACTCTTATATTAGAGAAACACAAGAGAACTTGATAAAGAGCTCTTTACAAAATAGTCTATCTTATATACTCCTACCACTGGTTCATGCTAACTACTGTGCACCCTACCCTAAATGACTATGTGTAAAAAATGAGGCCAACATGTGGTTTCCATGTTGTATGACATCATTTTATTTTAGAACCTTCTACTTTCTTCTTTTAAGTCTTGTAATCAATGTTGTGACCATACCATCAGATGTGACTGATGTGACCAATCACTCCTAACCACAGAGTTCTAAAAATAGAAAAGATGAAAAATAACTTAAAAATAAAATAAAAATAAGAAAGAAAATAAAAAGAGACAAAGTTCACTTTCTGCAATCTTGACACTAGTGTAGATAAGTCACTATACTTCAATATAGTGATCCTGAATTATCTGTTAGAGAAAGAATTCCACTCCTATATTGGTTTAGAGGGAGGCTCATCTAGAACATTGATATTAATTTGATGATTTTGGGCTAAATTAAATGATTGATGAAAAGCTTACTCAAGTTCATCAAGTTTGATACAAGGTTGACCATTCAAATGTAATGCTTCAATGATAGGTAATTTCCATTTTTTGACCTAATTCATGAGATTCCAAGATTTTTGATTCTTGAATGTAATTTCTTGAATTTTTTCATCAAAGAATACTTATTTGGTCTTCTTAATGATATCTTTGAACATCTTCCAATTATTAGTTTACTTAGATGTTCTGTATTTTGATAGTACAAATTAACATTCTTTATTAAGACCTAAGTTCAAGGTATGAGAATGAAAGACCACTCTTGTATTAAGTAACATAAGAGAACTTGATAGAGTTCTTTCTACAAGCTAGTCTACCTTATATATGCTTTGACAGCAGTTCATGCTATCTTAATTCTAGTCTATTCTAATGTCCATGCATTAACCATAAGACCAACATACTGTTATCATGTTGTATAATATCATGTTGTTCTAGAACCTTTTATACCCTTCTCTGTATTATGTGATATTGTGACAGTGACAGTGACATAATGTGACTATCACATGTGATATCATGTCTATGTTTCTCTTTCTCTTCCAAATAAAATAAAGAAAAACAAGTATAAATAAAAAAAGGAAAAAGTTTGAAGTTTACTATTTTCAACTATGACATTCTTTGTTTCACCAGTATTTTGTAGTTTTGATGCACTTTGAGTATTATTACTACAAGAAATTCAAAATTCTGATAAATTCTTAAACAGTGAGTTTAAGTAATTCTTTATCCATTAATTGAGAAGTATTGATTCTGTTGACACTTTCTATGAGTTCAGAGATAAACTTTAAGTTCTCTTCACTGCTTTTGATAATAGTGTGTTTTTTATCTTGTATGAACTCATTAATAATGCAAATATTGACTACCAGAGAAGCATGGTCAGAAGGGTATCATAATTCTAGAAGAATAGTATGATTGTCAAACTCCAATATATAACATTAAGTCAATGACAGAATTTGAATTGTTTTTGTTATCTGAATATCAAGTAAAAACAAAGTTAGTAGAACATGAAAGTGAAAGATCAAAAGCATTTGTAATATCTATAAGCAACTTGCTATGAATTAAGTGAAATAGGTACAAAGAATCCCAATTACTATCCTTAATATTGAAATCATTAGTCATAACTGAATTGTTTTGAACATTTGCTTTAGTATTCTTTGAATACTTTAAAGATGTCTTTACAAAGAGAAAAATATAAGTTGGCCAAACAAATGTTGATGTATAAGATAACTCTAAGATAGTCATTTTTGTCCAATATACTTCTAGAAAAAGTGATCCAATTTAGATGGTTAGAAATACCTACTACTTTGTCTTCTTCTTCACTAAATGAACTAAAAATGATACAAATAGTTGACCAAGGTAGTTTTTGAATGAAAATAATATTAAAGTCTCTATTAGTCTCCAATATTATATCAGTTAGAACTCTGTTAAAAAGTTTTCTTACTAATAGTTGTCAGTCTATTAGGAACTAGTCTAGATAATAACCAGCCTAGAAGTGTAACTAAACCTCTATAGAGTAGATCTAGACTTATATATGTCCAATATCCTCTAATAGTAACTATAAAATTTTATTAGTTCTTATCTCAGAAATATCTGAACAAATTTATATAATCTAACTTGTATTAGAAAGTATCTATCAAACTATCTTTAGTAATATATGGCACATTATATAGTAATTAGTACTTATAGAGACACAAGTATATTAATATAGTAATATAGTTAGTTACTCACTAAAATTAGTATTCTGTTCTTGCAAACATCTTGTGAGAAAAGCTTGATACTTTTAATAATCATATCTAAATCTCACTTATAGTTGAGTAAATTGAGTTTTTTCTGATTTCTTGGAGTTCTTGATATTTATTTATATATCATTTCTTGTTAAATCAATTCCTCCAGAATGGGTATTGATTTGAATCTGCTTGGTATTTGCCTTTGCAGTTCAAACATTTAACCACATAAAGATAAGGTTCTTCTTGTTTTGTTTCGAGTTGTAGCAGATTGATTTTAAAGTTTGCTTTGCAATACCAAACAAAGTGACAGTGGTGTTTGA
>Ga0157358_1000513_pt1 | contig 16086 bp, 16 predicted proteins | sample AttcapACBM2_FD_111484 | JGI IMG/M metagenome (GOLD analysis project Ga0157358, IMG submission 111484) | Fungus gardens microbial communities from leaf cutter ant in Botucatu, State of São Paulo, Brazil - Atta capiguara ACBM2 | ecosystem: Host-associated > Fungi > Mycelium > Unclassified ... | reverse complement strand
TTTCCCAATTTTAATACCGGAGATGTGTTGAGCAAGGCCCATAAGTTTCACCTTTAATGAGGTTTCTGAAGCGGGAGAGAGGCGATTAAATAATCTCTGTCATCTTCTTCTTATCGTCAGGGTAGGGTAAATCTTTAATAAAAATTATATATTTCAGTTTATCTTCTTAATTAGAGTTCCATTGTTTTTAAAGGGAATAATAAGCCTGCTAATTTGGGGTTGCTTGTAAAAAATATTGATTTCATTATTAAAAACAGAATTGTTTGAGCAAAATTTCTTTACGTTAACTGAAGAAGACTTTATTGATTAAGATCAATTTATTTAAACCTTAAAAAGTATCAGTCACCAGCAGAGGTGAATCTGTTGCACAGCAGTGATCAATGCAATGCTATTCATGCTCACTCTTTTGACTGTCTGACTCACTACGGTATTCACGGTTGGCCATTATTCCTTGCCTGTCACTTTCTGCACACCCGCCCGACTCTCTGCATTGCCGGATTTCAGCAAAATATTGCCGTTTTAAGCATTTGTGATCGCTGTCTGTCTTCACTGAGAATGAGAACAGAAGGTTAAGAGGATGATAATAGTGCTGAAGAGCAGAGTTAATCCGCTCTTCAGGACTGACAATAAATCACGATGATTTTTCCCTCTGGGGGAACATTTTAATTATCAGGAGAAAGGTTCCAGTGAAAATTACAAAAGGCATAACCCTTTTCGCGTTCGCGATCGGTGCACACACCAGCTTTGCTGCCGAACCTTCGGTTCCGACCGAAATCAGTCTGCATGTCAGCGCCGATCCGGCGTTGAAAAGCCTGATACCTGATGATTTCCTTAAACGTGGCTACATCATCGCAGGCACTAACCCCAATACACCGCCGACAACATTTTACAAAGAAGACAACAAAACCCTCGCCGGTCGCGAAATTGACATCATGAATGCGGTAGGGGAGCGTCTGGGCATTGCCGTGCAGTGGCGTGACACTGGTGGGTTTGACAATATTATTCCCGGTCTGAAAACCGGACGATACGACGTGGCGCTGTCAAACATCAACGCCACGCCGACCCGTCTGAAACAGATCGATTTTGTCGGTTATTACAACGCCAGCCTGCTCGGCATTATTGCGCGAAAAGATGCCGGCATTACGCCTTTCAAATCGCTCAGCGATGTCTGCGGGAAAGAGGTGGGGGCGGGATCCGGCACCACGCAGGTCACGCGGCTGGAGGAAGCCAGCAAGGCCTGCGAGGCGGCCGGTAAACAGCCGATCAAAGTAGCGATTTTCCCGGATCGCCCGGCGGGCGTGCAGGCCGTAGTCAGCGGGCGTGTTCCGATGTTCCTGGGGCCTTATGAAGGACTGCTGTGGCAGGTTAACGTCATCAAACCGCTGACCATGAGCGGAGAAATCACCGTCAGCGATGCCCCGGTCTCTGTCGCGTTTCCAAAAGCTTCGCCGCTGGAACCCGCCGTGCAGGCCGCACTGAACTCCTTAATTAAAGATGGCAGCTACCGGAAAATCCTCGATAAGTGGGGCATCGGTTTTGGTGCCGTGACCGAAGCCCGTCGCAACGAAGAGATTTTTAAATGAGTGAAATTCAGGACCATACCAACGAACTGAAAATCGTCGGTAAACGCTACTACGGACGCTGGCTGAGTGCGCTGGTCGTGCTGTTATGCCTGGCGGCGATGGCGCATTCTATGGTGAACAATCCCCGTTTTGAGTGGGGCGTGATAGCAGAAAACTTTACGGCTCCCTCTATTCTGCAGGGGGTGCTGATGACACTGCAGCTTACCGCAATTTCGGTGGTGCTGGGATTTGCATTTGGCACGCTGCTGGCGCTGATGCGCCTCTCATCCAATCCGGTGCTGGTCGCAGTGAGCTGGGCTTACACCTGGTTTTTCCGCGGCGTTCCGATGCTGGTGCAGCTGTTTCTCTGGTACAACATTGCCGCACTCTACCCCCGAATCGCACTCGCCATTCCGGGGCTGGGAGAGATCTGGAGCGCGCAGTCTAACGCGCTGGTCAGCCCCTTCAGTGCGGCGGTCATCGCCCTGGTGATGCATCAATCCGCTTATGCCGCAGAAATTGTGCGTGCCGGTATCCAGAGCGTAGGCAATGGCCAGATTGAAGCTGCGCGCGCGCTGGGCTATCGCCCGGCACAGATTTTTCGTCACACCGTGTTACCGCAGGCGATGCGTGCCATTCTGCCCCCCGCGGGCAACGAAATCATCGGCCAGCTGAAAACCACCGCAGTGGTGTCCGTTATCTCTCTGCAGGATGTGCTGTTTTCAGCGCAGATTATCTATCAGCGCACCTATGAAGTGATTCCGCTCCTGCTGGTCGCGACGCTGTGGTATCTGCTGATGACTTCGGTGCTGTCGGTGGGCCAGTACTATGTGGAGCGTTACTTTGGGCGTAGCGTCATGCGGCGTGAAAAGCGCCGTGCGTGGCTGGCTATGCCGCGCTTTTCACTGCCGAAAACGCAAAGGAGCGTAAGCAATGGCTGAAGCAATCGCCCTGCGCAGGGTCACCAAGCGTTTCTCCGGTGTGACCATCCTCGACGATGTAAATCTGGATATTCCTGCCGGATCGGTCACGGTGATTCTGGGACCTTCCGGCTCCGGTAAATCCACCCTGCTGCGCTGCATTAATCATCTTGAAAAACTGGATGGCGGCACTATCCGCATTGATGGCGAGATGGTGGGTTACCGACAGAAAGACCAGGCGCTGCATGAACTCAGCAGCCGTGCGATTGCGCGCCAGCGTGCCGGGATTGGCATGGTGTTCCAGCAGTTCAATCTCTTCCCGCATCGCACCGTATTGCAGAACATCATTGATGCACCGATGCGGGTGAAAAAGCAGTCCCGCCAGCAGGCGACCAGTAAAGCACTGGCGCTGCTGAAGCAGGTAGGGTTGGCGGGGCGCGAAGCGGAGTGGCCGCAGAATCTCTCTGGCGGTCAGCAGCAGCGTGTGGCGATTGCCCGTGCGCTGGCGATGGATCCGGGCGTGATGTTGTTTGATGAACCGACATCCGCGCTTGATCCTGAACTGGTGGGAGAGGTCCTGCAGGTGATTAAGCAGCTGGCGCATTCCGGGATCACCATGGTCGTGGTCACGCATGAAATCGGCTTTGCCCGGGAGGTTGCAGACAATATTGTCTTTATGGAGGGCGGCAAAATTGTGGCGGCTGGCCCGACGCAGCAGGTACTCGACGATCCGGACAATGGACGTGTCAGAAACTTTATTGCAACGGTGCTCTGAGCACCGTTTCTTTTACAAAGGCAGAAATCAGGATGACGCAGAAATCGGTTATGCACAGCGCCCACTGGGGGGCTTTTCAGGCAAAGCGCAGTGGCGAGCATCTGCTGATTGAGCCGTTCCGGAGCGATCCCGATCCGAGTCCTCTGTTGCAAAACTTTCATCGTGCGCTGAACCACCCGGCACGGGTGGCCCGGCCGATGATTCGACGCGGCTGGCTGGAAAACGGACCCGGCCCGGATCGGCGACGTGGGGCAGACGAGTATGTGACGGTCAGCTGGGAAGAGGCGACGCAACGTGTAGCACAGGAACTTAAACGGGTCGGAAATGCGTATGGGCCTGCAGGGATTTTTGGCGGCTCCTACGGCTGGTCAAGTGCAGGACGCTTTCATCATGCGCAAAGTCAGGTGCATCGTTTTCTGAACACAACACTGGGCGGCTATGTGCGCTCGGTGAATAGCTACAGTTCCGGAGCGGCCTCGGTACTGTTACCCCACATTGTCGGCGACATGAATGAAATCGCGCGACGTGGCGTAAGCTGGGAGGAAATTGCGCATCACAGCGAGGTAGTGGTGGCATTTGGCGGGCTGGCGCTGAAAAATGCGCAGGTGGCCAGCGGCGGTCTGAGTGAACATACCGAGCGTGGGTTTATGCAGCAGGCGGCCCGGCGCGGCACACGGTTTATCTCAGTCAGCCCATTGCAAAGCGATCTGCCTGAGGAGGCGCAGGGCGAGTGGCTGGCACTACGGCCTGGCACGGATGCCGCATTTATGCTCGGTGTGCTGTCGGTGCTGATCGCCGGGGGATTAACCGATGAGGCTTTCCTGGCTCGCTACTGTGTCGGCTGGCCGCAGATGGTGGCTTACCTCTGCGGCAGAGAGGATGGCGTGGTGCGTGACGCGCAGTGGGCAGCCAGCATCTGTGGCATCAGCAGTGACCGGATAGCGCAGTTCGCGCGACAGCTAGCAGGTAAGCGCGTTCTGGTGACGGTGGCCCATGCCTTGCAACGCGCCGAGCATGGCGAACAGCCGGTCTGGCTGGGTCTGGTGCTGGCAGCGGCGCTGGGGCAGCCTGGGCTGCCTGGTGGTGGCTTTACCTATGCACTGGGGGCGCTGGGTCACTATGGCAAACACCATAACCTGGTCAGTTTCCCGGCCCTGCCACAGGGAAAAAATGGCATCGACCTCTTTATTCCGGTGGCCCGTATCGCCGATATGCTGCTCAATCCCGGCGCATCGTTTGATTACAATGGCCAGCGGCTGACCTATCCACATATCCGTCTGGCTTATTGGGCGGGTGGCAATCCTTTTCATCATCATCAGGATCTGGCCCGGCTGCGTCAGGCATTTTGCCAGCTGGATACGCTGATCGTGCATGAAAGTGCCTGGACCGCCAGTGCGCGTCACGCGGATATCGTTCTGCCCGCTACCATGACGCTGGAGCGCGAGGATATTGGCGGCACCCCCACCGATCGCCATTTAATCGCCATGCATCCGGTTGCTGAGCCTTATGGTGAAGCGCGCGATGATTACACAATTTTTCGTGAGCTGGCCCGGCAACTCGGCAGGGAAGAGGCGTTCAGCGAAGAACGGGATGCGCGTGGCTGGCTGCAGCATCTTTATCAACAGCTCCGGGAGAAACTGGCTGCTCACCAGGTGCAGACCCCTGAATTCAGTGAGTTCTGGCAGCAGGGCATGCTGACGTTACCTCAGCTCAAAGACGGGGGACGAATGATCAATGCGTTTCGCGCCAATCCCGACGGCGCGCCGTTACCAACACCCAGCGGTAAAATTGAGATTTTTTCGGCGAAGATTGCCAGCTTTGGTTATGAAAACTGCCCTGGCCATCCGGTGTGGCGCGAACCGCAGCAAAAACCCAGTACCGACTATCCCTTCTGGCTGATAGCCAATCAGCCTGCGACACGCCTGCACAGCCAGCTCGACTTTGGCGATTACAGTCAGGGGGCCAAACGGGGCGGGCGGGAGGTCTGCAGCCTGAATCGCCAGGATGCCGCCGCGCTGGGCATCGCGGAGGATGACATCATTGAACTCTACAACGAACGGGGCCATGTGCTGGCCAGCGCACGCCTCACGGATGGCCTCCTGACCGGCGTAGTTCAGCTGCCAACCGGCGCCTGGTACGATCCGATCGATCCCACGGCGGCCCGTCCGCTTTGTCGTCATGGTAATCCTAATGTCCTCACCCAGGATGTCGGGACATCATCACTCGCGCAGGGGTGCAGCGGGCAGATTACGGTGGTTCAGGTGCGTAAATATGCCGGAGAGGTGACACCGGTGCAGGCTTTCATCCTACCACACGGGTCGGTTCAGCGAGTCAGTGCCTGAGCCAGTTGCTGCAGATCTGCCGTTGAACGCAGTTCACTGGCGGCCAGCAGGTCAGGCGAGCGCCTTTTTAATGCCCGTTGCAGTTTACGGTTAACATCGACGCCCTCCGCCAGTGACTGCTGGCGCGTGCGGCGCTGATGAAGCCGGGTGCCATCCCTGAGTGTTAGTGTGACGTCATGAAAGCGCAGAGCAGGATTGATCGCATCGGGCGGCGCATTGTCATCCGGGGCGCGGCGGACCCGGGCGGCCAGTGGCATAATCTGATGATTGAGCGCGCCTTCGGCAAAATCTGACAGACGCAGATCGCCATAGATCAGCATAGCGGCAATCACATATTCCAGGCTGAACCGCGCTTCAAGGCCGTTAAGGGGATGCTGAATCGACGCGGCGATATCACCTCCCGGGGGAAAGGCAACGGTGATCGCTTCAATCTGATTCAGCAGGCTATCGAGCGGGTTTCCGGCTTCCAGCCACTGCTGACGCAGTATCCGTGCGGCCTCTGCCGCGCTGTGCGTTCCCGCGCAGGTCGGAAAAGGTTTAAATTCCAGGCCGGGCGAGCTAATCCGCCAGGGCATACCCCAGTTCTCCAGCAGTTTCTCCGGTTGTGCCTGACCGGCACTGGTGGCGGTCAGAAAGGCCTCCAGCACTCCCTCTTTACGGCCATCGATGCCGGCCAGCGTCAGCTGAGCCGCTACCACTGCGCGCTCTGCCGCGAAGCCAGCGTGCAGCGGTTTAACCGCGGAGCCAAACTGCGCACGCAAGCCACTCGCCTGCGTCGTGGCAATGCCCAGCAGAGTCGTGGTGGCAACGCTATCCAGCGCCAGCAAACGAGCCAGTGCCGCTGCCGCGGCCACGGTGCCCAGTGTCGCTGTATTGTGGTAGCCCAGCGCATAGTGCTGCTGGCTGACAGCCAGTCCGAGACGGCCCGCCATCTCCACGCCGCTGACATAAGCATCCAGAAACGCGTTCAGGCTTGTCGGCTGGTTGTGCTGCCAGGCGAAAAGGGCTGGCAGGATCACTACGCTGGGATGACCGCGAAAATCGGCATGAAAATCATCGTAGTCCAGCGCATGCCCGGCATAGCCCAGCAGCAGCGCCTGCGAGCGCACGCTTCCGTCATGATACAGGGCGCGCAGGGCTGGCAGGCCGCTATCCGGCACGTCACCCTGTAATACCGGCCAGCTTACCGCCAGAAAATCCTGCACGCCTTCACGTGCGTGCCTGCGCGCAGTCGCATCAGGCTGGCTGTTAAGCAGTTGGTCCGCCAGTGCCGCACTCAGATTCATTGTGATCGCTCCGGGGAGATCAGTGCTGCCACTGCCAGGTCGGCGAGATAATGTGCTGTCGGCAGCAATACCGCATCATTGACGCGAAAAGCGGGATGATGCAGTGCATAAGGTTCACCGGTGCCCACCATGATGAAGGCGCCCGGCAGTTGCTGCTGATAAAAGGCAAAGTCTTCGCCGATCGGACTGGCTTCCACCACGCGTGCGCTGAGTCCGCTTTCCTCCGCCTGCCGTAATGCAAATGCCGCCCAGTGGGCATCATTCACCACTGAGGGTGGCCCGGCATGCCAGTTAAAGCGGACCTGAGCATCAAAGGCCGAAGCGATACCCGCTACAATACGCCTGAAGCGCTGCTCAAGCTGCTCACGCGTCTGTTGTGAGAATGTACGCACCGTGCCCTCCAGCCAGGCACTCTCCGGAATGACATTCCAGGTACTGCCGCTGTGTATCTGGGTAATGGAGACCACAGCGTTATCGGCAGAGGGGGCATTGCGGCTGATCAGGGTCTGCGCGGCTGAGATGATCTGCGCAGCGATAACAATCGGATCGTTACCCTGGTCGGGTTTAGCGGCATGGCTGCCCGTCCCGGTAATGGCGATGTCAAAACGATCCACCGCAGCGGTCAGCGGTCCGGGTCGGGTGCCGACTGCGCCCGCCGGCAGTGAGGGATCGTTGTGAAGACCAAAAATTGCGACGGCATTGTGCAGTGCGCCGCTGGCAATCACTTCAGGTGCGCCCTGACCAGTCTCCTCTGCAGGCTGAAAAAGAATCCGTACCCGGCCCGGCAGCGCGGATTCCTGCTGTTTTAACAGGATCGCCGCGCCCAGCGCCGCCGCGCTGTGAAAATCGTGACCGCAGGCGTGCATTACGCCGGGACGTTCGGATTGATAGCTGACGCCTGATTGCTCTTCGATCGGCAGCGCATCGATATCGGCCCGCAGCACGATTAACGGTCCTGGCGATTGACCAATCTCTGCGACCAGCCCGGTTTTCAGCGGCAGGTTAACAATACGTATCTGATGTTGCTCAAGGTGTTTACGCAGACGGGCTGTGGTTTCAAACTCCTGATTCGACAACTCCGGAAAACGGTGCAGTTCATGGCGAAGAGCGATCAGCTGTTCGCCCAGGGTTGCAGAGATATCACGACTCATAACGGCTTTCCTTATGCGGCTGTCTGGCGGCGAAGCCAGATATCATGTGCCGCCGGGTCCAGAATTTTTTTCATATAGAGGGTGAGGTGGCCTTTGCCAAGATCGCGGGTATGGATCGGCTGAAAGCCTCGCTTCAGGTACATCTCTTTCAGCCAGGGATGCTGGACGGCGGTACCGAGGGAGACCGCAGGCGCGCGCAGCTGACCTGTCAGAATCTCCCGCTCAAGCCAGTCCTGAATCTGGCGGCCATAGTGGTGACCGGAATGGTCGGGGTGGGCGCCAAACCAGCCGATATGCGGCAGCCCAAAGGGACCCGGCAGCGGCCCCCAGGGATAGCGAACGGTGACAGAAGCAACCATCTCCTGGCTGGCATAGAGCGCATAGACGCCGTGAGACCGGAGATGCTGCTGTGCCATGCTGCGGTCGGCAGTGGCGGCATCAAAGTTAATACACATAGCTTTTACGGGCGCGTACGCGGCATGCATCAGCGCCAGATAAACGTCCACTTCATCCTCTCTGACCTGACGAAAATTGAGTTGCATAATCTTTACCGGAAAACCGCCCAGTGGACGGCTAATTAATTCAGCCAGAATGAGAGAGTAACAGTAAAATGCCGGGTCTCTATATGTGAAAAATAACTAATCTCATGCAGATTTGTGAATATGAATTCACCGGTTTTTGATTGATTAAATTGTTATTTACCGTACTATTTAAAAAAGAAAATATGAATAAAATTTTCTGATTAACTCGCTGTAAATAATACGTTTATTCTTATATCTTTGACTCAGGATGCCGCTGTGTTAGCCATTATTTCTCCGCGTGCTTATTTGCATGAGGCGGGCCTGCGCAACCGCGTCGGTCAGTTAATTAAACCTTTCGCCACGCAGATTCATATTCTGACTTCACCCCATGCCTGGCAGGCCGTTAATCCGGAATTAAGTCAGAGTCTGGAAGCGGAAGGAATTCGCTTCCAGCTGAACTATTTACCCGGCGAATGTACTGAACAGGCCATCGCCAGCGTAAAGCAAGCTATCGAACAGCAGGGAGCAGAACTTTTACTCGCGATTGGGGGGGGGCGGGTACTGGATGCAGCGAAAGCCGCGGCCAGCCAGCTACCGACGCTAACGCTGTTTAATTTTGCGACCCAGGCAGCAACCTGCGCCGCCTGGTCACCGGTAGCGATCCTTTATAACGAAGCGGGCGGGCATCTGCGCAGCCAGCCCCTGGGGAAAATGCCTGAGCGGGTACTGGTGGACAGTGAGGTAATTGCCCGTAGCGATACACGCTACCTGAAGGCGGGGATTGTCGATGCACTGGCAAAATATTATGAGTTTCGCCCCTACCAGCAGCATAACCCGAATGACCTTGCGCTGGATCTGAAGATGATGAGTGCGCGGCAGGCTCTGGACATTTTTCTGCAGCAGGGCGATGCCGCACTTGCGCATTGCCAGCAGCAGCGGGTGGCACCGGAGCTGGTGAAGGTCATTGATGCCACTATTGTGCTCGCCGGGTTGTCGAACAGCGTGCGCGATGACCTGCCGACGCCGGGTTTCGCACATGCCATCCATAACCGCCTGACGCACCAGCCTGAGCTGCATCACTGGCTGCATGGCGAAAAGGTGGGTTTCAGCCTGCTGGTGCAGTCACTGATGGAAAATGAAGGCGAAGCGGATGCGGAGTTGCTGGCTCTGCTACGCCACTACGATATGCCCTTGCGTCTGCCAGCCTTAGCAGGCGATCGTCAGACTGCTCTGCGCACCCTTGCCCAACAGGTAACGTTTCCCGTTGCTTCTGCAGAGCGCCTGCCGTTTAACGTTTCTGCTTGTGCGCTGGAACAGGCGCTCCGGGCAACCGATACCCTTTTTTAAGTGCGTGCTGCGGCGCGCCTTTTCACCCTAAAAACCAGGAACCGTTTATGAATGATGTAGCGTCTGTGCGTCGCCTGCGGCTCGGTCTGTTTGTTCAGCCGGTGGGTCAGCACGTCAGCGGCTGGCGGCTGACGGATCAGCTCGGCGATCCCACCGACATTGACTGGCTGATCACGCTTGCTCAAAAAGCCGAAGCGGGTAAGTTCGATCTCTTCTTTGTGGGTGATGCGCTGGCGACCAGCATGTATCGTCTGCCGTCGACGATGGCCCGTCTTGAACCGCTGACGATGCTGGCAGCGCTGGCGGTTAACACGAAACGTATTGGTCTGGCGGCGACCGCATCCACCACTTTCAGCGATCCCTTTACGCTGGCACGCAGCTTCTCATCGCTGGATCACATCAGCCGGGGGCGTGCCGCGTGGAACGTGGTGACCTCGTTCTCCACTGACGTTGCCCGTAACTTCAGCCGCAGCGATATGCCCGATCATGCTTCGCGCTACGCCCGGGCGCGGGAATTTCTTGAGGTGGCTTACAAACTCTGGGAAGGGTGGGAAGCGGACGCCGTTCAGCCTGACAAAACGACCGGAAGCTATTTTGTCGATGAGAAAATCAGGTCAATTAATCACCAGGGTGAGCATTTTCAGGTGCAGGGCCCGTTAAACATTACCCGTTCGCCACAGGGACGTCCGGTCATTATTGAAGCGGGTTCTTCTGCGGATGGTCAGAAGCTGGCGGCAGAGACCGCAGAAGTGATTTTTACCGCCTCAGCTACCCTGGAAGAGGCGCAATCCTTTTATCGGTCACAGAAGGCGCAGGTGGTGGCTGCCGGTCGTCACGCAGATCAGGTGGTTATTATGCCTGGCGTAATGCCCATTATTGGCCGCACGCGCGAGGAAGCCAGAGCGCTGTGGAAAGAGCTGAATGCGCTGGTGGATATTGAGAATGGGCTGCGTCAGCTCTCACTGCGGTTCAGCATGGATCTCAGTCACTATCCGCTGGACGGGCCAGTGCCGGAGGTGCCGCTGGGCGAGGGGAATCAGAGCCGCGTCAAACTCATGACCGATATGGCGAAACGCGAGAACCTGACACTGCGTGAGCTGGCCGCCATTGCTGCCGGTTCGCGCGGGCACCGCGTGATTGTCGGTACGGCTGAAGATATCGCCGACGATTTTCAGCTGTGGCTGGAGCAGGGCGGCGCAGACGGTTTCAACATCATGCCCGCCATCATGCCAGAGCAGCTGGATCTGTTTGTGGCGCTGGTCATCCCTGAACTGCGTCGTCGCGGGCTGTTTCGCGAGGAGTATGAGTTTGCCACACTGCGGGAGAATCTGGGACTGGCGGGGTTATAAGGAAGAGGATTCATCACCGCAGGCGGCCTGTTGTTTCTGCCGCCTCTCTGTCTAAAAGCCTTACCCGTATTTGCTCATATACGATATTTTTTAAACTCACCCTTACGCACGCGAGCTTACATGAATGTCAGACTATAACTTTTACACCAGGGGCAGACACACGGTTGCAGTGAATCGAGCAGACGTCACCCGTGCCGTCGCGCTGACGGAGCAGGGGTATAAAAAACAGTTTGAGGAGGTCCGCGCCCCGGATGAGCAGCAGGCACTGACAAGGCTGGCAGATATGCGCAGAAACCAGGATATCGATCAGCATAACTTCCTTGCCGGTGCGGCGACGATGCCATTGATCGGTGTACTGACCGCGCTGGCAACTTTTCTGTTCTGGCGAAAAAAGCGCTGAAGTGAACCGGCTTCATTTTGCACAAGCCGGATAAAGAGAGAGCATAGCGTCAGTAAGAAGGCGCATATTCTGAAACCGCTTACCTTCCAGTTTCAAACCCTCCCGATTTATAAGCCCGCTCAGTCAGCCCGAGCGGGCTTTTTCATTTAGTGTAGCCATCCTCTGAGCCGCACCCTTATCTGATCCGACGTGGGTCGCAAAACAGTGAAATTATTATGCGTTCTTCACTGATAAGGCGGAATACCTCTCGCTGTTCGCGCCAGGGACGCATGCATTCCGGCTGATTCTTCATCACACTTGATTATCGCTTTACACCTATATAGCCCCTGAACTATATTGATAAGGATATCTTGTGTGGATGGTTAAAACGACCGACAGGTTTGATCGCTGGTTTCGCTTACTGAATGACACCGACCGTGCCTGTGTGCTGGCTGCATTAATGGTATTGCGGGAGAAAGGGCCGGGCCTGGCAAGACCTTATGCAGATACGCTCAGAGGTTCAGCCTATATCAATATGAAGGAGCTGCGTATTCAGAGCCGGGGCGATCCAATCAGGGCATTTTTTGCTTTTGACCCGAATCGTATTGCGGTCGTGCTCTGTGCCGGAAATAAGGCCGGCAGCGACAAACGCTTTTATCGGGAGATGCTTCCGATTGCCGATCGGGAATTCACACACTGGCTGAACACCTTTAAATATAGGGAGTAACGTGATGGGCAGAACGCTGGAACAGCTTATTGCGGATGAAAAACCGGACGTCGTTGCTGACGCTGAGGGGAAGGCAACGGATATCCTTCTTAACATACACCTTGCTGAACTGCGCGAAAAAGTGCAGAAAACGCAGGTTGAAATGGCGGAAGCGCTGGGCATAAGACAACCTACCGTTGCCGGAATGGAGAAACCAGGCCGTGACCTGAAGCTCTCAACCCTGAAACGCTATGTTGATGCGGCGGGCGGTAAACTGCGCCTGGTTGTGGAACTGCCGGACGGCTCACACTACGGGTTTGAGGTGTAATCCTCCCGCCCTGGAGGACCTCCCGTATTGCCCGGAGAGAGAAAGCAAAAAGCCCGCTCAGGTTTCCCTGAACGGGCTTTTCTGAAAGGCTGATATTTAGTTCGATGTAACCTGACTAATAATCACACCTTTGATACTTTTGTTTTCAAAAAAATACTGGAGGCAGTTCATTTGAGTAAAATCGCCATAGTTTTTTGTGTTAGTACAGTACTGGACTATATTGCCATCTGGTTTGTTCAGGAAGATTGACGAGATCTTTTCAAATGAAGCATCCAGCAAAGGCGTTCCCTTGATTGTAATGCTCAAATGACCCTTATAAGGAGAGCAGTTTCCTTGTTGCTCAGTCCTGGCAATGGCAATTGATGTTAAATCCCCATGTCCCATCTCATTATCAGAGATAAACCAGTAGTTAACACCTTCAGAAGCGAGGCACAGCCACGATGCATGGTTGTCTTGATTAACAGTCACGCCAGTCGTTTTTGCCATGTCTGTAAGCCTGCTTAATTCCATCGTATAAACATTATCTCCGACAATAATATCCGGCACTAAGCTTTTGTGAGTGTCGTAGTCAGGGATGGATAAATCGTCCTGGTAGTAGCTGGCACCAAAACCTTCCATCTGCGTAGCCGTCGCAACGCAGGATGTTACGCAAAGAGCAAAGAGGAGATATTTCATTTCACCTTTAGCTCCGTGTCACCGCTAGCCCAAATGCTTTTTCTGACGCTGAGTGGGGCGATAATACAGCCTTCTGATGAATCCAGTGGATGCTTTTTACTTGCACCATGAATACGGAACGCAGAACGTCCACACATAGAGTTACTCAGATTGGGTGTAAGGTTGAGCGTGTATTTTCCTGTATGGGCTGAGTTATGAGGAGCTCCGATTGTATAAGTGCCTCTGGGAAGTGGACCTTTACCAATGACACATTCCTGAGAGCTATCATTCTTATAACCTGTTGCACCTGCGTAATCTGCTGTATGCTTTTCACCATTACGGGTGAAGGTGTGTGTTGCTACATCGTATTCCCACGCCATTATGCAGCCCGTCCTTTCCATGAGTCAGAGTGAATAATATTGCCATCCAGATAGTGCCACGTAATTTTCTCGTAAGCTAAATCTACATATTCAAAATGATCATGTCTTTCCCATTGAGGATTTTTTATATCCATCATGAACGGCTCAATTTCTGTTACCTTCACATTCTCCAGTGTAGTTATGAAATATTCCTCTTCCTGCCCGTTATAGTTGATTCGGTAGAATTTGAATACGGCCTTTTTAAGGGTTTGACCAGAAGAGAGCGCTTTATACAGATAAGAAGATGAACTATCGACGTTTTTCATAAATGCATATGAGCTATGTAAACGTTTTGCTGTAGCTTTTCCCGTCAGGGGATCGATAGGTTGTTCTACAGAGTGCATCAGTTCGCTTACCTCGATGCTTCCCTCTCTGCCACTCGCATCAACACTACCCTTTATTAGTGTTCCACCATCATCTTCAATCCATAAATAAACCGGAATAGCCATTCGACAAACTCCCTTGCCAGGATAAAGAGGGAATTATCTTCATGGTCGTCTTGAAAGGTAAAATGTTAATCAATTTTTAATTGATAAAGGTCAATTAAATGCTGAGTAATACGTGAAGAAAGAATAACAGACTCATATTAAGGGCATTTGCGCTTTCATTTTCTGCCACGCCCTGTATGAACAACACCCTTATCTCCCATCGCCGGAAAGATTCAGGTTTCAGGGCGCTTCCATACGGAACCACCCTAATCTTTTGACCATTTTGTTTTCGTGTCAAACCCGGCGTTGGCCACTATAGCGAAGCAGCGTGTCTTATCACATCTGGCCTTTAGCTCTTCAACCTCTGGCTGCTTCTTTGCATCAGGGTCGATGCCTGGTGCAAGAAGCCTTATGGCCTCACCAGGCCGTTGTCTCGCATCAGCAAGTGAAACAGCAGGGTAAACCACCGATAGAGAAGATTTTTTGCTCTGATATCAGCCAGTGACATGAAAACCCCCCTCGTTTGTTGCTTGAAAGGGGAGATCGAACCCGCATTCCCAGCATTTTTATCATCAAGGATAGGGCTTCGGGTGGTTTTTAGTGAACGAGGGTGAACGTTTAAGAAGGGATAACTCATTGCCAGAAAGCAAAAAACCAGACGTCAGCAGACATCTGGTTTCTTTAATTTGGCTCCTCTGACTGGACTCGAACCAGTGACATACGGATTAACAGTCCGCCGTTCTACCGACTGAACTACAGAGGAATCGCTTGAACGGGGCGAATATTAGCGGCGCCGATCCCGCTTGTCAAAGCCCTGTTTAACGAAATGCGTTCGGATGCTCGTAAAAGCAGCGGATTGGTGAATTTTTCCCGAATCTGCTGGCTTTTCAAACTGCCAACAGGATCTCACTTTGCGGGCATTTCTCTGCAGATGTTAGAGGCATGTCAAAGTTTTGTTCTTTGCCGATGTCAAAACAGCCGTTTCAGTGCTTTTATGATAAAAATTTCAAAACGAGATTTTATGGAATAAATAAACTGCTTAGCGTTACGGTCGTCACTTTCCCCGGAAACTGAAACGGCAGGTCGGAAGTAACTGTTTGCAGATCAAGTGATTGTGAAAAGGAGTGGTCGATCACAAAAATAGCCAGAAGCCGAAGTCTAACCTCAAAATTCCCGAAACAGACGCCAGACAGGCTGGGTGAATGTAAAAGATATTTTTCATTCGCGGTCACAGCCGCTGAGCAAGTTAACAAATAAGAAGGGTCCCTATGAACATCAAAAAAACGATTGTCGCCTCACTGTTAGCCTGCATGTTACCTGCCGCGGTTATGGCAAAAGATATTTCGGTCGGCGTCTCAATGGCGCTGTTTGATGACAACTTCCTCACCATTCTGCGCACGGCCATGCAGAAAGAGATGCAGAAAGATGGCGTTAAAGGGCAGGTTGAGGATGCAAAAGGCGACGTTTCACAGCAGCTGCAGCAGGTGCAGAACTTTATCGGTCAGGGTGTCGATGCCCTGATCGTCAACCCGGTCGACACCAACGCGGTAAAACCGATTATGGATCAGGCGAGCAAAGCGGGCATCCCGCTGATCTTTGTTAACCGCCGTCCAGGAGCTGAACTCACCGGCAAAATGGCCTATGTAGGTTCCGATTCAGAACTGGCCGGGCGGTTACAGATGGAAGCGCTGGCTAAAGCAATGAACGGCAAAGGCAACGTCGCCATTCTGATGGGTGACCTGGCGAATGAATCGACCCGCGACCGTACCAAAGGTGTGGAAGAGGTGGCCGCTAAGTATCCTGGCATCAAAATTGTTCAGAAGCAGACCGCCAAATTTACCCGTAACGACGCGGTGGATGTGGTCAGTAACTGGATGACGGCCGGTGATGAAATCAATGCTATCGCGTCGAACAACGAT
>Ga0157358_1000512_pt1 | contig 16087 bp, 27 predicted proteins | sample AttcapACBM2_FD_111484 | JGI IMG/M metagenome (GOLD analysis project Ga0157358, IMG submission 111484) | Fungus gardens microbial communities from leaf cutter ant in Botucatu, State of São Paulo, Brazil - Atta capiguara ACBM2 | ecosystem: Host-associated > Fungi > Mycelium > Unclassified ... | reverse complement strand
GATGGGCATTATATTTGTCAAGATTTGATTTTACCTTGAAGCATATCTCAGAAACAAAAATGGGAAAGACAGATGGATTAAGTGGGAGACTAGACTGAAAAGTAAGGATAAAAAAGGACAATGACAATCAAATATTTATTAAGAACCATTGGCTTCATAATTTAGCAGAAGTAATAGAAGAACCAGAAGTAGACATGTTAGAAAAAATAAAAATAGCTAGGAGCAAGAATGAAGAAGTAGTTAGAGTAGTAAAAGAGATGAAGAATGCAGAAGTAAAAGTATTGAGAGGAGAAAAGTAGCAAATAGAAGGAGACTTGGTATTGAAAGAAGAAAAGGTGTATGTGCCAAATAATGAAGTATTAAGAGTAGAGATGATCCAGTTGCATCATGATATACTGGTAGTAGGTTATAGAAGAAAGTGGAAAACAATGGAATTAGTAATGAGGAATTATTGGTGGCCAGGAATAATAAAAGATGTGGAAAAATACATAGAAGAATGTGATATGTGTTAGAGAATGAAGAATAGAATAGAAATACCAACAGGGAAGTTGAAGTTAAGCAAGGTTGCTGTTGTGGCAATGACTAGTCAAAAGACCAATAGTAATACAAGCAATAAATCTCAAGATGAATATCAAGTAGAAATCACAAGAGAACTTAACAAGGAGTTCCTGATGTATTACTACTCTATTTATATAAAGTTCTTATGGTTCATGCTAATAATAATAGTCCTGCCCTAATGTCCATATATAGCCTATGCTTCCATCATGCATCAATCTCATATCTTCTATAAGAACACTATATTATATATATGTGCTCTGATATCATCCTTCTAGTTCTTTCTTCCAGAGTTTAGGCCTATGACCTCACATCATGTGACATGTCATGTGACTGCAGTAACATGCCTCTTCATCATTAAAGAAAAAGAAAAAGAAAAGAAATATTAAATTAAGAAAAATAGATAAAAGTAAAGAAAAATGTCAGTGTCTAAGTGCACCATAATAGTTCTGGAAAAACCATGGACACATCTGATGGTGGACTTGATTACAAAGTTACCATTAGAAGCTAGGAAAGATGTGATCCTAGTAGTCTGTGACAGATTGTCCAAGATAATACATTTTGTAGCAACTACAAAAGAGATAATAGTAGAAGGGCTAGCATGGTTGTTTAGAAATAACATATGGAAGTTACATGGGTTACTAGAGAGTATTGTATCAGATAGGGGACCACAGCTTGCAGCAGAGATGATGAAGAAGTTAAATAGCATATTAGGCATTGGGACAAAACTGTCAACATTATTCTATCCTCAAACAGATGATCAGACAGAGTGAATGAATCAGGAATTAGAACAGTACCTGAGGTTCTTCATAGATCATAGGCAAAATAATTAGCCAGAATAGTTAGCATCAGCAGAGTTTGCAATTAACAACAAGGCATATTCAACAACTAAAGTGTCTCCATTTATAGCAAACTATGAAAAGAATTTAAGAATGGGAATAGATATCAAAAGAAAGGGAAAGATAGAGAAAGTGATGAAGTTTGGAAAGGATGAAGAAAGTGCAAGAAGAGATAGTGGCAGCATTAAAGAGAGCATGGGAGAAAATGAAGCAACAAGCAAATAGAGAGAGGAAAAAGGCAGAAGTATGGAAAGTAGAAAATAAAGTAATGTTAAGTATGAAAGATTTGATGTTCAAGGAACAACCAGTAAAGAAGCTAGTGGATTAATATGTTAGTCCATACATCATTGATGAGATAGTTTCTACAAATGTAATCAAATTATAATTGCCAACTTTGATGAGGATTTATCTGGTTGTGAACATTAGTCAAATAGTACAATACAAAGAATAAGTAGAGGGACAGAAAGTAGAGGAAGCAAAACTAGTGAAAGTAGAAGGAGTTGAAGAGTGGGAAGTAGAAAAAATCTTAAATAAAAGAAAAGTAAGAAGAGTAGTAAAGTACTTGGTCCAATGGAAAGGATTTACAGTAGAACATGATAGCTGGAAAAGAAAGGAAGATTTGGAAAGCACAAGAAAGGTAGTAACAGAATTTGAGGGAAGGGTAAATGTAGAAGTAAAAAGACAAGAGAAGCTAGATATGGCAGAAGAAAAGAACTTTAGAAAAGGAGAATTACTAGAAAAATATACAGCAAAGATATTGTATAGGTGGGATAATGGAAAGTTTAAGAAAGAGTATTTGAAAAGATTGGAGAGAAACTGGCAAAAATGGAAGTCAGTTTCTTTGGAGGAGAAACCTTGAAGGAGGGGTAATGTCAGAGTTGCAAATATTAAACCATATTTTATTTTCCTTTTTCTATTCTCTTTTTATTTTCATTTTTATTTAACATAATGCCACAGTCACAATGGTCATACAATGTGTCATGCATGTCACATGTCACATGTCACTGTCACAGTAATAACCATGTGATCACAATGGAATATAGTAGAATGTTTTGAAATAACAATGTCATATAATATGTTTAATGCATGTTGACCTTATAGTCTACACATAGTCTTTAGAATAGGCTAGATGTAGTAGTAGCATGGACTATCCAGTAGAGTATATAAGGTAGACAACTTGGTACTATAAACCCCATTGAATTCTCTTATAACATCCAATACAAGATTCTTTCTCTTTGACCTATTCTAAGGTCTTTGAGATATAATATATAGATCATCACTTTTTTGTTCTATGTCTGAGAATTAGACCTCAGACTTAATGACATCAATCTTCATCAGTTTTCATCAATATTCATTTTTTTATCATTGATATCTATATTGATCTTAATCATCATTGTCATTATTGTTGAACTTCTGAATTACTCCTAAACCTCTAAGAGTATATCCAAGGTTCAGATATCACAAACAAGTGAGTAGTTCATTTTATAATATCTTCAAGAATACCTTACTTATTTCTCATGGTTATTAGATATATGTAGTGTCAAAACTAAAAGCAGTGGACTCTAAATTATTTTCATTTTCATTTTATTTTTATTTTCTTTTCAAATTTATCTTCCTTTTTATTCTTAAAACTAGGATTAGGGTGACCAGATCACATTGTTATACATCAGTCACATCAGATGACATAGTCACAAGTCACAAGACATATAGAAGAATATAAAAGAATATAGAAGGATGATATTATACAACATGTGTAACACATATTGATCTTAAGGCAAACACATGGCTGTTTAGGGTAGGCTAGAAGTAGTTAGCACAGACCATGAGGTTGTAGTATATAAGGTAGACCATTCTGTACAGAGTTCTCTATTGAGTTCTCTTGTGTTAACCTCAATACAAGGTTCTTCCTCTTAATTAACCCTAAGATCCTGAGTTGGTAACATTAGAACTCAATCTCTTTTCCTAAGACTGTCCAACACAGGACCCTCTCTAAAACTTACTCTTTTATCATCCTTGACTGAAGAGCAGCACTACTCTTTAGTCAAGAAGAACTGCCAAGCCCTAGGCATAAGGAGTATACCAACCAGAAGGGAGAATTCTGGTCATTTGTCTGTATCAAAGCCCACTGATACACCTCAAACATAACACCTTGTGTGGACATGATCAATACGTTTTTCAATTATAAGCTCTGTGCTATATCCCCCCTTGTGAAGTGTCTACACAGGAGAATAGCAAAAAGTCCTTAAGATCTTGTTTAAAGTAAAATGGTCTTCTTAGACCAAGATTGTATACTCTTTTTTAGTTAGAAGAGGTAGTCGGTAGGACATGTAGGCAGGACAGGAAGAGGGCCTGCTATTACTTACTGAGATTTCATCATCAGAATATAAATTGGAAAGTGAAATTAGCACAGGTTCCACTCTTTCTCTATACATATCATCACCACTCATGCCACCACCACCATCATCATCACCATCATCAATAATACTACCCCCCTATCACAAAATGAGTCATCCCAACTACCCTACTATCATAAGACAGCTCTAGGAGCAAATCACAACTTTGACAAGACAAGTAGAAGGAGAAGCAGGAGGAATGGCAACAAGTATGGAGGTAGCAAAACTACAAGTGTTTAATGGGACCTTATTAAAGGTCTCAGGGTTTGTAACAGCATGCAAACTGTTCATAAGGATGAGAATGAGAGAGACAGTTGTTACGACTTAAGTCCTTAGTATTGGACCAAAACAGAACCTTGTATAGAATTTATACAAGAGAACTCAATAGAGAACTCTGTACAGGATTGTCTACCTTATATACAAGTACCTAATAGTCTGTATGAGCTATTTCTAGCCTATCCTAAATGACCATGTATATGCCTTAAGGTCAACATGTATATCACATGTTGTATGATATTATTCTTCCAGAACCTTCTATATCCTTCTGTGTATCATGTGACTTGTGACTGTGTCATTTGATGTGATCTGCTATATGACAGCGTGATCTTGTCACTCTAACCCTAACCATAGTTCTAAAAATAGAATAAAGAAAAATAAATCAAAAATAAAATAAAAATGAGAAAAGAAAATAGAAAAATGTTAAGTCCACTTCTTTTGTTCTTGACATTACCCCCCTTCAAGGTTTCTCCTCTAAAGAAACTGACTTTCATTTTTGCCAGTTCCTCTCCAACTTTCTCAAATATTCCTCTTCAAACTTTCCATTATCCCATCCATATAACATCTTCACCGTAAATTTTCCTGGTAACTCCCCTCTCCTAAAGTCTTTCTCTTCTGCCATATTTAATTTTTCTTGTCTCCTTACTTCTGTGTTCATCCTCCCTTTGAATTCTTCTAATGCTTCCCTTGTATTTCCTAAGTCTTCCTTCCTTTCCCATGTATCGTATTCCACTATAAACCCCTTCCATCACACTAAATACTTGTCTACTCCTCTTATTTTTCTTTTGTTTAATCTCCCATTCTTCGACTTCTTCTATTTCTATTAGTTTTTCTTCTTCTTTTTTCTGTCCCTCCACTTGTTCCTTGTATCATACTATCCAACTGACATTCATAACTGGATGGATTCTCATCGAGGTTAGCAGTCATAATTTGACCACATTGGTGGACACCACCTCCTCAATTGTGTATGGACCTATGTATCGATCCACTAATTTCCTCACCGGTCTTTCTTTGAACACCAAGTCCTTGGTACTCAACAATACCCTATCTCTCTTCTTCTAATCTTCAGTCTCTTTTCTTCCTCTATCAGCCTGCCTCTTCATGTCTTTTTGTGCCTTCTTCAATGCTGCCCTTGCTTCCTCATGTACCTTCTTCATCCTTTCCACAAACTCTGTTGCTTTCTCTATCTTTCCTCTCTTTCTTATGTCTTCTCCTATTCTTAACTCTCTTCCATAGTTTGCTATGAAAGGCAAAACCTTAGTTGCAGTGTGAACCTTGTTGTTCACTGCAAACTCTGCTGATGCTAACCACTCCAGCCAATCCTTCTGCCTATGATCTATGAAGAACCTCAAGTACTATTCCAACTCTTGGTTCATTCATTCCGTCTGCCCATCTGTCTGTGGGTGGAATGCTGTCAACAACCTCATTTCTATTTCCAACATTTTATTCAACTCCTTCGTTAACTCTGCTGCAAACTGAGGCCCCCTATCCAATACTACACTTCCTGGCAACCCATGCAACTTCCATACATTATCTCTAAATAGCCTTGCTAGTCTTTCTGCCAACGTTCCTTCTGTAGTTGCCACAAAATACGTCATCTTGGACAACCTATTGCAGACTACTAGGATTGCATCTTTCCCAGCTACTACTGGTAACTTCATGATGAAGTCTACCATTAGATGTGTCCACAGTTTCTCTGGCACCTCACTCAGCTTCAACTTTCCCGCTACTTCTTCTGTCCTATTTTTCATCCTCTGACACAAATCACATCCCTCTACATATCTTCCTACATCTCTCATTACTTCTGGCCACCAATAGTTCCTCATCACCAATTCTACTGTCTTCTATCGCCCTCCATGTCCTGCTACTAGCACATCATGATGTAACTGGATTATCTCCAACCTTAGCTCCACCTCCTTTGGTATGTATATTTTCCCTTCTTTTAGCACCAGTTCTCTCTCTATCTTCCACTCCTCTCCTCTTAGCTTCTTTACTTTCACCTTCTTCATTTCTTCCACTATTCTAACTACCTCTTTGTCTTTACTCCTAGCTTTTTTTATCTTTTCTACTATGTCCACTTCAGGTCCTTCTATTACTACTTCTTCTAAACTACAAATTCAATTGTTCTTTATAAATACTTGATTGTCATTGTCTTTTTCTACTCCTACTTTTCTCATTTTTGTTCCTGGAACATGCTTTAGAGTGAAGTCAAATCTCAACAGGTAGAGTGCCCATCAGGCTTGTCTACTGTTATGAACTAAAATCCTTAGAGTTGGATAATAGAACAACTCTTGTATTAAGTAACACAAGAGAACTTAATAGAGAACTCTTTTACAAACTAGTCTACTTTATATAGTCCTACAGATGGTCCATGCTAAGTACTGTGCACCCTACTCTAAACAACCATGTGTAGTCCATGAGGTCAACATGTGGTGTCCATGTTATATGACATCATTTGTTCTTGAATCTTCTACTAAATTCTCCCAAGTCTTGTGATCTGTCTTGTGACTTCACCATCAGGTGACTGATGTGACAGCGTGACCAATCAACCCTAACCCTAGTTGTTCTAAAAATAGAAAATCGAAAAATAAAAGGAAAAATAAAATAAGTCAAGTCTATCTTCTTCGATCTTGACATCTACGATTCAACTTCTGTGCCTTCATAAAGTATTCCAAGTTCTTATGATTTGTCCAGATCTCAAACTTAAAACATACACCTTCCAACAGGTGTTTCCAGTTTTCTAGTCCTCTGATGATCGCCAGCATTTTCTTATTATGAATCTTGTAATTTCTCTCTGTCTCATTCAATGATTTGGATAGAAATACCACCAGTCTCCATAGCCCATCTTTGCACTCCATAGATAACACCCCTCCCATAGCATAATCTGATGTATTCACTTCCATCCTCATTTTTTAATCTAAATCTGGAGCTGCTAACACCAGTTCTTTTGTAAACTGCTCCTTCAATTCTCTAAATGCCTCTTCTTGTCTCCCTGTCTACTCCCACTTCTAGTTCTTCTTCACCATATCATGTAAAGACCTAGCTATGGATGTGAAGCCTTCGATGAATCAACAATAATAGTTCACTAATCCCAAGAACTTCTGTATATCCTTGACACACTTTGATGTCAGCCAGTCCAACACCCCTTTCACCTTCTCCTCTTTCATCTTTATCCCCTCTGGTCCTATAACAACTCCTAAGAACCCTACTTCCCTAACTTTCCATTTGCACTTCTCTGGCTTCACATACAAGTTGTTCTCCTCCAACCTTTTTATTATTTCTGCTACTATTTCATTGTGCCCTTCTTCTGTCTTGGTCCCTACTATTACATCATCTATGAACACCACCACTTTCCCTGTATTAATCAGGTCTCTGAGTAACTCATTCATCATTGCCTGGAAGGTCACTAGTGAGTTTGTTAACCTGAAAAACATGACTGTGGGCTCAAAGGATCCCTCAGATGTTGTAAACACCACTTTCCACTCATCCCCCTCCTTTATCCATACATTATTGTAACCCCATCTCAAGTCCATTTTTGTAAATACTTTTTTCATACCAATGTTTTCTACTATGTCCGATATCAAAGGCAAAGAATAATTATTTTTAATAGTCTATCTGTTTAAATATCTATAGTCCTGAACCATTCTCTTCTTACCATCCTTCTTCCCTACAAAAAACACTGGTGCTGTTTGAAGCAACTTCGAGGGTCTGATGTATCTTTTCCTCAATTGTTCTTGAATGAACTCACGCACCTCCTCTCTCTCTTCCCTTGACAATGGATACACCTTCTCCTTCCTTGGCACAAATCTTTCCTTCATATCTATTGTATGATTCCAGATTTTCCATGTAGGCATCCTTTCCAACTGTTTCTTGCCAAATACTTTAATCCACCTGTGGAATTTTTCTGGAACCAACTTCTTAGCCTCTACTTCTGACTTTGCTGCTTCTTCTTCCTTATCCCAAATTTCCCATTCTTTAGCTATCCTCTTTACCTCCATCATCCTTTCCCTCTTCTGTTTCCTTTTCTTTTGTTTCTCTGCCTTTTCCTCTCTTTTCTTTCCTGCTTCTTCTTTTGCCTCTTTCTCTTTTTGCTTTTGCCACCCTGGTTTTCCCTGCTTTGGTCTCTACTGCTTTCCACATTCCTCTGGGCACCTTGTCATCTTAACTTCCCCTGTCCTCTAGTCAATCTCAGAATTGTGGCGAGCTAGCCATGGTATTCCCAAGATCACCGTCTACTTCTGTCCTCCGATTACATCTATCTCTGTTCTTTCTCTATGTTCTTAGTAGTAGATGTTTACCTCTACCATATGCTCGATTGGTCCCTCCTTATTGAGCAATCCATCCACATTCCTTATATACATGGGCCTGTTCAACTTCTTCAACTTAAATCCCTACTTTCTTGCAAACTTCGAACTCATCACTAATCCTGTCACACCACTGTCTAATAATACCTCTACCATAATTCCTTCCTGTATATCAATCCTCTCCAATCCTATCTTTACTGTGACTTCTCTCAAAAGGTCCCCTTTGTCCAGATCGCATGTAGATGTATTTTCTACTACTCTAGAGAGCATTGCAAATCTGTTATTACTGTTGAGATCTAGTTGGGGCTCCCTAGATCTCCTCCCCCATTTAAATTACTATTAGCATCCTGATTCACCTCCATTCTTCTGTTCATTCCCATTCCTCTATTCCTACAATTTCTTGCTAAGTGTCTAAATCCTCCACATGCATAACAATTCCTGTTCTCTCTCCTATCCACATCCATAGCATATGGGTTCCTTTAAGGAAACCCTGTCCTCTGTTAAGCCTCCTTAGCCAAACCTGAGGCCATGGTAATGATTGCCCAAGTACCCCTTACTGATTTAACCTTGGAGCTGGTGCTTCATTATTCTCTTTCTTTCCTTTCAGCCTCTCCTCTTCTCTCCTGCTCTCCCTGTAATTCCTATCTAGGGTGATTGCTCTCTTGAACCATTGCTCAATTGAGCTTGGTTGGTTCTCTGCCTCTATTAGTTTTCTTCTGATACTCCTGTTCATACCTCTTTTGAATTCTTTGATCAGTGGGCATCCCTCATAACTGCTTTCTCTTGCTGTTCTCTTGAAATCCTGTACAAACTCCTCTATCATTCTTCCTCCCTGTTTAATCTTCTTTAGTTCTGCTACTTTTACTAATTCTTTGTCCCCTCCTCTGAATTCTCTCCTTATCTCTGCTAAAAACTCTTCTGCTGACTTGAATTCAATTTCTCCTGCTTCCAATTCCTCCATGACGTTCTCTTTCCAAATATCTGCTAATCCACCTTAGACATATGATAATATTCATTGGATTTGTTCCTCTACTGATACCCCTTTCATCTTCATGCATATATACAGCTTGCATGCTGTAATGAATCCAGTTACCTTCCCAGAACTCCCATTGAACTCCTATAGCCTTGCTACTTCCACCTGCATGTTTGGTTGCACAAATGCTGCTGCCCCTTCTGCTTCTCCTAACCCAGCTTGTGCTATGATTGCCTGCAGCGCTGCTAGCTGCTTCTATTGTTGTCTTACTACTTGTTCTAGGTTGACATCGTGTCAACTCATGGTGTATGGTGGTAGTGGTGATAGTGTGGTTGATAGTGCTGGTAATGATGATGTGGGTGGTGGGGTTGGCAGTGGTGACTGATGAGCCAAAAGAACTGATCCTGTACTGGACTCAGCCTCTGACTCGTACTCTGGCTCCAAAATCTCTGTAGCTGATAGCAGGCCCTCTTCCTGTCCTGCCTACACTGTCTACTGACTACTTATCTACTGCCCTACTGACTACTGCCCTAATAAATGCCTGACTAATATCCCTAAGAAGGGAATGCCTACTCTAGATGGGACTCGTAGGAGACCCCACTGTTCTTCTGCATGGACAGGCTATAAGGGAGCACTGCAGCACAAGACTTCTACTCAAAAAACTACCTAACAACACTTACACAAGGTAATACATTTTACTTGCACCAGTGGGTTTTGGTACAACAAAACGACTAGGATTCCCCCTCCTAGTTAGTATACTCCTTAAGCCTAGGGTCCAGCTGTTCTTCTTGATGAGAGAGCTGTGTTGCTCACCATCGAAAATGATGATTAGAGTAAGAGAGTAGGGAAGGTCCTGTGTTGGACAGTCCCAAGAGAATGGAATTGAGTTCTAATGTTACGACTTAAGTTCTTAATGTTAGACCAAAGCAGAACCTTGTATAGGGTTTACACAAGAGAACTCAATAGAGAACTCTGTACAGAATTGTCTACCTTATATACAAATACCTAATGGTCCATGTGAGCTATTTCTAGCCTACCCTAAGTGACCATGTGTATGCCTTAAGGTCAATATATATATCACATGTTATATGATGTTATCCTTCTAGAACCTTCTACATCCTTCTGTACATCATATGACTTATGACTGTGTCATTTAATGTGACCTGCTGCATGACAGCGTGATCTTGTCACTCTAACCCTAACTCTAGTTCTAAAAATAGAATAAAGGAAAATAAATCAAAAATAAAATAAAAATGAGAAAAGAAAATAGAAAAATATTAAGTCCACTTCTTTCGTTCTTGACAGCAGTAGTGAAAGAACAGATTCAATAGGTGTTGTCATTTGTACAGAGAGAATCAGCAGATGTGTAGAAGGAGAATGTTCTGGAAAATATAGAGGAGGGAACACTAGAATACGAATCAGTAGGAGAATTTTTAGCAGCTATCAAGAAAGAGTTTGGAGGAGGAGAGGAGGAGTCAGTGAAAGTAGCAGAGCTAAAAAAGTTGGAGCAAGGAGAAATGATGATAAAAGAATTTGTTCAGAAATTTAAGAGAGTGGTGAGAGGGAGCAGATATAAAGGGAGACCATTGGTAGAACAGTTCAAGAGAGGAATGAATAGAGCAATAAGTGTTATGACCTTAAGCTAGAGCTCAGGTTGCACTTAGGCAAAGACTTGAGAAGAAGATAAGGAATACAGAGCAGTATCTACACTATATATAAGAGTATCCCATGAGGAAAGCATTCATAGTACATGAGGCAAACAAGTCATAGTCCATAAAGCTAAAGCAAGAATGAATATGGTAATGATATGCCCTCAACAGAGGGAAGGGGTTGCTCAAAGAAATCCCTATGTAATAGAAGTAAATAGAGGAAGAAATTTCTATACTTGTAGCAGATTCAGTGATCTGATATTGTAGAAACAGGGGAGGAGAATCAGAATTGGAGATGGTAGAAGACTGAAATATGGACAGAGGTAGGGAGGAGAGGGAAATTTTGAACAGACAGACAATTTAAAAGAGAAAGAGAATCTAGAGTCTCTCAACTAGATTCTAACAACAGGTTTAATGTACTAGCTAGAGAAATAAAAGTTGGTGCATTGGACTTAGAGAGAACTAAGAAGAAGAAGGAAGTTGAAGTAAGGAAAATAGAAGAAGCAAAATTATTAAGAAAAGTAACAGTAAATATTGGGCTAAAAAGGGTGGACACACAAGAAGGAATAATAGTAGAGGCACTGTTGGATAGCAGTGCCACAGGGCTAGTTATGAGTTTGGAGTTTACAAGAAAGCAGGGGTTCAAGTTGAAGAAAATAGAGAGACCTATATATGTAAGAAATGTGAATGGTTCATTCAACAAAGAAGGACCAATTGAACATACTGTAGAAGTAAATATCTACTACCAAGGGCATAGAGAGAGGACAGAGATAGATGTGATTGGAGAACAGAAGTGGAGTGTGATTTTGGGAATGCTATGGCTAGAACACCACAATCCTGAGATCAATTGGAAGACAGAAGAAGTAAAAATAACAAGATGTCTAAAGGAATATGGGAAACAGTAGAGACCAAAGCAGGGGAAGTCAGGATGACAGAAACAAAAGGAAGAAGAAGCTAAAGAGGATGCAGAAAAGAAATGAGAGGAAAAGGCAGAAAAACAGAAAAGAAAGCAAGAAAAAATAATAGATGTGAAGAAAGTAGCAGAGGAGTGGGAAATCTGAGATGATGATGAAGAGGCAGCAAGATCAGAAGAAGAAGCAAAGAAGTTAGTACCAGAGAAACTCCATAAGTGGATCAAGGTATTTGAGAAGAAAGCAAGTGAAAGGATACCAATGAGGAAAATATGGGATCATGCCATTGACATGAAGAAAGGATTTGTGCCAAGAAAGAGAAAGGTGTACCTGTTGTCAAGAAAAAAAAGAGAGGAGGTGTGTGAGTTCATTAAGGAACAATTGAGGAAAGGGTATATTAAACCCTCAAAGTTGCATCAAACAGCACCGGTATTCTTTGTAGGAAAGAAGAATGGGAAGAAGAGAATAGTGTAAGATTACTGGTATCTCAATGAGTGGACAGTGAAAAATAACTATCCACTACCACTCATCTTGGACATAATCGAAAATATTGGTACCAAGAAGGTTTTTACAAAGATAGATCTGAGATGGGAATATAATAACATGAGGATCAAGGAAGGAGATGAGTAGAAGACAACATTCACAACTCCTGAGGGGTCATTTGAACCCACTGTCATATTCTTTGGGTTAACAAATTCACCAGCAACCTTCTAGATGATGATGAATAAATTACTAAGAAACTTGATAAATATAGAGAAAGTGGCAGCATTCATTGACAACATAATAGTAGGAATGGAAGATGAAGAGGAGCATGATGAGTTGGTAGTAGAAGTAGTGAAAAAACTAGAGGAAAATGATTTGTACATTAAACCAAAAAAGTGCAAGTGGAAGATGAGAGAAATAAGATTCTTAGAAGTAGTGATTGGACTGAAAGAAATAAAGATGGAGGAGAAAAAGGTGAAAGGAGTATTGGATTGGCTGACACCAAAGGACATCAAGGATGTTCAGAAGTTCTTGGAATTGGCAAACTACTATCATTGATTCATTCATGACTTTGCAACTATAACTAGACTATTATATAATATAGTGAAGAAGGATCAGAAGTGGGAATAGATGAAAAGACATGAAGAAGCATTTAGAGAGTTAAAAGAGAAGTTCACAAAGGGACCAGTATTAGCAGTGCCGGATCTAGACAAAAAAATGAAGATAGAAGTAGATATATCAGACTATGCAACTGGAGGAGTATTGTCTATGGAATGTGAAGATGGAAGGTGGAGGCTGGTGGCTTATTTATTGAAGTCACTAAATGAAATAAAGAGAAACTATGAAATACATGATAAAGAAATGTTGGTAGTAATAAGAGGACTGGAAAACTGGAGGCACTTATTAAAAGGTGCTAAGTTTAAATTTGAGGTCTGGATGGATCATAAGAATTTGGAATATTTCATGAAAGTACAGAAGTTGAACTGAAGACAAGCTTAATGGGCATTATACCTGTCCAGGTTTGACTTTACACTAAAATATGTGCTGGAGACAAAAATGGGGAAGACAAATAGTTTAAGTAGGAGACCAGACTGGAAAATAAGAGTAGATAAGAACAACGAGGACCAGGTATTTATTAAAGACTGCTGGCTGTGTAGTTTACATAAAGTAGTAATAGAAGGACTAGAAGTAGATATAGTAGAAAAGATAAAAAAGCAAGGGGTAAAGATGAAGAGGTAGTTAGAGTAGTAGAGGAAATGAAGAAAGTGGGAATTAGAGCATTAAGAGACAAAGAGTGGTAGATAAAGAGAAACCTAGTACTAAAGGAGAGAAAGGTGTATGTGTGTCATATACAAGTCCACTCGTCTGGAAATACATCCCCACAGTGAAGTCACCTCTAAATCATACAAGTCTGCCTTCCACGGCAGCCATCTTTCTCGCAACATGTCTTATAGCAGTGCTGCAATCATCTGGGTATTCCATCTTCCATGGCAGGGATACTCCTATCCAACTCAGTCTTCCATGACGGTGTTACTTCTGTCAGTGTCTCAACACTGAAACCTCCACTTGGGGTAATAGGGGTTTTACCACTGAAACCCTGAGCATCTCCTAAACTATTAGTTTGTATATAAGACTAGTAGTTACGTTGTAATTCGCTAGTCTGATAATCAACGAAGATAAACTCTTATTGAACTCAACCTCCAGTGTTCAACAGTGACACACCAATCAGTACTCACTTCCACTTGGACTTTCTTCCCTCCATCTAAAGTTGTGACCATACAGCAGACAGATGGCACAGCACATAAGCTGAAGCCAAGGTTGTTCCACAAGTCTGCTCATCTCCAAGTCTATTCTGTGGACTTCCACTCCAGTGTGAACCACGCCTGACAATGTGCTGAAATATGAAGAATTGAGAGTAGAAATAATCTAGTTGCACCATGATATACTGGTAGTGGAGCATGGAGGAAAGTGGAAGACGACAGAGTTGGTAATGAGAAACTATTGGTGGCCAGGAGTGACAAGGGATGTGGAAAGATATGTGAAGGGATGTAACATGTGTCAGAGGATGAAAAATAGGACAGAGGTACCAGCAGGGAAGTTGAAATTAAGTGAAGTACCAGAGAGACCATGGACACATCTAACAGTGGACTTTATTACAAAGCTATTACTAGTAGCTGAGAAGGACGCTATCCTAGTAGTCTGTAATAGATTGTCCAAGATGACATACTTCATAGTAATAATAAAGGGAATGTTGGTAAAAGGGCTGGTGAGACTATTTAGAGATAATACTTGGAAGTTGCATAGATTGCCAGAGAGCATGGTATCAGACAGAGGACCACAGTTTGTAGTGGAGTTGACAAAGGAGCTGAATAGAATGTTAGGAATTGAGACAAAGTTGTCAACAGCCTTCCATCCACAGACAGATGGGCAAACTAAATGAATAAACTAGGAGTTGGAACAATATCTCTGGTTCTTTGTAGACCATAGGCAAAAGGACTGGCTAGAATGGCTAGTAATAGCAGAGTTCACAATAAACAACAAAATACATTTGGCAACAAAAGTATCTCTATTTATAGCAAACTATGGAAGAGAGTTACAAATGGGAGCAGATGTTAGGAAGAAAGAAAAGATAGAAAAGATAACAGAGCTTGTAGAGCAAATAAAAAAGATACAGGAAGAGGTAGGAGCAGCATTTAAAAAGATGCAGGAGAATATAAAAAGGCAAGTAGACAAGGGAAGAAAGAAAAGTGAGAAATGAAAAAAGAGAAACAGAGTAATACTGAGTACAAAGGGCCTGGTGACTAGTGAAGAAATTAGTAAATCAATATATGAGGTCATACACTTGTTATGGGACACTTGAACACTAACAATTTTATTTTTCTTTTCTTTGATTTTCTGATTTTATATTGATTTTATTTTCTTATTTCTTTTATTTTTCTTTTGGACAATGAAGAGGCATGTGACACCACAGTCACATGACATGTCACATGATGTGACATCATAGGCCTAGAACATGGTGGAAGGATCTGGAAGATGACATTAGAGCACATGTATACAACATGGTGGCCTTGAGTAGGGAATAAAGCGAACATGAGGTTGTAGCATGGACAATAGGGCAGGCTTAATTATTAGTAGCATGGACCAAGCATGTTTTGTATATAAGAAACTCTAATTTAGCAGAGACTCCTTGTCGAGTTCTCTTGTGCTTTTTCCCACTTGATTGCTTAACTAAGAGCTTTACTGCTTGTGTTATCATTGGACCTTGTGTCTAGTAGTTGTTACAACAACACTATTAAGAAAGTAGTATTTACCAATGCAGTCAAATTACAACTACCAACCTCAATGAGAATACATCTGGTAGTGAACATTAGTATCAAGATTGCAAGCTTTAATTATTTTTATTTTTATTTTTATTTTTATTTTATTTTTGATTTATTTTCTTTATTTTATTTTTAGAACTTAGGGTTAGGGTTAGTGATAACATTACTTGGTCACACATCAGTCACATATAGTGACAGTGATGGTTACAAGTCATAGAACATAAGAGAAAGAAGTAGAAGGTTCTAGAAGAAGTAATATCATATCATATGAACACCACATGTTGACCTCACATCTAACACATAGTCATTTAGGGTAGGGTGCACAGTAGTTAGCATGGACCATCTGAATAGGTATATAAGATAGTCTACTTTATAAAGAGCTCT
>Ga0157358_1000511_pt1 | contig 16088 bp, 14 predicted proteins | sample AttcapACBM2_FD_111484 | JGI IMG/M metagenome (GOLD analysis project Ga0157358, IMG submission 111484) | Fungus gardens microbial communities from leaf cutter ant in Botucatu, State of São Paulo, Brazil - Atta capiguara ACBM2 | ecosystem: Host-associated > Fungi > Mycelium > Unclassified ... | reverse complement strand
GGAGTTAACGATGCGCAAAGTTACCGCCGTCGTTGTGGTTCCGGCGCTGATACTCAGCTTCTCCGCCGCATGGGCTACAGATGTGACGACGTTTGACGAGATGCATCAGGGCAGCGCGGTGCCAGGCAGTATGGCGCAAGTTCCGCAAAACCACATGTTTGACGGCATCAATCTCACCGAACAGCAGCGTCAGCAGTTACGGGATTTGATGCAGCAGGCCCGGCATGAGCGTTCTCCCATAAGTATTAACGATTTAGAACGGCTGCACGCAATGATTATTGCAGATAAATTTGATGAGGCGGGCTACAAGGCCTGCGTCGACAAAATTGCTCAGGCAGAAGTTGCGCGGCAGGTCGAGATGGCGCGGGTGCGCTACCAGATGTATCACCTGCTAACGCCGGCACAGCAAGCCGTTCTGAATCAGAAACACCAGCAGCGCATAAACGAAATGCGTCGGCTGACGGAAGTGCAGCATGTAACACCGCTTCAGGCTGTCAGCAGTACGGGCAGCAAGCAGTAGCAGAGTACCCCTGTTTTCCTTGCCATAGACACCATCCCTGTCTTCCCCCACATGATGTGGGGGTTTTTTTTATCAAAGATTTTTTAAATCTTTCCTGCCAAAACAATCCATTAAAAATCCGAAACGGCTTCTGAGCGTTTAAAAATAGCCGATTGGGGACAACGACAAGCCGACTCCTGAATCACGCTTATGCCCTTTATTTCGCTTGAAACCGGGCGGCGTTACTTTGTTAAGCCGGGTGAAACCAGGGCCGCATCCGACGCGGTCAAGGCAACAAGTAACGCACATGTCCCGGTAATAAAGTCCGGTAATGGCGAGACCTTATTTTTTTCGACGGGGTTAATATAGGGTGGTTAGCAGGGGGAAAGTGTTATTTTTCAAAGTAATAACATGTATCCTCTACCTTCCTGGCTCTCTTCCTTACCCGAGGGGCGAGGCATTTTTTGCGTGAAATCCGGTATACTCAGGCTACTGTCCTGAACGGAGTGCAATATGGCCCAGCATTATGCTCGCCTGGTTAACTCTGCCGCTCTGGCAGCGACGACTCTGGCTTCCCTGCTGCTTTTGGTAAAGATTTTCGCCTGGTGGTATACCGGTTCGGTCAGCCTGCTGGCCGCGCTGGTCGATTCTCTGGTAGATATTGCCGCCTCACTGACCAATCTGTTTGTGGTGCGTTATTCTCTGCAGCCCGCCGATGAAGAGCATACCTTCGGGCACGGTAAGGCCGAATCCCTGGCCGCGCTGGCGCAAAGCATGTTTATTTCCGGCTCCGCACTTTTCCTGTTTCTGACGGGGTTACAACATATCTCGACCCCTGCTGAGATGCGCGCGCCGTTAGTTGGGGTGGTTGTCACGCTTATTGCGCTCTTTTCAACGCTGGTCCTGGTCGCTTTTCAGCGCTGGGTGGTGCGTAAAACGCACAGTCTGGCCATTCGAGCCGATATGCTTCACTATCAATCTGACGTTATTATGAACGGTGCCATCCTGGTCGCGCTGGGATTGAGCTGGTATGGCTTCAGGCGCGCCGATGCGTTGTTTGCGTTGGGTATCGGCGTCTGGATCCTTTATAACGCGCTGAGAATGGGTTACGAAGCTGTGCAGCTGCTGTTAGACAGGGCGCTGCCGGATTCAGAAAAAGCAGAAATTGCGAGCATTGCCGGCCAGTGGCCCGGTGTGGAAGGTGTACACGATATCCGTACGCGTCTTTCCGGCCCGACACGCTTTATCCAGCTGCATTTAGAGCTGAAAGACCACCTGACATTGTTTCAGGCGCACCTGATTGCGGAAGAAGTTGAAAAAGCGTTGCTGAAAGCTTTTCCTGGTTCTGATATTACTATCCACCAGGATCCCTGCTCGATAGTGCCTGAAAAGGAGCTGAACGGGCTATGATTTTCAGAGAGTTAAGGGAGCAGCCCATGAATTGAACGCCGGAGTTATTTTGCGACGGAAAAATAGCAGAATGTTCTCTGACCTGAATCAATTCAGCTAAAAGACTTTGATATACTATTGCCCACATTAGTCGATCGCTCGCGTACGCCGATCCCCCAGGGCGTTCAGAATTTAAAATTTGCATTAACAAGTTCAGAGGTTGTCATGATCAAAAAAATCGGAGTACTGACAAGCGGCGGTGACGCGCCTGGCATGAATGCAGCTATTCGGGGTGTCGTTCGTGCGGCGCTGAGTGAAAATCTTGAAGTTTGTGGCGTTTACGATGGTTACCTGGGATTGTATGAAGATCGCATGGCCAATCTGGATCGCTACAGCGTTTCCGACATGATCAACCGCGGCGGCACTTTTTTGGGATCGGCGCGTTTCCCCGAGTTCCGCGAAGAGGCCGTTCGTGCCGTGGCCATTGAGAACATGAAAAAGCGCGGCATTGATGCGCTGGTGGTGATCGGGGGCGACGGCTCCTACATGGGTGCTAAGAGACTGACGGAGATGGGCTTTCCGTGCATCGGCCTGCCGGGTACTATCGATAATGACGTAGCCGGTACGGATTACACCATCGGTTACTTTACCGCACTGGAAACGGTTGTAGAGGCGATTGACCGCCTGCGCGATACTTCTTCCTCGCATCAGCGTATCTCTATCGTCGAAGTGATGGGCCGCTACTGCGGCGACCTGACGCTGGCAGCGGCCATCGCGGGCGGTTGCGAATTTATCGTCCTGCCGGAAATCCCGTTCACCCGGGAAGAGCTGGTCCAGGAAATCAAAGCAGGCATTGCCAAAGGTAAAAAGCACGCGATTGTGGCGATTACCGAACATATCTGCGATATCGACGAGCTGGCGAAATACATCGAATCTGAAACCAAACGCGAGACCCGCTCCACGGTGCTGGGTCACATCCAGCGCGGTGGTGCGCCGGTAGCCTATGACCGTATTCTGGCTTCGCGTATGGGTGCTTACTCTATCGAGCTGTTGCTACAGGGTTACGGCGGCCGCTGCGTCGGTATTCAGAACGAGAAAATGGTCCACCACGATATTATCGACGCCATTGAAAATATGAAGCGTCCCTTTAAAGGCGACTGGCTGGACACGGCCAAACGTCTTTATTAATCACCCTTCCTTTTCAGGCGCTGTTTATCAGCGCCTTTATTTTGCAGATTCATATTCCATTCGGTTATTACAGCTAGCTTTTAATTCTTTAAGTCATCAAACACTTTGTGTCACGCTCTCTGCCAGAAAAAACCTTTGGGAGCGCGCGTAATGAAAAAGTGGAGCATTGGATTAACCTTGCTGTTGGCCTCAGGCAGTGTTCTGGCAAAAGATGTCCAGCTGTTAAATGTCTCTTACGATCCTACCCGGGAGCTTTACGAACAGTACAATAAAGCTTTCAGCGCGCACTATAAGCAGGAAACCGGCGATAACGTGGTTATCCGTCAGTCTCACGGGGGATCCGGCAAGCAGGCAACTTCCGTGATTAACGGCATTCGTGCTGATGTGGTGACGCTGGCGCTGGCTTCGGACGTGGATGCCATCGCCGAGCGCGGACGTATTGATAAAAACTGGATTAAGCGCCTGCCGGATAACTCCGCGCCTTACACTTCCACCATTGTTTTCCTGGTTCGCAAGGGCAACCCCAAACAGATCCACGACTGGCAGGATTTAACGAAGCCCGGCGTGTCGGTGATCACGCCAAATCCGAAAACATCTGGCGGCGCACGCTGGAACTATCTGGCCGCTTGGGGCTGGGCACTGGACAAAAACAATGGCGATTCGGACAAGGCGCTGGCCTATATCAAAGCGTTATTTAAAAACGTTGAAGTACAGGATTCTGGCGCGCGTGGCGCAACCAACACTTTTGTTGAACGCGGTATTGGCGATGTACTGATCGCCTGGGAAAACGAGGCTTATCTCGCGGTTAATAAGCTGGGCAAAGATCAGTTTGAAATCGTCACGCCGACCGAGTCAATTCTGGCCGAGCCTACCGTCTCCGTGGTAGATAAGGTTGTTGACGATCGCGATACCCGTAAAGTAGCCGATGCTTACCTGAAATATCTCTATTCGCCGGAAGGCCAGGAAATCGCTGCGCAAAACTATTATCGTCCACGCGACCCGGCCGTGGCGAAAAAATATGCCGATAAATTTGCACCAGTGAAGCTGTTTACTATCGACGATGCTAAGTTCGGCGGCTGGGCCAAAGCGCAAAAAACGCACTTTGCGGATGGCGGCACCTACGACAAAGCGATGCAGCGCTAATCTTTTTAGCGGAACACCCTCCTTTTAAGGCCAGTCACCCGACTGGCCTTTATTTTTCCCTTGTATCTTGCTGATTCCAATAAGCTTGCACCCCATAGTCACGCACATTGATTATTTAACATGACCTTCAGCAATGATTCGTTTACATTATGCGCAATTACACGCGTAGAGGTTGTTGTCATGCAAGGGGGGAAGCGGATCCTGATTACGGGCATTGTGGCGCTCGTGGCCGTTATTGGAGGCTGCAAAGCCATCATTTGCAGACACAATGCTAATACGTTATGGAACATTGTCAGCCAGCAGTGCGTGCCTAATCAGCAACAAAATAACGATCCGGCGCCCTGTCGGATAGTGGATCTGCATAATGGTTACGTGGTGATGAAAGATCGTGAAGGGTCGCTGCAGTTCCTGCTGATGCCCGTGAAAAAGCTTACCGGTATCGAAAGTCCCGAGCTGCTGAATCCCTTTGCTCCCAACTACTTTGCCGAGGCCTGGCATGCGCGCCACTATATGGAAGAACGTCGCGGTTCGCCAGTAGAGGACAGTGCGGTAGCGCTGAGCATTAACTCGCAGCGCGGCAGAACGCAAAACCAGCTGCATATTCATATTTCCTGCCTGCGGCCTGACATCCGGCGACGGTTGGACAGCCTGAACGGCTCGCTAAGCGAGAAATGGCAATCGGCGCAGTTGGGCGAACATGAGTACCAAATCCGCCTGCTAAGCCGTGACGAACTGAAAAAAACCAGCCCGTTTGTTCGCATTGCGAACGAGTTGCCTGGCGCGCGTGAAGAGATGGGGAAATACGGTATCGCGGTAGCAGCCATGCCGGATGGAAGGCGGGCGCTAATGGTGATTAAGCGTAACCTGCTGCTGCTGAACCGGGGATCGGCGGAAGAGCTTCAGGATCACAGCTGCAGCATTCTGCAGCCGTCATCCTGATCACCTGTCAGACTGGCGTGGTGGCCTGCTCAGGCTCATCTTCTGCGTATTCTGCCGTGGCTATCCAGGCCGCGCAGAACAGGGTCAGGCGGGCGAAAAAGTAGAAGAACGCCATCAGACCCAGCACGGAGCCAAACGCTGCGCCAGAAGGCGAAGAGGCCAGCTTCGGTAGCGTCATCGTCATAATCGCTTTAATCACCTCAAAGCCAATAGCGGCCAGCAGCGTGCCACGAAACAGCGCTTTTTTACGCGGTTTGTGACGTGGCAGGCGCCAGAATATCCACAGAAACAGCAGATAGTTCGCCAGGATAGAGATGGTCAGCGCAATGGTGGTCATTGCCGGGCGCAGCCATTCAATCCCGTCCAGGCCGAGCGCCCGTACGATGGCGTCCTGCGCCGAACCCGCCACCGACGTCAGCGTAATAGTAATAAACAGCGCCAGTACCAGGCCGATCAGTGAAATGAAATCGCGAGTATATTTGAAGTAAATCTTTTCTTTATCCTGCTGGTTGCGTTCCCAGACGTCACGCGACTGCGCGCGAACGGCTTCACGCAGGTTGCCCATCCAGCTGATGCCGGAATAGAGCGCGACCAGCAGGCCGGTAATGCCCACGGTCGTACGTTGTTCGACGGCTGTTTTCACGGTATTTTTCAACGTGGTTGCCAGCGTAGGATCGCTGATGCTGTTAACCAGCCTGTCGATCAAATCCGTCAGCAAATCCTGATTGGAGGCGAGCACGAAACCGACGCCCGCAAACGACACCATTAATATGGGGATCAGCGACAGAAAAGAAAAATAGGTGATGGCCGCGCCAAACTGACTGCCCATACGATCGTTAAAGCGTTCTCCGGCGCGGATAAAATGTGCCACCGCCGGGATGGCCTGAAACCAGCTCGCCAGACGAGAAACGCGCGTGATCGACTTATCGACGGTTTCATTGCCGGTTTTAATATTAATCAGCGGCTTGTCCGCTTTTTTCTCTACGGGGTTATTTTCCTTCATGAATCCTTCTTCATATCCTTCAAGTGCATGGCTTAAAACAAATTATAGCCGGACGATCAGCTAACGTAGTGTTTCATTGCCTGAGTCAGCCATTCCATAAAGACGTGGACCCGGCGCGTCAGATTACGGCGATGAGGGTAAACCAGCGAAACGGGCATCGGTTCGGCGCGAAAGTGCGGCAGGATCTCAACCAGTTTTCGCTCTGCTAACGCCTGTTTTACGCCCCTTTCCGGTACCTGAATAATGCCTAATCCGGCCAGACAGGCGGCGCGATAAGCTTCGGTGCTGTTGACGGTTATTGTCCCGCCCGTTTTGATATAGCGACGGTTTTTACCATCGAAGTATTCAAAGCCCATCGGCTGCATACCAATTTGCTGGCTGTAATGCACCATCGCGTGTGAGGCCAGATCGTCCGGCGTGCCTGGCGTACCAAAACGCATCAGGTAGTCAGGGCTGGCACAGTTAATTAACGTCAGCTTGCCTAAAGGCCTGGCAATCAGACCGGAACTTTCCAGGATACCGACGCGCACAACGCAATCAAAACCTTCACGTACCACATCCACGCGTCGGTCACTGCTGCTCAGCTCAAGCTCGATTCCAGGATAATGCTGCATAAAATCCGGCAACAGCGGCAGGACATAGTCGCAAGCCATACTGACAGGCATATCGACACGTAGTTTGCCGCTCAACGTGGCAGGGTCGTGCTGAAACAGGGAATCCATCTCATCCAGCGTTGCCAGCACGTCGCGGCAGCGCTCGTAATAAATCATTCCGTCCTGCGTCAGCTGGACACGTCGCGTGGTGCGATGCAGCAGCCTTACGCCCATCGTGTTTTCCAGTGATTGCAGCTGTCGCGACAGGCTGCCTTTAGGTAAACCCATGCTCTCGGCGGCGCGGGTGAAACTCTGTAATTCCGCGACCCTGACGAAAACCTGCATTGCGTGTATTTTATCCATTTATGCGCCCATTGTTGCTTTCAACGGAACAGTGATGCGTAGCCAGAACCATTTATAGATCGCTTTGCAGGCAATATCCTGCTTTTTATCCACAGCAGAACGTCCGGAGCGAGAAATGAGCCACAAAATTGCAGTTATTACCGGCGGCAGCCGGGGTTTAGGCAGAAACGGCGCGCTAAAGCTGGCTGAAAAGGGCATTGATGTGATTTTTACCTGGCACAGCAAAGCGCAGGAGGCACAGGCGGTCGTCAAAGAAATAGAAGCGTTGGGGGCCCGCGGCGTGGCGCTACAGCTGGATGTAGGAGACAGCCAGACTTTTTCCGGCTTCGCCAGCGAAGTACAAAAACAGCTAAAAGCAGTCTGGCAACGCGACAGTTTTGATTATTTATTGAACAATGCCGGAACCGCGCTGCATGAGCCGTTTGCTTCGACTACGGAAGCGCAGTTCGATGCTTTAGTTAACGTGCACTTTAAGGGGCCGTTTTTCCTGACGCAGCAGCTGTTGCCGCTGGTCGCTAATGGCGGACGTATTCTGAACGTCTCCAGCGGTCTGACCCGTTTCAGTCAGCCAGGATCCGGGGCGTATGCGGCGGTGAAGGGTGCGATGGAAGTGTTAACGCGCTACCAGGCAAAAGAGCTGGCGGCGCGGGATATTCGTGTCAATATTCTGGCGCCCGGCGCTATCGCCACGGACTTTAGCGACGGTCGAGTGCGTGATAATCCTCAAATCAATGCTTTTATCTCTTCCGTAACGGCATTGGGCCGTGTAGGACTGCCAGAGGATATCGGCAACGTCATCGCCATGCTGTTCAGTGAAGAGAGCGCCTGGATAACCGGGCAGCGCATTGAGGCCTCGGGCGGCATGTTTCTCTGAGGCACCGCGCTGCCCGGCCAGAGGTCATAGACGGATAGTCCCGTCTATGACCGTAACCGTCTGGCCGCCAATCCAGGCGGTGCCGGCCACCCAACTGACGCTCAGGCGACCGGCACGCTGTAAAGCCGTGCCCTGACGAACGCGATAATCCTGTTCTGTTCCTTGCGCCTGCAGATAGCGGGCCAGGCAGGCATTGGCGCTGCCGGTTACGGGATCTTCGCACAGTGAACCCTGCTCCATCAGCAGGCAACGGACTTCATACTGCTCCGGGGCTTCCTGCAGAGGGCCAAAAAGCATCACGCCGGTTACGCGGGCTTTTTTCAACAACCGTTCAAATTCCGTAAGATTAGGTTTGATTGCCAGCACTGCTTCGACAGACCTCATCGGCACCAGCAGAAACCGAATGCCCATATCCGCAATCATTACCGGCAGGCGGGTTTCTGTCGCATCGGTGTTCAACGCGCTGCCCAGCGGCGCATCGTTAAACGCCGTCAGCGTCGCCTCTGGTGCGGCAAACGCCAGCGCGCCGTCTGCGGCAATCTTCACCGTTACCAGGCCCAGCTCGCACTGCTGCACGATCTGACCGGGATTTTTCAGGGGAAGACCTGATTCCAGCAGCGCATGGGCAGTACCGAGCGTCGGATGGCCAGCGAACGGCAGTTCACCGTCCGGCGTAAAAATACGCACCCGGTAATCGGCAGCCGCATGGGTAGCGGGCAAAACAAAGGTAGTTTCTGACAGATGCGTCCAGCGGGCAGTGGCCTGCATCTGCGCCGTACTGAGATCCTCAGCTGCCATGATCACCGCCAGTGGGTTGCCGTTTAAGGGTGAAGAGGTAAAAACATCGACTTGCTTAAAAGGGCGCTGCTGCGTCATTCGTCTGTCCTTCACATTAATTTTCTTTGAGAATATCAGGAATTTTCACGGCCGGGGGGCTGAAGAGGTGCTATTTTCAGGGTAAGCAGTGCCGTTATCAGTCAAGCGGTAACGGGTCGCCTGAACCCGAACAAAAGTGAGGGAAATATGCTGAAAATACTGGGACGTGCATCGTCTATCAACGTCCGGAAAGTCCTGTGGACCTGTGAAGAACTGGGTGTCGCCTTTGAGCGTGAAGAGTGGGGCGAAGGGGCCAGATCGCCTCAGGAAGCCGAATTTAAGGCGCTTAATCCGAACGCATTAATGCCGGTTATTCAGGAAGATGACTTCATCTTATGGGAGTCCAACGCCATTATTCGCTATCTGGCGAATGCATATGACGGCGGCTGGCTCTACCCGCAGGATCCCCGCACGCGTGGGCCGATCGATCAGTGGATTGACTGGCAGGCCACCGAGCTTAATACCTCCTGGCGCTACGCGTTTATGTCGCTGGTGCGGCATTCCCCTGCTCATCAGGATCGACGATTATTGGCGGCCGCCTGTAAAGGCTGGAACTATACGATGGCCATTCTTAATCAGCAGCTGGAAAAAACCGGTGCCTTTGTCGCGGGCGACGCGTTCTCGCTGGCCGACGTGCCGATTGGGCTGTCGGTCAACCGCTGGTATGAAACGCCGATGGACCATCCGGAGCTACCGGCTGTGCGGGCTTACTACGAGCGGCTGACGAAGCGTAAAGGCTATGCGCACTGGGGCCGTAACGGTATGCCGTGACGATCAGGCGATGCCTGGCGGGATACCGCTTAGTTCACACGCCAGTTCGCCGGTGCGCTTCAGCGCGTGAATATAGCGCTCGTCAAAGTGATAGCAGCAGGTCAGCCGTATCGCGCTCTTATAACGATCGCTGAGAGTATAGAGCGCGCCCGGCGTCAGGCAGATTTTTTCCTGCAGCAGGCGGTGGAACAGGTCGATGCCGTCAAGCTGGCCCGGCAACTCAACCCAGAAAATAAAGCCGCCGCTGGGCAGGGTCGCTCGGGTGCCCTGCGGAAAGTGCCGGGCGATCAGCCCGCGTGCTTCATCCATTAATGTGGCATAGCGGCGGCGCATAGTGCGAAGGTGACGATCGTAACCGCCGGACTCCAGAAATAGTCCAAGCGTCTCGCTCAGTAACATTGATTCGGCCAGCGAAGAAACCGATTTAAGTCGCGCCAGCGCCGCCGAAAAGCGGCCAGCCGCAATCCAGCCAATATGAAAATCGGGCGCGATGGTTTTGGTGAAACTGGCGCAATGCAGCACCCAGCCGTCGGTGTCGAACGCTTTAACCGCCGGTGACAGCGGCCAGCAGAACTGCAGCTCGTTATACAGCCCGTCCTCAAGCAGCGGGATTTGGTAATCATTCACCATCTTCGCCAGCCGCTTTTTATCCTCTATCCGCATGGTACAGCCCAGCGGATTTTGTACTGTAGGCATCGCCACCAGCGCCTGAATACGCTGCTCGCGCAATACCAATTCCAGCGCATCCAGCGACAGGCCGTATTGCGGGTCGGTAGGCAGTTCCAGCACTTTCAGGCCAAGGCTGGCAACCAGCGGGAAGAGATAAAAATAGGTGGGCGTTTCCAGCCCGATGCAGTCGCCAGGTTTGGTCACGGCGCGCAGCGCCAGCTGTAGCGCCTCCATACAGCCGTGCGTTATCGTGATGTCTTCGGCAGTGAGCGTCATCCCTGAATCCGTTACGCGGCGGGCAATTTCCCGACGCAGGCGCTGGCTGCCTGGCGGCAAAGCATAGCGCCCGATCAGATCTGGTTCGCGCCGCAGCAGCGAAGCCATAATGCGGCTGATTTTCGCCGTCGGGAAAAAGTCGCTGTTTTGTGGGCAGGCCAGCGAAAGATTAATGTAGTCAGGATGATTTTGTGCGGCAAACACGGTATCAATCAAATCAAGCTTTTCACTGCCGGGCGACCGAACCTGTCCGGGGTGGCGGTTACGGGCTTTTATCGAAGGCAGCACGCCGCGCACATAGTAGCCGGACTGGGGACGCGCTTCGATTAGCCCGCGATCCTCTAAAAGTCGATAGGCCGTCAGTACGGTGTTAACACTGACCTGATGCGTAGCTGCACAGCGGCGCACGGCCGGAAGTCGGCTACCCGGCAGCCAGGTCCCGCGGTGGATAGCCTCCGCCAGCGTTTCGGCCAGCTAGTGATACAGCGTTTGCTCTTGCGGCTCGATAATAGACACAGTTTAGCCTCCGGCAGAGGGGTACAGTCAGGTAATAACAGCAATTGTACGCATAACAATAGTGGATTTCTGAATCTGTTACCATTACCGCAGACGTCTTACCATGCTCTTCTCATTCACTTGCAGGAGAGCGGCCATGCTTGATCCCTCTTTTTTCAGCTATGTCACCGTTATGTCGATCACGCCAGGGCCAAACAATCTGATGCTCGCCACTTCCGGCGTCAATTTCGGGATGCGCCGCACCGTACCGATGATGCTTGGCATTACGCTGGGTTGTGCGTTGCAGATAGCGATTGCCGCGCTGTTGCTGGACAGTCTGCTGCTGTGGATGGGGGTGATTCGTCTGCCTTTAACCCTGCTGGGCTGCGCCTATCTGCTGTGGCTGTCGTGGAAGATTTTTCGCTCGGGTGCGCCAGAACTGCGGGAAAAAGCGAGACCGCTATCGCTGGTGGGCGGTGCACTATTTCAGGTGGTGAACCCAAAAGCCTGGCTGATGGCCATAAACGTGGCGCTAATCTATTCTGCCAGCAGCGGACTCGTGCCGGTAATGAGCGGATTCGCCGCGCTGAATCTGCCCTGCATTTTGGTCTGGGCAATGATGGGCGACAGGCTGGGCAAGCATTTGCAGGTCGCCTGGAAGCTGAAGGCCTTTAACAGCGTGATGGCACTGTCGCTGGTGGCCACCGTTGGCTGGATGGTCGTCGAGATAATAAATTCCTGAAAAAGGGCGGCCTGAACGCCGCCCTCTGGCTGCCGACGCCCTTAGTCGCCGACTTCACCGCCGCCTTCCTGCGACGGCCATTTCCAGTCCCGTACTTCCGGGATGTCCTCACCGTATTCACGTACCCAGGCGTGATGGGCAGCCAGTTTTTCCTGCAGCTTGTCCAGCACGTCGGCGGCTTTCTCCTGCAGCCCCGGTACGCGCAGGATAGCTTCCTGCGCCAGATGGTAACGATCCAGTTCGTTCAGCACCGTCATATCGAAAGGCGTGGTGGTAGTGCCTTCTTCATTAAAGCCTTTGACGTGGAAATTCGAATGGTTATTACGCTGGTAAGCCAGGCGATGGATCAGCGCAGGATAACCGTGGAAAGCAAAAACAACCGGCTTTTCGCGAGTAAATATCGCATCGAAATCCTCTTCTTCCAGGCCGTGTGGATGTTGTTCCTGAGTTTGCAAAGCCATTAAATCCACAACGTTAACAACCCTGACCGATAGATCGGGCAGGTATTGCCGCAGCAGATCGACAGCGGCCAGCGTTTCCATTGTGGGCACGTCGCCCGCACAGGCCATCACCACGTCTGGCTCTTTACCCGATTTTTCATTCCCTGCCCATGGCCAGATGCCCATGCCTTTTTCACAATGGGCGATGGCCTCGTCCATGTTCAGCCACTGCGGCTCCGGCTGTTTGCCTGCGATGATAACGTTAATACGATCCCAGGTTTTCAGGCAGTGATCGCCGACCCACAGCAAAGTATTGGCATCGGGTGGCAGGTAAACGCGCACAATATCCGCTTTCTTGTTGATAACGTGATCGATAAAGCCAGGATCCTGATGACTATAGCCGTTGTGATCCTGACGCCAGACGTGCGAAGAGAGCAGATAGTTAAGCGAGGCGACAGGCTCACGCCACGGCAGCTTGCGGGAAACTTTCAGCCATTTGGCGTGCTGATTAAACATGGAATCAATGATGTGGATAAAGGCTTCGTAGCAGTTGAACAAGCCGTGGCGGCCGGTTAACAGATAGCCTTCGAGCCAGCCCTGACACTGATGTTCGCTAAGGATTTCCATCACCCGCCCATCCGGAGCCAGTTGCTCATCATACTCGCGGATCTGTTCCATCCAGGTACGATTGGTGACGTCAAAAACCTTACTTAGTCGGTTAGAAGCGGTTTCATCCGGGCCGAAAAGGCGAAAGTTGTCGGGATTATCGCGGAAGATAGCGCTGAGATAGCTTGCCAGCACGGCCGTAGACTGCGCCTGCGTTTCGCCGGGTTCAGCAATTTCTACGGCAAACTCACGAATGTCGCGCGTTTTTAACGGCTTGCGCAGGCGGCCGCCGTTAGCGTAAGGCGTCGCGCCCATCCTTTTCTCACCCTGCGGCGCCAGTGCCTGCAGCTCGGGTTTCAGCCTGCCTTGCGGGTCAAACAGGTCATCCGGATGATAGCTTTGCAGCCAATCCTGCAGCAGCTGGCGGTGTTCGTCGTTTTCACGGCATTCGGATACGGGTACCTGATGCGCGCGCCAGAATCCTTCCACCTTTTTACCGTCCACCGTTTTCGGCCCGGTCCAGCCTTTCGGGCTGCGTAGAACGATCATCGGCCATGCCGGCACGCTGTCGCCGGTTTTGCCCTGGCGTGCCTGCTGCTGGAGGTCACGGATACGATCGAACGCGTGATCCAGCGTGTCGGCCATCAGGCGATGCATGGTTTGCGGATCGTCGCCGCTGACAAACAGCGGTTCATAGCCATAGCCGGCAAACAGCTGGCGCAAATCGTCGTCGCTACTGCGGCCAAGCAGCGTAGGGTTGGCAATTTTATAGCCGTTCAAATGCAGGATTGGCAGCACCGCGCCGTCCCGTGCAGCGTTTAAAAACTTAGTGCCATGCCAGCTGGCGGCCAGCGGGCCGGTTTCCGCTTCGCCATCGCCGATCACGCAGGGCACAATCAGATCCGGATGATCGAACGCGGCGCCAAAGGCGTGCACCAGTGAATAGCCCAGTTCGCCGCCCTCGTGTATGGATCCGGGCGTTTCCGGTGCAGCGTGGCTGGGGATCCCGCCAGGGAACGAAAACTGACGGAAAAGGTGCTGCATTCCCTGCGCATCCGCGCTGATGTTTGGATAGATTTCGCTATAGGTGCCTTCCAGCCAGGTATTGGCGACCATGCCAGGCCCACCGTGGCCGGGGCCGCAAATATAAAGCAGGTTAAGATCGCGCTGGCGAATAATGCGGTTCAGGTGCGCATAGATAAAATTCAGGCCTGGCGTGGTGCCCCAGTGTCCCAGCAGACGAGGCTTAATATGTTCAGGCTGCAGCGGTTCGCGCAGCAGAGGATTAGCCATCAGGTAAATCTGCCCGACGGAAAGATAGTTAGCGGCGCGCCAGTAACGGTCAAGCAGTGCTAATTCTGTTTCGGTAGCGGAATGGGATGAAGGGGTGTCCATCTGCTGCTCCTTTTGAATGAGTCAGCTAAAAGCATAGACGCCTGAGGAAGTTGTGCAGGAAGCGGCAAAATGTGCGGGTAAAAAAGGCGGGAAATCCCGCCTTTCTTCTGGCTACAAACCTTACTGCCGTCAATAACCCGTTTTGCCAGCGGTTTCAGAGGGCGATCCCGCTTTACAGGTTATTTACCGATCGCGGCCGCGGCTTCTTCTGCTTCATCATTAGCCGCGGTGAACGGCGTATAGTCGAGCTGCAAAATACGGCTGGTTTCCGCCAGCTGATGCTCGGTCGCCGCCACGTTGCCGTTCAGTTTTTGGCCGTAAGAGGGCACTATCGATTTCAGCTTCGCCTGCCATGATGGCGTGGTCATTCGTTCGGCAAAGACTTTGCTCATCAGATCGATCATGATAGGCGCGGCGGTAGAAGCGCCCGGTGAGGCGCCCAGCAGTGCGGAGATGGTACCGTCCTGTGACGTGACCACTTCCGTACCCAGCTTCAACACACCGCCTTTTTGCGCATCTTTTTTGATAATCTGCACGCGCTGGCCCGCTTTAACCCGTCGCCAGTCTTCTTTTCTCGCTTCCGGGAAATAGTCCTGCAGCGCCTGACAGCGGTCATCATCGGTTAGCATGACCTGGCCTACCAGATATTTCACCAGGTTGAAGTTATCCAGGCCGACATGCACCATTGGCTTAAAGTTCGACGAGGTCATTGACCCGAACATATCCCATAGCGAGCCCTGCTTGAGGAATTTGGTCGAGAAGGTGGCAAATGGTCCAAACAGCAGCACCTGTTTGCCATCCAGCATCCGCGTATCCAGGTGCGGCACGGACATCGGCGGCGCACCAACCGAAGCCTTACCGTACACTTTGGCCAGATGGCGCTTCACGATGTCCGGATTTTCGCTCACGAGGAACTCTCCGCCGACCGGGAAGCCCGCATATTCTTTCGCTTCAGGAATGCCGGTCTGCTGAAGTAGCGTTAATGCTGCGCCGCCCGCACCGATAAAAATGTATTTAGTGCGGATGGTTTTGCGACGACCGTTATTCTTCAAATCGGCAACGGTGACGTTCCAGCTGCCATCGCCGTTGCGCTTAAAGCCGCGAACTTCGTGGCCGGTTTCCAGCGAGAAATGGGGGTTTTTCTGTAACGAGGTCACCATCTGGCGCGTTATTTCGCCGAAGTTCACGTCAGTGCCCGTGGTGATACGCGTGGCGGCGACGCGATCTTTTTGTGCACGACCTTCCATCAGCAACGGCGCCCACGCCCTGATCTGCTCTGGATCTTCTGAATACTCCATGCCGCGAAACAGCGAGCTTTTTTGCAGCGCCGTAAAACGTTTTTTCAGAAATGCCACATTATCGTCGCCCCACACAAAGCTCATATGGGGAACGGTATTGATAAAGCTGCGTGGATTACGCAGGACGCCTTTCTGGACCAGATGGGACCAGAACTGGCGGGAGATCTGGAAGGCTTCATTGATCTCGACGGCTTTTTTGATATCGACCGAACCGTCTTCCTTCTGCGGCGTATAGTTCATTTCGGCCAGCGCGGCATGTCCGGTGCCTGCATTATTCCAGCCGTTAGAGCTCTCCTCGGCCACGCTGTCGAGGCGTTCGATCATACTGATACGCCATTCCGGTTCCAGAGCCTGCAACCAGGTGCCCAGCGTTGCGCTCATCGCGCCTCCGCCGATCAGTAATACATCTTTTTCTTCATCTGCCGTAGCGGCTTTCGCAGAGCCCATAGCGGCCAGAAGTCCTGCTAATTTTGGCATGAGGCGACTTCTCCGTATGTTGATAAATCAACATGGTGAGCAGGTGAAACGG
>Ga0157358_1000510_pt1 | contig 16098 bp, 10 predicted proteins | sample AttcapACBM2_FD_111484 | JGI IMG/M metagenome (GOLD analysis project Ga0157358, IMG submission 111484) | Fungus gardens microbial communities from leaf cutter ant in Botucatu, State of São Paulo, Brazil - Atta capiguara ACBM2 | ecosystem: Host-associated > Fungi > Mycelium > Unclassified ... | reverse complement strand
TAGCTAATATATAAGTAGTTAGATAGTTTATATTTTAAACTTGATCTGGTTTCTTATTTAAATAGATATTACAACTTCAAACTTGGCTCAGGTTGCAACTCAAGCAAAGACTTGAGTAAGAATAAAGGAAATGGTCAATTGGTAAAGTGTAAGGATACAGACATGTATTTATACTATATATATCTATAAACTATGTGGAAAACATATGTCTACAATAATACAATACATGAGGTAGAATGGAGGAATCAATAAGGATTCAATACACAATGAAAACATGTTAAAGACATGAGAAGGTGATTATAACAATAGAAATGAAACAGAAATGAAAAAAAAAAATGAAAAAAGATGAGAATATAGAAATTACTTCTTTGTTGTGACTATTATTGGTTAGGACAACTCTAATAGCATACTGTTATAGGCTTGTTAAATATTCTAGTATGTTATGATCTACTTTAGATATAGCAAATATAAAACTATATAAGTATAGACTTGATAGGAGTTGTTGGAAGATTGTTAAAGTGACTGAGATAGAGGTACAGAATTTGTACTTCAAGCTCCAGGAGAAATCTAAGTTTATTATCTAAACAAGATATATATAATGCTTCCTTATAGAAGAAATTTAAGAAAACAGAATAAGTTCTTTTAAAGGTGGTAACTATCCTAAATATTCTAGAGTATATTCCAATCTGGTGTTAGAGTATAGAATATGTTCAGAAAGAAAAACCATTTACAAGAAAATTACAGAAAATATCAGATGAAGTATAGAAACTTTATCTGAGATATGTGGAAGTAGAAAAATAAGAGAAATTTAAATAATAGAAGAGAAATAGAAAAAAACAAGTCTACCATTTTCAAGTCTGACATTACCTCTCCTTCAAGGTTTCTCCTCCAGAAAAACAAACTTCTATCTTTACAAATTTCTTTCTAACTTTCTTGTTATGACCTTAGCTTGGAGCTCAGATTGCACTTAGGAAAAGGCTTTAGAGTAAGAAAGGGAATTGTACAATTGGTAAAGTATAAGAATACAGGTGTTATGACTTAAGCTATGTGTTGAGCAAAAGACACACTCTTATATTGAGTAACATAAGAGAACTCAATAGAAAACTCCATACAGAAACATCTACCTTATATACTAAACTATGATGGTCTATGCTACTACTTTCCTAGCCTATCCTAAAGACCATGTATTTTGCCTTAAGGCCAACACACATTCCACATGTTGTTATAATATCACCTTTCCAGAATCTTCTACATTGTTCTCTTGTATCATGTGAGCATGTAACTTCTGTGACAATATCACACTTTGTCTTCTTTGTCTTCTACTCTTCAATAAAAATAAGAGAAAATAAAAGAAAAATGAAATAAAATAAAATAGAAATTAAGTCCATTGTCTTCAATTCTGACAACAGGAGTATGCCTATGCTATATATACAAAGTAACAATGAGGAAAAGATCCATTATACACAAGACAATTGTATCATAAAACATAAGGATAGAGTAAGGACACAACACCTACTACATAAGGCACTGACTGAGATTACTTTGGTGCAGCCAATCATATCATCATTGTCCTGTACCCTAGTCCATACTGAATGCATAAGACATTTAATTGTAACATTTCTCAAGTATTTCTTTTTAAATTTTCCATTGTCTTACTTATATAATATCTTTGCTATATATTTCTCTGATAACTCTCTCATCTCAAGTCTTGTTCTTCTATAATTTCCAACTTCTTCAGTCTTCTGACTTTTGCACTTATTTGTTATGACCTTAAGCTTGGCTCAGGTTGCAACTTAGGCAAAGACTTGAGTAAGACCAGAGAAATGATCAATTGGTAAAGCATAAAGATACAGGACTGTATCAACAACTATATATACCTAAAGACCATGAGGAATATATTAGGTATTCTTAAGGAAACAATAAAAGAGAAATGAGGAAAACATAATAAAACCTCTACTACTATATGAGATGCTGATTGATAAAACATGAAGATAACATAAGACATAGTTTAGTATGGGTTACAAATAAAACAAGCCCCAACACATGTCTAACATAGGATAAATATCCATAGAACATGAGGTATAGATTATAATGATCATAATATTATTCTTTCTTTAAAGTTTACTACCATCTTTTTTGTATTTTCTAAGTCTTTCTCTCTTTCTCATGTGTTGTATTCTGCTGTAAACACCTTCCAATGCATCAAGTACTTGGTTACTTCCCTTATTTTTTGTTTATTTAATACTTTTTCAATCTTTTATTTCTCTTCTTTATTAACTTTTACTAGTTTCATTTCTTTCATTTTATTTTTCTTCACTAGTTCTCTATATCTTACTACTTGACTTATATTTACAACTATCAAGATGAGCAGATCTAGCTTTGAGTGAATATTTTCAATCAGTTATACAGAAGAAAAGTTCAGATCAAGTATAAAACTTATCTGGAAATAGATATAAATATCTATGAGATTAGACAATTTACCTGGATTTCAGATTAAGCTTGAAAGCTTACCTGCAGATTGGTAATATAATCTCAGATAATGACATTGGCCTTAACTTATATGTTGTACTACTGTCTGTTGCATAGTTATAATTTTGGATAATAAGGTTTCAGAAAAGACTAACTAGTAGCTTAGTTAGAGAAGTAAGAGGATGAGTGTTGAAAGATTCTTAGTCAGTTCTTAGTTAATCTTCAGACTGAATACTATAGAGTATATACTTAGTCTTAAATACTAAATTCATAGTTAAAACTGCAGCTAAAAATAGTAGTATAGAAAATAACTAAGAAGATGTTATAAAATAACTAGAAGTCTAGATAATGAGCTGTTGGGAGATAAAACATAAAGGGTTGATATATGTGCAAACAAGCATAGATATAGAAATACACCTAGATAGAATTAAAATCCTATTTAAAGATCAAAAAGTAGATATGTTATAATTTAAGCCCAAAAGTTTGGTCAAAAAAAGAAACTAATATTGTTAGACACAAAAGAACTTGGTAAGATTCCTAGTATAGGATTGTTTACTTTATATACCTCTGGTACATAGTCTGTGCACACCTATATCTAGCTTACCCTAAATATTATAAGTCTAAATAAAGTTATTTTATATATGATACTATTCCTTTATGATGTCACATGATCTTGTGATAGTAACAGTGACATGAGTGTTTTGTATGACAATTATCACATCTTGTCATAGCATTCTGTTTCTTCTATTTTTAGAAAAAGAAAAAAGAGAGACATAAAATAGAAAAAGTTTTAGGAAAAAATAGAAAAATCTTACATAAGAGACTAGAATGGAGAATGGACACATCCACCATCTTAGCTTCTAACAAGATGTCTCAGATATCTTAGAAGTCAGTTTATAATAACAACTAGATAAATTCTCATTATAGTTAGCAGTTTTAGTTTAACTGCATTGATAGATATTACTTCTTCAATGATATATATTAGTCTACTAGTTTCCTTGTTAGTTGCTCTTTGAACACTAAGTTTATCATCTTTCTTCCATACTTCTACTTCTTTTCTTCTCTTATCTCTTCATTTCCTCTTGTATTCTTTTTAGTGTTGCTCCTACTTTTTCTTGAATTCTTTTTATCTTCTTAGCAGATTCTGTCACCTTCTCCACCTTCTCTTTTCTTCTGATGTCTGCTTCTATCCTTAACTCCTTTCCATAGTTTGCCATAAACTGAGAATGTAGAAAGTAGGAGTTGTGTCATATCCCAATTCAGCCACATCCATCTCAACCCACAGATAATACTTCTTCCTTATCTACACTCCTTAATCTTTCCAGTGTGAATTACTCATTTCTATTTCACCTTAAATGTTCTTGCTGGACTCTTGCCAACTCTATGAATCCCTATTTCTGATATCTAAAGATTACTAGAAACCAAGGTAATACTTAGTAGTCTCTATTTTAGATAACTATCCTAGATAGTATACTTAGTATATAAACTAGTAGTTTATACTGTAAGCCTTATCTTGAAAATCAACTAAAACTATCACTAACTTCTAGTGCTAGTGATGACATACCTCCTACTGTCTGGTGGACTTATCTACTAGTTATATTCCTGAGTATCTTATTCAAAATATATAACCAGTGTAACTCATATAGGTATAACATACAAGCTGAAGCCAAAGATTGTTCTAACTTCTGCTTTCTACATTCTCTAATAATACTTATTAACTTATTTTGGACTTCCAAGAGACTATCATCAGATCTCAGATAACAAGATGTAAACTGTGTCTAATAGTATTTTCAGAATTACTATTTATAGTCACAAATTTTTCCAGTATAGATCTTCTACACTCCTTGTCTATAATAGTATTCTTCTATTATCTCTTAGTTATCTAATCTCTTGTTGAATAGCTTCTTCAAAGTTCTTCTTCACCCTTTAGAATCTTGTACTCATTATCCAGTTTTTCATATCTGTCTTCCATAATCTATGCCCATTATCTGAGTTCTTATATCCATCTTCTAGGACTCTTATGTCTATTATCTAAATTCTCATACCCATCTTGAAGCTTTGATGCCTACTATCTGGGACTTCCATATCTATCTTCCAGGAATCCATACTCTTCTTTAGGGCTCTCAAGTCCATCTCTAAGCAAGAACTACTGCTCCCATTCAAATATCTAGCTGATCTAACAAGCTGTTTACTTCAACTTTGATTCTATCTTTCTTCCTCTTTCTTTTGCAACACTTTCTATGCTATTCACACATCTAACTCATACTATCTATGCACTCCTCCATACTCCCTGTTCACTTACCTTGTATTATCCAAGCATTTCTTGGATCATTTCTCCTTCCTCTTTCTATCTCTTCTAGAGTATTTCTTATAATAGTCTCAAAGGCTTGGCCCTAAGAAGGGAATACTGTCACATACTCATTGAACTACATCACAGATAATGTTCCCCTAACATCCAATCCACTCAGAACATTTGTGGAAGAGTGTATTTTTCTTTCTACCTATCTATCTTTTTCTAGTATAGATCTATCTAGTTTCTTTTCATGTCTAATTACTCCATTACTAATCACATGGTTCCTCATGATCTCCATAGAGCTCTAGACTTTATTTTGGAAGACTTTAGCATACTCAGAGTAGTTACCTATCTTTTCTGATTTTTGAATAGTTTTAGTAATATTATTTAAGATACTTAGATATTCAGTAGTTCCTCAGCTTGAAATTCAACTAGTGTAGTGTACTGTTCTGAGTACCCATGCTCAGAAGTCTTACTTCCTTCATGCTCCATTTCCTGTTAATATTCTCTTCCCAAATATAACTATTGTAATATGCAAAAGCATAATATATTTGCTGAAGTTAAGGTCATCTAGAATCTATATTTATATATATCAAATAATGTCTCCACATTCTTTTAGTGTCTTCTGTAATTTTCTCATGTTCCTGAACAATTTTATTAATCCTTCCACTAATGTCTCTTTTGTTGTTGCCACAAAATATACTATCTTGGATAACCTATTGCACATAACCAATATTACATTCTTTCCTACTACTAATAGCAACTTAATGATAAAATCTACTGTTAAGTGCATTTATAGTTTCTCCAGTATCTTATTTGCTATCAGCATTCTTGCTAGTACCTCTATTCTGTTCTTTATTCTTTGATACAATTCATATTTATTCACATATTTTCCTACATTCTTAGTTATTTCTGGCCACTAGTAATTTCTTACTACCAACTCTGTTATTTTCAATATTTTCTTATGTCCAGCTACCAGTACATTGTAGTGCAACTGGATAATCTCTATTCTTAACTTCTCATTCTTTGGTATATACATCTTTTCTTCTTTTAACACTAGTTCTTCTTTTATTTGCCTTTCTTTGTTCCTCATTACTTTAACTCTAGTCTTTTTCATTTCTTCTACTACACTAACTATTTCTTTATCTTTTATTTTGTGCTTTTTTATATTTTTCTACTTTAGGTTCTGCTACTATTACTACTACTAAGCTTTAAATTTTTTTATTAGTTTTTGATTTTTGTTATCATTTTCTACTCCTACTTTCCAGTCTAGTCTCTTACTTAATCTATTTGCTTTTCCCACCTTTGTTCCTGGTACATGTTTTAAGGTAAAATTGAGTCCTGACAAATATAGAGCTTATCTTGCTTGTTGTTTTTATACTTTCATGAAATATTCTAAATTCTTATAATCTGCCCAAACCTTGAATTTGAACTTTGTACCCTCTAATAAATGTTTATAGTTTGACAATTCTCTAATTACTGCTAACATCTTGTCATAAATTTTATGATTTCTCTCTATCTCATTTAGAAATTTTATCAAGTATACTACTAGTCTTCATTATCTATTTTCACATTCTATTAATAAAATCCTCCCATTACATAGTCTAACATATCAACTTTTATTCTCATTTTTTTAAATCTAAGTCTGGTGCTGCTAGTACTAGATTTTTTGTAAATCTCTCTTATACTACTAAACACCATGCAATTGTCAGGCACAGTTCACACTGGGGGTAAAAGTCCACAAGGTAGACTTGGAAATGTATAGACTCATGGAATAACCTTGGCTTTAGCTTATATACTATGCTGTCTGTCTGCCACATAGTCACAATTTCAGAAAATAGGAAGAAGTCTAAGATGGGAATGAGTACTAATTTGGTGTGTCACTGTTAAACACTAGGGATCAAGTTCAATAAGAGTTTATCTTCATCAATTATTAGACTAGCAAATTATAGTGTAACTATTAGTCTTATATATGAGTTCCTACTATAGAAGATACTCAGAATTTCAGTAGTATAGTCTCTATTACTCTGAGCAGAGGTTTTAGTATTGAGACACTGACAGGGATAACTCTACCATGGAAGACTAAGTAGAATAGGAGTATCTCTGTCATAGAAGACAGAATACCTGGATTGTTTCATCACCACTGCAAGATATGTTGTGAGAAAGGTGGCTATTGTGGAAGGTGAGCTTATATGGTTGGGAGGCAATATCACTGTGGGGATGTAATTTCTGGACAAGTGGACTTAGCATATGAAACCAATTTGACAATGAGTATATCTAGATATAAGCCTAAGTTTGGTTCATATTATTTATAATATGTCTTCTTGTTATGATTCAAAACTCAAAGTTAAGTCAGAAAAAAATCTTTTATGTCTTTTTCTTATATTATATAATCATATAACTATAACCTTGTTATGGTATGTGTGATAGTTGTGACAATCATATATGATGTCATGCTAAACTCTAACCCTAGATTCTTAAAATAAGAAAATAAATAAAAATAAAATGAAATAAATATAGTTCACTATCTTGAACTCTGATACTTCTAGTGGCAACTATTAACCTCTTAGCTTAGAGTCCGGTTAGTTTTTTCTTGACTAAAAGTTATACTGTCCTAAAAGTTATACTGTCCTCAGTTAAAGATAATAAGAGAGTAAAAGAGAGAAATCTCTGTACTGAACAATCTTCATACTCTTCTAGTATGGATTCATCTAGTTCTATTTCATATTTGATCACTCTATGACTAATTACATAATTCTTCATAATCTTTATAAAACTTCAGACTCTATTTTCAAGTATTACAAAATGAACTACTCACTTGTTTATGATATTTGAATCTTAAGTATACTTTTAGAGATTTAGAAGTGATTCAAAAGTTCAAGGGAATAATAATAAACAAAGATAATAATTGATAAAATATAAAATATAATAATTAATATTATTAATGTCACAAACTAAGTTATGCTAAAAAGCTCCAAATGAGGGCTATTTATACATATGTAGTATATACAAAAGCAATAACAAACAACTGAGATATTAGACCATCAGTAACTATAAAATTTTTTTTGGGTAATATCTCATGAATAGCTAGACAGATTTACATGATTGAACTTGCATTGGAAAGTGCTCATCAAATTATTTCTGATGATATACAGTATACCTTATAGTGATAAGTACTTATAAAATTAAAAGCATATCAATGTAGTGACATAATTAGTTATCTTCTAAAATTAGCCTGATATCTGCTATGACAGATAACAGCTCCTATTAGGTATAAGTTTTGATTATTTGATAAAAAAAGCTTGTGCATAAACTATTACTTTTTTGTATATATATTTCTATATCTGAGGATTAGACCTTAGACTTAACAATATCAATTATTCTTATTGATACTACTCATTACCTATCATTACTATCTCCTTATACTAAACCTCTGAACTACTATCAAGTTATTTAAGCACAATCAGTGAGTAGCTTATTTTGTAATAATTAAGTTTAAAGTCTAATCTTCAGATATAAAAGTATATATACAAAATAGTGATGATTTGTATACAAGCTGTTTCCATCATATAATTAAACTTCATATCTGATGGGGCTGTTATCTACAGATGTTAGGTTAATTTTAAAAGATAATTAATTATATCACTATATTAATATGCTTGTATTTCTACAAATACTGATTATTATATAATATATAATATATTACCAGAAATGGTTTGATAAACACTTTTCAACACAGATTTGTTTATATAAATCTATCTTGTTACAACTCAAAAACCTTAGAACTGATCAATAAATAGAACCTTGTATTAGAGTTAACATAAGAAAACTTAATAGAGAACTCTGTACAAGATTGTCTACCTTATATACTAAACTACCATGGTCCATGCTACTAATTCTCTAGCCTATCCTAAATAACTATGTGTTTACCTTAAGGTCAACATGTATTTTGCATATATTATATAATGTTATCTTTTTAGAATCTTCTATCCTGTTCCATGTGACTATGTCATATGATGTGACTGATTTGTGACAGTGTGATCCTGATGTCACTCTAACCCTAACTCTAGATCCAAATAAAGAACATAATAGAAAAAAAAAGAAAAAGGGAATTCAATAAAGAAACTAATATCCAAGTTTCATATGTCTGACAAGTACTGGTATTTAAAATATATAAATACTCTATAGTTTTTTATCTTGAAAATCAACTAGTATAATATACTGTTCTGGATATCTATGCTAAGAAGTCTGACTTCCTTCATATTCCACTTCTTATTAATATTCTCTTTCTATTATTCTTGAACTTAGTTAGATAGTAGAGTTATTATCTAATGTTTTAGTATATAGTACATCTACTAAAGTCAAAATCATTTAGAATCCATATTTGTATACATTGTATAATGTTCTTATATTCTTCTGATATCTTCTATAATTTTTCCACAAATAGTTTTCTCTTTCAGACATATTTCTTATCTAACAAACCTATTCTAAAGCTATGACTAATAATTCTCATAATGTTCTACTAAATTCCATAATTATATAATTGTGACTATAATACCTGTATATGACATCTGTTGTCAGGCACAGTTCACACTGGAGGTAAAAGTCTGTAAGATAGACTTAGAAATGTGTAGACTTGTAGAACAACCTTAGCTTCAGCTTATATGCTACACCATTTGTCTGTCACATGGTTGTAATTCCTAATGGGAGAAAGAAGTCCAAAATAGAGTGAGTACTAGTTAGTATATCACCATTGAACACTAAGAATCAAGTTCAATAGAAGTTATCTTTGTCAATTATCAAAATAGTGTATTACAGTATAACTACTAGTCTTATATACAAGCACATACTATAGAAGATGCTCAGGGTTTCAGAAATATAGTGTCAAAAGATAAAAGCAATAGACTTAATTTATTTTCATTTTTCTTTCTATTTTCATTTTTCTTTTAATTTATTTTCCATTTTTCTATTTTTAGAACTTAGAGTTAGGGTTAGAGTGACAAAATCATGCAGTCACATCAGATGACATAGTTATAAGTCACAAGATGCATGGAAGGATATAGAAGGTTCTGAAAGGATGATACAACATATACAACACATGTTGACCTTAAGGCAAATACATGACTGTTTAGGGTAGGCTAGAAGTAGTTATTACAGACCATGAGGTTTTAGTATATAAGGTAGACAATCCTGTACAGAGTTCTCTATCAAGTTCTCTTATGTTAACCTAATACAAAGTTCTATTTATTGACCAATCCTAAGGTCTTTGAGTCATAACATATAGCCCCTATTACCCCAAGTGGAGATTTTAGTGTTAAGATACTAACAGGAGTATGACTCCACCATAAAAGGCCGAGTTGAATAGAAGTATCTTCATCATGGAAAATAGAATCTCTAGATTGTTGTACTAACACCACATGGGTATATTGCAAAAAAGGTGGCTGCTGTGGAAGGTGGGCTTTTTTGGATTAGATATTGACAAGGGGTATTCTACAGGGATGTGTTTTCTGGATGGGTAGACTTAGCATATGATATCTGTAACCATTATATATATTTATTATGCAGGGTATAATAGTAGTCCATGATAACGACTTTGTAATTACAGTACAAGAACCACGAACAACATTTGATATAAACAGAACAGGAATAATTAAGTCTACTACACTAGACTAAAAGATATCATTCTCTTCTTGTGAAGCTTTTCTACTTTTTTACTATGCTAATCTCTATTGAAATGGTTTCTCTAATATAGACAATGATAATCATCTGCTAGATAGTCTTCTTTGCAGTTGATGTATTTGAAAATGTGGAGACATAAATTTCTCTTTTTGGTTGCCAACCTTAGAGGAGCTATCTTCTTATTTTCCTTACAACATTATCCCATCTTCTGATGATGTTCCGTTTTGTGTAAGCTATTACACTTGATATCCCTGGATATATAAGATGGACAAATGAGGTTAAAATAGTCTCCATTGCCAACAGTTCTTGTATTGTGGTACTCCTGGGTTTATATTTATATTTTAGACTATGCAGATATGTTGACCAATATTGAATTGTCAATTGATGATGTTTTTTGCTTTTGACCTATTCTGTGAGTTCTAGATGTTGACCTATACTACAGCCATATCAGACTTAGGAGATGCTTTGATAATTTATAGCTTCAAAGCTAGAATAATATTGTTAAATAGAAGTATTTCCTTGAAAACTACTTTAATAATGTCAGAATTAATTAGCAGCTTTGTCTTGTCTGCAATATAAGTGAATCCTAATATTTTCAAGTAGGATTTGGATTGTAGAAGTCATAGACTGTCAATGTTTGCAGAGTTGATAATCTTGAAATACTTCTTGACAATGAGAAGATCTAAGTTGTTTACCACCTTGTTGGTGGTAATGACAATGCCTCTGTTGTCAGCTCAAATGAAGTCAACAAAGATAATGGACTTAGCCTCCTTGAGAAGACTGTTGATGCTGATGATATGACATTAACTTAGCCAATGACCAAATCTATATAGTTAAAGCTCATTGGTACAATTACCTATTTTCTTGATGGCCCTTTAGTGGTTATATTGATTCTAGACTTTGCCTTGTTCTCTTTTCTATTAACTGTATTGACTACATTAATGATTTTTCTGTTAAATAAATGAAAGAAAGCTTCTTTGATTTTAAATATGAAGTCTAATTAAAAGTACAAAAAATTGAAATTTGATAGTCCCCCTCTTTAAAAACCTCTTCAATGTTTTCCTTAAATACTTGAGTATAAGACTTCTTCTGCTGATGATTCAAAGTCTTGAAAATCATATTGGCTATATTATTTAACCTAGAAGAGATAGGAGAAATGTTTGACTACTCCATCTTCTTGCTAGTATTTGTACTTAGCTTAGGTATGAACTATGCTGATACACAGTTTTGAAACAAACAATTGTTTTCTTGATCTGAGATAAGTTTATTCCATCCAGACTTGTAAATTGCTCTAAGCAGCTCCCAAGCTATGAGACTGAACTTGTCAATAACTGAGATGTCATCAGCTGTTTTGTTACCAAGGAGTCATTGCTTGACAAATAAAGTGATCCTGTAAAGGGAGTATATAATATTTTATACATCTCCATTAATGAATTGGTTGAGGCCAAGAAGGGAAATAGGAGTGGAGAATCTGTTTCATAGTTCCAAGTCTACAGGTTGATTCTTCTGATAAGGTATGGCTGAAGATTCCAGAGTAGGCTTCAGTGTAGTAACTTCCCATATCTTGAGTACAAGATCAGAAGAAACTAAGAGTATTGAAGATTCCTGAAATTCCTCATGATTAGCTAGAGAATGCAAAGACCAGCTGTCAGACTGGATCTTGACTTATTTAGCATAATCCATTTTGAACAGGGCAGAGTTAGATAAGACATCCTATGACATGTTGGTGTTCAAGGAAGTTAATGTGTTGAAAGGAGATTTAGAGCTCACTAGAGCCTTAGAAGCTGGTGGCTCTTTAGAAGTAGAAAGGTTGAAAGCAAATTTCTTAGTTTAAGACTTCTTGGACTTTATTATCCAATGATTTGCCTATAAAGTATTCTAAAAGATATATAGAAGAGGAATAAGCATGGATCATTGTTCTTATTCCTAGTCATAATCAGGATCTTGTATGACTATTATATGTGATGTGACATTATACTCCTTAACTAAGTTTTAAGAAGAAAATAGGAAAACTAAACTATAAAAGAAAAAAGAAATTTAAGAAAAATAGTAAAAGATAAGAAAAAATAGAAAAGATTATATATTATAAGGCATAGACTACATGTACTAACATATATAGTATATGTTGTAATGGAAGATTCTCTATCAAGTTTCTTCTATAAAACCCCAATATAAGAGTAATAGAGATATACTAATCTTACTTTAAGTTTGCATGTGTTTTTACCATTATGGTATTGGTTGCTATTATATATATAGATGTTTGAGTCAATTATACATATAAGTAGCTATCAGTAATGCTTAAATATAAGGAGATATCTTTTTAGCTTCAGAAATTATATTAAGTAGAAAAGTAGAATTATTGTTATAATTCTGAGTCTAGCTTAGGTTACAACTTAGGCAAATATTAGGAGTAATTCACACTCACTGAAGTTATTTGCAAATATAACACAGAAAATAGAAATAGAAAGGTTAGGAATAGCTTAGCAATAAAATATTATAGAGGTCTAACTATTTGCTAGCACTCTTGATAGAAATTAATATCATACTGCTTATCATTGGGTTCTAATATACAATCTAATAGTAGTGGAGTACTTGTTGGGTTAGTTGCTATATTGAAGCATGCTATAACTTTGCTCAAGTGCTCAGATTGGTCTACAAAGATCTTTTGATTCTTGTAGTTATGACTTATGTGCATTCTAATAAACTCTTTGGTTTCTCCAAAGTCATAGTATTCCCATTTTATTGTGAATCTTTGCTTTAACTCTAAGAGAAGTGGGGAGTCTTTTGAATCTATGAAACAAACATCATTGATATATAATTGCTATAACAAGCTCTCTAATCTCTTTATTAATAAATTAATATACACCAGCATCAGATTTATATTACTTAAATCCTAGAGCTAACATTGACTTAGTTACAGTCTGCCATCAAGATAAGTTAGTTTGCTTAAGACTGTACAATGCTTTGTAAAGTTGCTAGACTTTCTTTTCTTTGCCAGATAGCCTGAAACCTTCAGGTTGCTTTATATAGATTTTCTTATCCAGATTACCATAAAGATAGGCAGTTCTTACATCAACACTATAAATATCCTAATCTGCAATAAGTCAAGATCTATAATAACTATTAGACTTGATGTTGAATATCCAACAACTCTTAATTACTTTTTGTCTCTTAAAAAAGTTCACAACTTCATAGACATTGATGTCTTTAAGTGATTTTAGCTTCTCAAAACAGGACTTAAGTCACTTATTTTGAATGTTAGCTAGCAATTCAGCAACATGTTTAAGGTTCTTGGAAATTAGGCAAGACTCTGCTGTATATTATGCTAAGAGAAAGCAAATCTGCTCTACTTCCCCTTTTCTTGCAAGATATGCCAAGTAGCTAGTAATAGCTAGCTCAGCTGATTTACCTACAAGAGATGGAGTATTTATTTTACTCCCATTATTATCAACAATAATTAGGTGTTTGCCTTTCCACTGGATATTATATGAGGTCTTATTTATCTCAACAATATTATTAACTCTATTTATTCTTACTATCCTAGGTAGTAAATTATTAGAAAATTATCATATATTCTAATGAATTCTTTGTAATTCCTGACAAGCATTTTTATACATATCACAAGCCATATTAGAGTTGGAAAACCTCTCTTTTAGCTTTTATAAAGAATTCCATAGGATATTGGTAGGATGTTCTTGTTTTCTATAAATATTTCCTTTTCTAAAGAATATCTGAGTTTGATATTTAGATCTTCTCAATTCAGAACCTTCTTGCAATATTTATAGAGCAGGTTACAAAGATTGTTGAGGACTGAGTGGTTTCATTTCAACTTATAGGCTTTTTAGACTCTAAGGTAGGTGAGAGAGATAGAGACTTATAGAAAAGAAAAGATGAAGAAGAATAAGTAGAAGGATTATTTAGAATAGAGGGAATAAGTATATATGAAATGGGTACTAGAGTAGATCTATCTTTTCTAAAAGGGTCAGGTACTAGTAACTCTGTCTCTAGACTTATTTTGTTCAATAACTTATCATACAATTTATACTCTTTTGCATGGGAGTCAGTGCATTTAGAAAAAAGTTTCTTATCAAAGATAGCATGTGTGAAGCAGAAAATGATATTTCCTTGTATATGGTATAAACTTTTTACAAGAGAGAAACACATTGGCTTTACAGCCAAAGACACAAAAGTACGATGTTTTAGATTTATCACCCAAGAAGATCTCCTGAAGTGTTTTCTATTTGAAATGCTTAACTAGTATGCAATTGTAAACTCCTACCAGAAATCTGATAGGCATACTTCAAGTTGCATTGAATATGCCTTTTTAAGCAAGATGTAGTTCAATTGTTCAGCATGACTACTTTGTTAGTATACATATAAAGTACTAGTCTTATGAATAATTCCTTGCTCTCTTAAAAAGAATTGTAATTCCAACACTACATATTCTTTCTCATTGTCAGTGTGTAACCTCTTTATAAGATAGGAAGTAGTATTTGACCATATCTAGAAAAAATTGCTTTTGTAGCTTCAGACTTTTTGCACAGAAAAGCAATGTTACAATAGGAAGAATAGTTGTCAAGGAATGTAATCATCTACTTGTACTTTGAATAAATAAGACAAGATAGAAAGCTCATGGAGATTTGAGCAAATCAATTCTAGAGGCTCACTGAAATAAACAGAGTTCTCAAGGAAACTATACTAGTACATCTTTCCAAAAGTGCAATCATAACAGACTTATTTCTGTGTTGGGAAACAGATCTTCTTTATATCTCCAATATTGTCAAAGACATGATGCATAACTTTATCAGAAGCATGTTTAAACTGATAATGTAAAGTCTCAAAATCTAAATGTCTTGTTACAAGACTCACAGGATTAGAGATATTATACTTGAGAATATAAGTCCTCACAATCTGGATATTGCCTCAAAGGTTAAGAGTAGCTGATGAAACAGCATCACCAGACTTATCATGGAAAGTAGAATTACTTCTACTCTCAATCCAAACTGAAAAATTTGTCCAGTAGAGAGAAGACATATCTGCATGCTAGGAACACAATATACTAGACATATTTTTGACACAGCAACTTTAGTAGTCCCTTTCTCAAGATCAAAGGGCAGAAACACCAGAATCTAAGAACCATTCATCTTCATAAAAGCTGCTATGAGACACTTTTTTACCCTTACACAAAAAATACAGTGCTTTTATATATTTGGAGAGATTCACAGCAGTAGGCAAGCCAGGCAGAACAAATTTACTTTGACTAGAGACCATACATGTATAATTAACTCTACTTGATCCTATAAAGTCCTTTATTGCAATAACTACATTGGTATATAATTGGATGGACTGAGTCAAGAAATTTAGTGAACTGTCAACTTGTAAGAAGAGGGGCACATACATTAGTTACCAAAAGTATAACCATCTAATTCATATTTGTTATTACTTCTTAGGAAAACTGCATAATTGCCATTATCTGCCCACTTTCTAGGAGTAATTGTTATAAGTGGATCAACCTTTATAGGAGAGGGATTTTCAGTAGGCAGTTCTATGATTCTAGAAGTTGATGCCTTAATAGATAGGTCAGAAAACTTCTTTTCCAAGCACTTTTTGTAGAATTTTAGTACTTACACTTTTGCTTATATCTAAGATCCTCAAAT
>Ga0157358_1000509_pt1 | contig 16138 bp, 9 predicted proteins | sample AttcapACBM2_FD_111484 | JGI IMG/M metagenome (GOLD analysis project Ga0157358, IMG submission 111484) | Fungus gardens microbial communities from leaf cutter ant in Botucatu, State of São Paulo, Brazil - Atta capiguara ACBM2 | ecosystem: Host-associated > Fungi > Mycelium > Unclassified ... | reverse complement strand
CCAACAATATATGATACATCTCAAAGCAATAAGTATTGGTAGAGATACAAGCATATCAATGTAGTGACATAATTAGTTACCTTCTAAAATTAGCCTGACAGCTGCTATGACAGATGACAGCTCTTAGTTTTGATCATGTTATAGCAATAGCTTGTGTACAGACCATTACTCTTTTATATACCTTTGTGTCAGAGGGCTAGAGCTCAGACTTAACAATGTCAATTATTCTTATTGATACTTTCTATTATCTATCATCATCACATCCTTATACTGAACCCCTGGAACACTATTCAGTTCAAATATTACAATCAGTAAGTATCTAATTTGTAATATAATGAAAGTTAACAATATTCCAGAAGATATCAACATGGACAAACTAAGAGGTAGATCCATAGTATCAAGCAAATACAACTCCAGGGAGTTATCCACTCATTCAGATATTTTCTCTATTCTTTACATAAATAAAATGGAAGCTTAAAGTATAGATATATCATGGAAAAATTAGATAAAGCAAGAGAACTTTCAATTGTTATATGAATCCTCCAGGAAAGGGATATCTAATAGTTGGACTAAGACCAACAGTACTAATAATATGCCTCTTGCATGAGAGAGAGAGTTCAACAACAATAATATAAATGTAAATTAGCCTCATAGTTTTAATGTGTTTACAATTTCTTATTTGGCCTCTTAGCTTATATTTCCAGAATTTTGGAATAGTAATTACTGCTCCATTTCTATTTTTGGTTCTGATGATCAGAAGTCAAGGGTGTTGATAATATCAAGTTATTAATCTTATATATCACTGATTTCATCAAAAAGCAACCCCTAAATAATAAGAAGGAGTTAGACATATCTTGTCTGGAAGGATTCAGACAGACTGCTTTTTTACTTGTCTCAGCTATCTACAAAAGTAGCTGGAACACTCTTATAGTTAACAAAGATAATAAGACATTCCATCAAAAAATAGTTGAATAATTTGTTAAGAATATTCCCTCTAGTAGGAAAAGCAAGAAATAAGAGAAAAAGCCCATGCCAAAACCAGTCAATTTTTCTAACATACTGCATCTCCTCCTTTTATTCTGCTTAGATCTTCTAAAAAGTATTGAACAAGTCCAAATTCTACAAAAAAGTCATCAAGAACCAACAAAAACTGCTGGTGAAAAATAAAAGACGATCATATATACAAATAACAGGGGGGAGTGTCAAGAATATTCTCAAACTCAATGAAAACTTTCCAAATATATTAATAAAAAAGTTAGAAGACATTCATAAAACAATCAACAATAAGGGCAAGCCAAAGCTACATATACACATGACTACTAAAAGTCTGTCTTAAAAGCAAATTATCATTTCTATAAGTAAGAACAACATTGAAAAGTTCATGACATTGTCAGACAAACATGTGGCTAATATGAACCATACTCTTAGAAGTATTAAATTGGATACTCTTATTGACTTTATTTGTAGGGATCACCAAGGTCTTGTTGTTATAGCAAACAAAGTTGCTTTGCCATCTGATTGGAGTATAGTAAAAAACTACATCAAGAATGTTCAATTAGTTGATGCAAATAATATTTAATTCATATGTCTTCCAAAATCAAAATACTATTTGAAGATTCTTGGTATTCCATATCTTACAAATATTGCATTCAAACTAAGAGTTGTCAAAGTCTCTTCAAAATCTGACATGGCAATAGTATGAATTGATATATAGAACTTCTAGAGTAGCTCAAATGCCAAGAAACTAATCAATTGATGCTTCAACATTGGTACTTATATTGTTACAATACATGGAGCTAACATAAATCCAGATGTCCCTCAATGTAAGAATTGTTGGAAATGGGAACATATGACTTTTGCTTGCAGAGCATAAGAATCTAGATGTGTTAAGTATAACAGGTCTCGCAAGTCAGAACACTATTGACACTTTACCTGGTACTGTAAGGCAAATTTCAAAACCAATCTTGAAACAAAGCAGAGTGAATTGTACCCCTATTCATTTAAATGCCTGAATTGTAAAGGTAATCATTAGGCTGACTCTAATTTCTGTTTATTCTGGAGATACTACTTCAACAGAGAATAGCACATGAAGAAATATTAGAAAATCTGAGAAATCAGAAAGAATTCAATTTACTTATCTATGAGTGAGGTTCAAGCATGATTTTAAAGAGTATCAAGCTTTATTCTCAAAATGTTTGAATATGATATTAGAAACCAACAATGACTTTGATATTATTTTCATCCAAGAATCATTGTAGTTAAGTTTTCATACTATTCCAAGTTCATCTAGTCAAGAAGAAGACAAAGTAGTAGGGGCTCCAAATCATCCTAACTGGGTCATCTTCTCTAGAGCTTCAACTGACAAAAGAGACTATTCAAGAGTCATTTTATACATTAACATCTGTTTTCTCAATTTACATTTTTCTTTTCAAAAAGACAGCTTTAACTACAGAGACATCTATTGCTTCTCTTTTTTCAATAACAGAGACATCTTTTTCCTACTCAATATTTATTTGGATGCTAACCAGTCTGCTTTAAGATATCTTAAGAATACTGAAGTAAATATTCAAAATGTTTTAGTTATGACTAGTGATTTTAATATCAGAGATAATGATTAGGATCTCTCATATCTATTCCATTTAGCTCATAGTGATTTAGTTACAGACATTGCTAATGCTTTTGAACTTTTATTTTCACATCCCACTAACTCTATATCTACTAGATATTTGGATAACAATAATAACTCAAACTCTGTTATCAACCTGATGTTCCTTAGACTCAACTCATTGGAATTTGACAGTCATACTATTCTTCCTGAACTTCAATTTCCTTTTGATCATGCTCCACTAGTAGTTGACATACACATTACTCAAAAATTTGTTTAAGATAAAAGATGCACTATTATTAAAAATAGTGAAGAAGAAGAGAAATTTACCTCCAAACTTATAAAAGCTATTAAGAAGATTGACACATCTCAATTAGTAGATAAAGAATCACTTGAACTTGTGGTTTAAAAGTTTGCAAGAAGTTTAGGTCTCATATGGTAGAAATACTCAAAATATGTCAATATCATGAAACAATACAAACTTTGGTGGAATGAAGAATGTTAGACTAAATTAATAGAGTATAGGACATTTAAACAAATTGATAACTGAAAGGTGTTCAAAGGATCCATCAAAAAGACAAAATGGATATTCTTTGATAATAAAATTCAAGAAATCACATTTAAGAATCAAAGACCTTGGAACCTAATGAATTGGGTCAGAAAATGAAAACTCCCAGCTATTGAAGCATTGCAGTTTAATGGTCAACCTTGCATAGAACTTGATGATCTTTAACAAGCTCTCCATCTATTGTTCAACTCAGCTCAATTTCATCCGATTAATATTGAAGTTTTGGACAAAATCTCCTCCAAACTAGTTTCAAAGTGGGTATCTTTCTTGAAAGAGAAGTTCAGAAGCATTATTGCAAAGTATAGTGATTCATCCACTCCAGGATCTGATAAGGTTTCATGAAAACATTTCAAGTGTGTTGTCAGAGATAACTTATGTCTAAACATATTATTCCAAAACCCAATAAGGCTTCTTATGACTTGCCTAAATCCTTTCACCCCATCATTCTTCTCAACACACTAGAAAAATTGATCAATAAAGCTATTGAAGAAATGATGTAATTCCAAGTAATTTCAAAGAATTTTATCCATCCTAATTAACTTGGAGGACTTAAACAATGTTCCACCATTGATGGGGGTAATTTTCTAACTCATCTTATTTACTCAGGATAGGCTAAAAATGTTCAATCAAGTACTCTAGCATTTGATATTGTCCAATTTTTTCCATTGCTAAATCATTAACTTATCCCTTTAATACTGGCCAAAGCTGGGTTTGATTCACATATCTCTTCCTTCTTTTCTGACTATCTAGTTGGTAGAAGAACTCAATACCTATAGAACAATTTCTCTTCTCTTTTTTCAATATCAATATTGGTGTAGGACAAGACTCTGTCTTATTTCCTATTTTTTCAGCTCTCTATTTATCTTGCATTTTTCACATTTTTGAAAAACAAGTCAAAAATCTAAAATTTCCAATTTCATTTCTATTATTTGTAGATGATGGACTTTTTATATCATAAGAAAAATCTTTTAAAAAAACAAACTCTTTTCTCTTTTGTAGTTACAATATTATTTTCTCACTCTTCAAACAGTTTGGTCTGGTAATAAAACATGAGAAAACTGAAAATTTTTATTTTTCCAGATTACATAGTTCATTCAACCTGTTCTATTATGATTGATACCTCATATCTTCAGCATGGACTAGGGTATAGGGTGATGATGACATGATTGGCTGCACTGAAGTAGTCTCAGTCAACATCTCATATAGTAGGTACTGTATCCTTGCTCTTCCCTCATGTTCTATATCTTGGTTATCTTGTGTATTGTGGACTGTCTCCTCATTGTACTTTTTATATATAGTATAGATGTACTCTTGTATCTTTATGCTTTACCAATTGCATCTCCCCTACTTTCTATCTCAAGTCTTTGCCTAAGTTACAACCTAAGCTTAGCCTAAAGTTATAATATTTGATAAAGTATCAGCAAGCTCACCTTGCAAAAGAAAGAAGTATATAGTGGTTAGTTTATGAACAATTAGGCAAAACTACCACCAGAATAAAGGATGAAACATGTGTGGCATAGTTCACAAGAAGACAAGACAAGTTCATAAAGAATAAAAGATATTGAGGCATTATCCGAGAGCTTAGGATCTTTAAAGATTATAAACAAAGCCTTAGAAGAGATATACAAATAATCAGACAAAGAAATGTCTGTAGCACTAGCACTAGCACCAGCAAACAAGAATGGACAGGCTGTAATGCCTAAGAGTATGATTTCAAACTTAGGATGGTTCAATAGAGACTGAACAAAATTTGAAGACTGGTGGAGATGGATTAGATTATTTCTCAAGAGCAATAGGATCATGGAGACTGATGATAGGATCACAGTGATCCTTGTACACCTCAGAGGAGGTATAGCAGGCATATATGTGCAGAGAAAGCTTGATGAGCTAGATGAAGAACTAGGAACCAAGAATTAGGACAAGTTTGTTAAAGAAATCAGAATGATATTCAGTAACAAGACAAAGACAGCAGATGCTGAGTGGAAGATAGAGTCTTTCAAATGGATAAAACAAAACACAGGGGATTTCATGATTGAATTCAAAATCTTAGCTATGAAGATGGACACAGATAACCTGCATGCAATATTTTTGCTAAAAAAGAACATATAACAGGACATCATCAGTACCATACTAGAATATCTACCCATTGTGGCACTAGAAATGCTTAAAGAATGGAAGATGGCAATCTCCTCAGTAGGATAGGAATACAAGTCCATAGAAGAATGACACAACTACAAAACAGAAACAGAAATGACATATGGGGGAAGAGGACAACCTATAGATATAGGAAAGTCTAATGATAACTTCAAAGATGGAAAGCCAAAGTGCTTCAACTACAACAAATATAGCCATATGACTAAGGAATGCTAGAAGAAGAAAGAGAAGAAAACAAGGAAATGTTTCAAATGTAACAAAGAAGAGTACATTACAAAGGACTATAAAAAGAAGTAGTCAATGAAGAAATAAAAGATTCAGAAAGAATCAGACAATAAAGACAATGAAGAAGATGACAAGAAGAAGGGTTTTGGCAAAGATCTCAAGTAAGTACAGTATGAGAGATCTTTGTAAATTCTCAGAAGAAATATATTATTTCTAATCAATGGAGTAACTATAAGAAGAAATTAAATGTGTGAGTAAATGTCAAGATGAAGAATGGAAAGAACCTCAAAGTTAAAGTATTGGTTGATCTAGGATGCACACATATGGGCATTGATGAACAACTAGTAAAGGACAAGAGGATCTAGACAAAATCAATTAACTTCTCATTCGAAGTGTTCAATGCAGATGGAACAAAAAATGAAAAGGTGACTAGGATAGCACTTCTAGAAATCAAAATTAATGGATATAAGGAGCAGCTAGAGGCTGTAGTAACAGATTTAAATAGAATAGATATGTTTTTGGGACATGATTGGTTGGTCAAGCACAATCCAGAGATCAATTGAAAGAATAGAATAATACAGTTTACAAGATATTCAGAATCTTGCAAGATGAAACACTAGGACATAGAGATCAGAAGAACACAGTCCATAGAAAATAAAGAACAGGACAATGGAGAAATTGGAAAAACCTAATGCAATGAATCCAGAAGATTTGCCAGACTATATTCAACCATTCATCTATTTGTTCAATAAGAAATTCGAAAAATTGCTGGAACAACGAGAATGGAATTATAAAATAAACCTTACAGAAGAAATACCTAGGGAACTGAATACAAAGGCCTATGTGATGACATTAAAAGAAAAAGAAACTCTCAATTAGTAGTTGGATGAACAACTAAAAGCTGGGTTAATAGTGGAATCAAAATTGAGATATGCAGCACCATGTTTTTATATTCCAAAGAAGAATAGTTCACTATAGCTGGTTCAAGATTACAGGAAGCTTAATCAGATCACCATCAAGGACAAGATGCCACTCCTATTAATAGGAAAAGTTATCAACAAACTAAAGGAAGCAAAGTACTTCAACAAACTTGATCTTATTTAGGGATACAACAATGTGTGAATAAAAGAAGGCAACAAATAAAAAGTAGCTTTCTTGACAAATAAAGGATTATTCAAGCCACAGGTCATATATTTTGGACTGTGTAACTCATTGGAAACATTTCAAAAAATGATGAATAGCATATTCAGGGAGTTACTCCACAAAGGAGTACTAGTGAAATACATGGATGACTTTGTAATAACAGCTAGAACAATGAAAAATTGAAAGAAAGAACAATCAGATTCCTGAAAATTGCAGAAAAATATAATTTCTGTTTCAAACAATCCAAATGCAACTTCAACATGGAAGAGATCCCAATACTTGAAGTAGTCATTGGAAAGGCACAAGATAAAAGCAGTCAAGAAATAGAAGATAACAAGTCAACCAGTACTTTTCCTTCCAAAAAGGGAAGATAAATTCAGAGTGAAAATGGATGCCTTAGAACATGCTATCAGAGGAGTACTATTGCAAGAATAAGAAGGAAAGTGGAAACTAATAGTATTTTTATCCAGAACAATGCAACCAGCAGAAAGAAATTACAAGATATATGACAAGGAACTACTGGCTATTGTGGAAGCTTTGATAAAGTGGAGATAATATTTACTAGATGCCATGGAAAAGTTCAAAGTCTAGATAGATCATGAAAATCCCCAATACTTTAGGAAACCTCAAAAGTTAAATGAACAACAAGTTAGATGGTCTCTGAAATCGCAAGACTATGATTTTATGTTGTGATATATACCAGGAAAAACAAATACAAAGGTAGACATCCCATTAAGGAAGGATCAAGTAAATATACAAGATAAAAACAAAGATATACAGCTGCTCAAGGAGGAACTATAGAACAGAAGAACAATAGTAGAAATTACAATGTTAAGAAGAAACAGTGTAATAAAAAAGACAGATATATTAAAGGAAATACAATGAAATAGAACAAAAGAGCAAGAAGTAATACAGGAACTGAAGAAAGAAGACAAACAAACTTGGGAAGATGATAGAATAGTTTATGTAGATAGATGGATCTACATTCCCAATAATAAGAAGATTCAAGAATAGGTGCTACAAGAAAACCATAATCTTGTAGACGTTGGCCACCCAGAGCAAACAACAATGTTGGAGTTGATCCAATGGACCTACTGGTGGCCAGAAATCAAGAAAGACATAAAGAAATATATTCAAGAATGTTTTAAATGCCAACAGAATAAAGTACAACATCAGAAAAAAGCAGAAGAATTACATCCATTGGAAATACCACAAGGATATTGGCAAGAAATCAGTATTGATATCATTGGTCCATTACCAAAGTCAAATAGAAAAGATACTATTGTAGTTATTGTGGATAGATTCACCAAGATAATCAGGTTAAAGACAACAACAACAAATGTTTCCTCAGAAGAAATTGCAAAAATCTATCAGAACAAAATATGGAAAATACATGTAATACCAAGGAAGATCCTGAGCAACAGAGGACCACAATTTATATCAAGATTTATGGAAGAATTTACAAAAGCATTGGAAACTATAAGATAGCTATCAATGGTATACCATCCTAAGACAAATGGACAAACAGAAAGGATTAACCAAGAAGTGAGAACCTTTTTGTGACATTATATCAATTATCAACAAGACAATTGGACAGAGTGGCTAGCAGCTACAGAGTTTCAATACAATAACAAGAAACATGCTGTAATGGGACAAACATCATTTTAATTTTGGAAGACATCTATGAAAAGACAACTTTATGGCATAGACAGAGTTTCCAAAACTAGGAGAATTTCTTATAGGACTATAAAGAAGTTGGGAAGAAGCTACAAAGTCAATAAAAGCAGTATAAGAAACAATGAAGAAGCAGTTCAACAAAAAACAAAGGAATTCTCAAGAATTGAAGGAAGGAGATAACATGTGGCTGAAAAACAAAAATATCCATTTGAACAGACTCTTGAAGAAGCTGGACCAAAAAAGATATGGAAGATCTCAAAGAATATTGGTCAAAGAGCATTTCAGCTTAAACTTCTAGAAGGATGGATGATTCATAATGTGTTCAATGAAGACCTGCTGACAAGGAACAGAGAACCACAGTTCAAAGGACAACATATGGAACCAGTACTACCATTCACAATTATTAATGAAAAAGAGGAATATGAAGTTAAAGAAGTTAGAAAGCATTGAAAACAAGGACAGAAGATACAATACCTGGTATATTAGAAGAGTTATGGGAATGAATATGACCAATAGATTGCAGAAACAGAATTGCCTCATGTGTTATGAACTAAGGTCCTTAGGGTTGGACAATAGAACAACTCTTGTATTGAGTAACACAAGAAAACTTGATAGAGATCCCTTTACAAAGTAGTCTATCTTATATACTACTACCAATTGTCTGTGCTTACTACTGTGCACCCTACCCTAATCAACCATGTGTAGAACATGAGGCCAACACGTGTTATCCATGTTGTATAACATTACTTGTTCTAGATCCTTCCACTAAGTTTTCCTACATCTCATGATCTGTCTTGTGACTATGCCATCAGATTGTGACTGATGTGACAGCATGACCGATCAACCCTAACCCTAGTTATTCTAAAAATAGAAAATCAAAAAATAAATCAAGTCCACCTTCTTTGATCTTGACATCATGCAAAAGAGACAATTAAAGACTATTGGACAAGGATTTTGAGTTGAAACCTATAAAGAGGGGGGGGTAAAACTCCATTTTGACAGTTTACAACATCATTTGATATCTCAAGAAATATCTTCTCAATTCACCAACATCACCCAACCCATACATCACCAGAAAACTTAACAACATGGATGAAGCAAGAATATTTAAGAAGGAACATGATGATTGGACTAAATTATATCATAAGATCTAGAGTTCTGGAAAGAAGTAGCAGTGGCATTTGTAGAAGAAAAGCACAAACAGAGACTTCACAAAATGAATACCCAATATTTATATATTAAGAAGGTCCTCCACATAAGCTATATTTTATTGCTATCAACAATCAAGGACAAGCAATCATCAGTTCCACTAAAAAGATTGTGGCAATTCATGTTGTGAAAGAACTTGAAGTATTGATTTAATTCATGAGGACATGAAATCTGAAAAGGAAGTATTGTTACAATTGATACCTCATGTCTTCAGCATGGACTAGAGTATAGGGTAATAATGACATGATTGGCTGCACTGAAGTAGTCTCAGTCAACATCTCATATAGTAGGTACTGTATCCTTACTGTTTCCTCATGTTCTATATCTTGGTTATCTTGTGTATTGTGGACTGTCTCCTCATTGTACTTTTTTATATATAGTATAGATGTACTCTTGTATCTTTACACTTTACCAATTGCATCTCCCCTACTTTCTATCTCAAGTCTTTGTCCAAGTTGTAACCTAAGCTTAGCCTAAGATTGTAATATGCCCTCTTTCAGTCTCAGTTATCTTAGAGGATTTGTTCTCTAATCTAAGGATTCTTAAAAATATCTAGGTTTCATATTTGATAAAAAGCTGTTGTTCTATCAATATATCAAGTTATATACCAACAAAGCCCTGTCCATAGTCAAGTGTATGAAAATGCTTGGAAACTCAATGCATGGACTTTTCCCATATCAAAAATGCCTTCTTTACAGAACTTGTGTTCCTTCCATTGCTCTATATAGTTTTCTACTTTGGCACTCTATTGTAGTGCCACTTTTGTACTCTCTCAAAGAGCTCAATAAAAAGCAGCAATATAGATCTTAGATACATTCTGTATCTTGCCTACTATGGAAATTAAGGCCATTGCTAGTCTAATCCCCATCCACCTCCACTTTTGAAAATTGAGTGGCCATGATCAACTAAGAACATTCACTCTTCTATACAACCATGCCATTAAGATACTTCTTGAAAGAAGATATGCACCAGCTTCTGAATTACACTGACTATCATTGGAGTATATAACCTCCAAACAGCAAGCAAAAATCAAAATTTCCATTAATGATGCCAATAATCATCTCAATGGAATCTTTCATAAAGCAAATTGCTGCTCTAATAAAAGCAAAAGAGCCCACTACAATAAACTCAATGAACTTGTGTTTAATATATCAAATGAACCTAATATAGTCATTGTTGTCTTGGACACTAGCATCAAAGATAACATTGCCACCTCTATTGCTCATGTACACTCCTTCAATAACCCTTTAAAGAAGATGCTCCACTATGCTATCAATATTACTTCAACTGAGGCCAAATTATTTGTTCTCAAATGTGGAATCAATCAGACTGTTCAAATAACTGATTCTTTCTGCATCATCATTATCACAGATGCCTTACATGTGGCAGAAAATATCTTTGATTTATCTATACACCTCTACCAACTTCAAACAATAGCAATGTTTAAAGAACTTTGAGAGTTCTTCAACAAGCACTTGAATAATTCCATTGAATTCTAGAACTGTTCCAGTGATGAAAACTGGCATCTTCATGCTTTGGTAGATAAGAAAACAAAGAAATTCAACCTTACTTCAATTTATCTATGCAAAATGTCATGGAACTTTAGTAATAAAGAGGAAAGTGACAATATTATCAAGAAGTAGCAGGAAACTTTCAGAATGTCAAGGCTCAAGGATAAAAACTTTCTTGATCTTCTAAATAACAATCACACAATCATTGAACCTTCTTATATGAAAGAAGGGACCTGGATTAAGCAATTCAGTTTCTCAAATTTACTGTGTGCTTAAGCCATTACTAATCATACTCCTATAGGAGAATACTGAATCAGATTTTTCCTAAGAGAAGAGTTTAGTTGTCTATGCAGATCTTATCCAATTGAAACAAGATATCACATCCTTTATGACTGTAGAAGGTTTAACAAGTATTGGAACCTAAAGAGAGACACAATTGGTCAATTTGTCTCTTTTCTAGAATTTAATCTGAGTGTTTTTCCTTTTGGTGAAAGCATTATATGAGCATGTGGTATTTCTGCTTTATTGAATTTTTGTTATGTTTGATAGACTCTTCTTTTATGCTTCTTTTACTTTTCATTTCCTTTTATTTAAAAAAATTTACATAATATATTACTAGATCATCTGACAAGTAATATGTTACAATTATGTAATATCAAATTTAGTAGAGAGACTATAGAATTTGACAGGATTAGTTGGTGGAGAACAAAAACATTATGAGGTTTGAATACTTGAATTTCATAGGCCAATCTGTTAATCTCTGACTCTGTTAGACCTCACAGACCTTTGCAAGTATGTGTTACAAACTCAAGATATTAGTCAAGTGAATGAATCTTATATTAGGGTTAACACAAGAGAACTCAATAGAGAACTTTGTACAGACTTGTTTATCTTATATACTAAAACTAATAGTTCATACTCTACTATTTTAGTCTACTCTAAATGACCATGTGTTTTTTTCAAGGTCAACATGTGTATAACATATTGTATAATATCATTGTTCCAAAAGCTTCTACCATCTTCTATCTATCACAAAATGAACTACTTACTTATTTGTGATATCTGAACCTTGGATATACTCTCAGAGGTTTAGGAGTGATTCAGAAGTTTAATAATGATAACAATGATGATTAAGATTAATACAGATAATAAAGGATAAAGATTGATGATAATTTATGATAATTGATATTGTTAAGTCTAAGGTCTAATTTTCAGATACAGAGTGTTACAAACTCAAGTCCTTAGAGGAGGACAGGTGAATAAACCTTGTATTGGGTTAACACAAGAGAACTCTGTACAAGATTGTTTATCTTATATACTGAAACCTTATGGTCTGTGCTAACTTCTTCTAGCCTACCCTAAACAGCCATGTGTTTGCCTTAAGATCAACATGTATTATACATGCTGTATAACATTATTCTTCCAGAACCTTCTACACTTTCCATATGGCACATGACTTGTGTAATTGTAACCATGACCTTGTCATGTGACTGGAGTGACAGTAGTGTCACATTAACCCTAACTCTACATTCTCAAAAATAAAATAAAAGAAAATAACAAATAAGGAAAGAAAAGAAAAAGTAAAATAGTTAGAGTCCACTGTTTTGAACTCTGACACAAAGGTATATATACAAAAGAGTAATGGTCTATGTACAAGCTGTTTCCATCACATGATCAAAACTTGTATCTAATGGGAGCTATCATCTGTTATAGCAGCTGTCAGACTAATTTTAGAAGATAACTAATTATGTCACTATATTGATATGCTTGTATCTCTATGAATACTTATTGCTATATAATATACCATATAACCTTAGTTTCCAATGCAAGTTTGATTATGTGAATCTGTTCAGCTATTTATAAGATATTAGCAAACAAAGATTTTACAGTTACTGATGACTTGATATCTTGGTTGTTTGTTGTTGCTTTTGTACATCCCACATATGTGCAGATAGCCATTATTTGGGGCTTTACAGCACAACTTAGTTTGTGAAAATCAGTCTACTGGTTATAGAAATACAAGCTGAATAAAGTTTGTGATATTATGATGTCATATGACCATGTGATGATGTGACAGTGACAGTGTCATAGTGTGACAGTTTGTGATAGTAACTTGTAACATCCTATTAAACTTTAATCTTAGGTTCCAAAATAGAAAATAAATCAAAATCAAAATCAAAATAGAAAAGAAAAATAAATGAAGTCTACTTTTCACAACTCTAACAGTATGCTATTGACTTCTACCATTAATATCTTTACTATAAGCTCTCTTTCTTCTATTTTCAGTAGATTTCTAAACATTTCCATTAGAGTTCCTGACTATCTGGCTACCATTATTCTCTACTTATGTCAGCATTGTTCTGTTAGATTAGAATAAACTCTAGTAGTATTTATGATAGTTATTGCTCTCAGAAGTTCTTGTTCTGTTCTCTAAAGACTTTCTAGAGGTGAGTACTACTTGTATTTATCAGTTATATCAATATACTTAAGACTTTCTAAAGATTTCAAACTCTACTAAACTTTATGGACTTTGTCCAGTCACTGATATTAGGGTAAGACTTTGTTTATAATATATAGACTAAGTATGATTTGTATAAGTAGTAGTCTAATTTTCTTACTTAAGTTGTTATAACTTAAGAATAGTAGTTACAATAGTAGAACTTGACCTTTAAAGATTTTATTTGCTTTTCAAACTTTCTTTTCATTCTTAACTAATGGTCAGCATAACTGTTAGTCAAGAAGAGCAGCTAGACTCCAGGCTTAAGGGGGAGTAGTTGTATGCCAAAAGTACAGCTATAGATATTAATAACTAAACCCAGATTGCTAGCTAGATATACCCATTATTCAAGTGGATAGTGTTGTATAGCATACTTATAACCTTTCTTAGTAGAAGCTCTATGCTAATAATCTTCTTGTGTTTTGAATATATAGATAAACAGTGTTTACTTCTTAAGAGAGATATTTTATTATGACTTAAGTCCAAAATGTTAGTGTTATTACTAACCTAAGACAGTCAGTTGTTACAACTTAAGCCCTTAGTACTAGACAGAAGAAGAATCTTGTATAGGGTTTACATAAGAGAACTCAATGGAGAACTCTATACAGAATAGTCTACCTTTATATACTGGATCCTCATGGTCTGTACTAGCTATTTCTAGCCTACCCTAAATAACCATGTGTTAGCCATGAGGTTTGCATGTGGTATGATATTATTCTTCTAGAATCTTCTCTGTGTCATGTGACCTATGTTGTCACTAACCCTAACCCTAGGTGCTAAAAATAGAAAATTTAAAATAGAAAGAAAATGAGAAAAGAACTAAGTTCTCTTCTTACAACTCTAACATCAGTAGCTTATTAGTGTTGTAGCATCCACTCACCGGAACGGCACTTATAGTTTGCTTACTTCAGCAAAGCTCTTAGTTGGCTGTCTAGTAGTGGGGATTACAAGAGAACTCGACAAGGAGCCCTTACTATATTGCTCCTCTATTTATATAAATACATTGTAGTCTGTACTACAACAATATTCATCTGCCCTTATGTCCATGCATCGTCCTCATATCCTATTACTCATCCACATGTGTTTTCCTTAAGGCCACCATGTTTCCTACATATGCCCTGACATCATACCTTTAATCTCTGCTATATATGTGCACACTATGTGTACACCATGAGGAACCCATGTCCCTTGATGTCACTCCTAACCCTAACTCTAATCTAGACTTCTCCTGATCCTTCTAGACTGTTAGTCCTTCCAGACCATTCTAGACTTCTATTACATGACTTCCAAGTCATGTGCTCTCCATCCGTTGTAGACTAATAAAATACTATCTTATCTATGTCCAGCTAACCCTAACCCTAGCCAAAGTCTGTCCACACTCTCATCTTATAACAATTAGATAGTATCATAAAATGAACTACTTACTTATTTGTGATATCTAAACCTTGGGTATACTCTCAAGGGTTTAAAAGTGATTTAGAAGTTTAATAATGATGTTAATAATAATAAGAGATAAATGATAAAGATTGATATTATTAAGTCTGAGATCTAATCCTCAGATATAAAAGTATTTATACAAAATAATGATGGTCTATGTGCAAGCTGTTTCCATCACATGATCAATCATATCTGATGGGGGCTGTTATCTGTCATAGCAGATATTAGGCTAATTTTAGAAAATAACTAATTATATTACTATATTGATATACTCATATCTCTATTAATACTTATTACTTTGGAATATACTATATATCATCAGAAATGATTTGATAAGTGCTTTCCAATGCAAGTTCAATCATGTAAATCTGTCCAGCCACACATGAAATATTAGCCAACAAAGCTTTTGCAGTTACTGATGGCCTGATATCTCAGTTGTTTGTTTTTTTTTGTACATCACATATATGTGCCAATAGCCATCATTTGGGGCTTTCCAGCACAACTTAGTTTGTGAAAATTGGTTCACTGGTTGTGAAGATACAAGCTAAATGAAGTTTGTAACAAATAGTTTTATAAAATAAAAGTTTTATAGAATTATCCATGAGTCTACTATATATATACTATAAGGATAACATGTTGTAGATATATATCCTGATATTATTGTTTTAGTCTTTTCTCATAAGTTTTAGACCTATAATATTATATATCTCTTTATTGACTCAAAAAGAAAAGCGAAAGTATAACAAAATAAAATAAAAATAAATAAAAGTAAAATAAATAAAAGTAAAAGTAAAATAAAATATAAAGATCCAAGTATACTATAACAGTTAGGACAAAAGTATTATTATTTGTATATTGAGCATATAAGAGAACTCAATAGAGTTCCTAATACAAGATAGTCTACTTTATATCTTAGTTTGTTAGTGTCAGATAAAGAACATGCACAGAAGAAGAAACTATCTATAGGAAAAATTGTGAAAGACATCAGAAGAGCATGAGAAAATTATGCAATTCCAGAGTGATCTTGGCTTTGGCAGATTAGCTATGTCAAGATCGTTGACAGTAGACTCTGTTTTTATTTTCTCTTTTTCTTGAATTTTATTTTTTGTTTT